>Ga0272442_10010876_pt1 | contig 11155 bp, 12 predicted proteins | sample SSMForm2O_FD_200262 | JGI IMG/M metagenome (GOLD analysis project Ga0272442, IMG submission 200262) | Marine sediment archaeal communities from Little Sippewissett salt marsh, Falmouth, MA, United States - SSM-Form-2O | ecosystem: Environmental > Aquatic > Marine > Wetlands > Sediment ...
AAATATCGGGGAAAGGGAATTGGAAAACAACTTGTTAAATACCTATTAAAACGTTGTAGAGATGATAAAATATTTTGGATAGGGCTTATTGCTGAACCTGGTCAAGATGAATTTTACTCAAAAATTGGTTTCAAAAAAATGGAGAAATATATTTCTATGAAATATGACGAAGAGGAAAAAGATGCTTTCAATAGATGATTTTAAAGCTGTAAAAATTGATGATAAAAACATATTTGATAAACATTATCAAAAATATCCTCCTGTTCACAGTGACAATGTATTTACAACTATTATAAGCTGGATGAAATACTCAAATTACCATTATTTAATTAAGAATAATAATTTGATCATATATTCTAATATAAACAACCAGATTAGATTTAGACCGCCATCAGGTAAACGAGATAAAGGTCTTTTTGATCAAGTAATTCAACTTGCAAAAAAACAAGATTCCGATTATCCATTTGGTGTAATCGATTTGGAAACAAAAGAATGGATGGAAAAAAATTATAAAAATTTTGATTTTAAAGAACATAGAGATTATTTTGATTATGTATATTCAGCATCTGATTTAGCTGAGCTATCTGGTTCTAAATATAGTAAAATAAGGAACCGTCTTAATAAATTCAAAAAGAAATATTCATATTCTTTAGAATTTGTTTCTGAGACAAATATGAAAGAAGTTAAGGATTTTCTTGACCGGTGGTGTCTATGGAAAGATTGCGAATCCGATATAATACTTGAAAACGAGAAAAAGGCTATTCTTTATTCGATGGCAAATTTCTTTGAACTTGGGTTGTCTGGTCTAATAATGCGCATTAATAATAAAATTGAGGCTTTATCTGTTTTTGAAAAAATGAATAATGATACGGTGATTGTTCATTATGAAAAAGCTTCCCCTGATTTTGATGGAATTTATAAAGCTATAAATCAGGAAACTGCAAAAAGGCTTCAAAAAGAATTTAAATTCATAAACCGTGAATCAGATATGGGCATACCTGGTTTAAGACAAGCAAAAATTTCGTATCGCCCGCATCACATGATAGAGGTCTTTCATATAAAAAAGGAAAATCTTTCTTTTTAATGCTTTATTATAGGAATTCATCCTCACAATCACATGCTTTGCAAAATAATGGGAAAATTTCGCTTGATCTTAATATTTTACATACTCGACATGTTTCTCTAATAATATTGTCATTGCCGTTATTTATTATTCTTTCAGCTGAAACTTTTATTTCACCAAGAATTTTATTATTTGATAATTCAACTTTGCCACGTTTTTTTGATACATATTGACAAACTGCTGCTGGCGTTATTCCAAGTTTTTCAGCTGTTTCTTTTTGACTTAATCCAAAATCATTGATCATGCTCTGAGCAATTTCACGTCTGATCATGGGGAGACCATTCCACATCATATGCTCGCAGGTAGTACGTTTCATGCTGGCATGTATGACTTACTTTGTTATTAAAATTAACGATTGTTTATTGGTTTTGTTACAACTGTTGCGAATAATTTTTTCCCATATATGTTATTACTTTTTTAATTTTTATTTTGTTGCAATTAACACCCCTTAATTTTTTATTTGTTAGCCTAAAGGTTTTATACCATTATTATATCACGGGTGTGGTGATTTAATATGGATTTCAATCTTACAGATAACCAAAAATTATTTCAAAAAACAATAAGGGAATTTTGTAATAAAGAGCTTAAACCAATAGCTGAAAAAATAGATAAGGAGGAGTATTTTCCTGAAGATTTTTATAAAAAAATGGGACAGATGGGTCTACTTGGTATGACTGTTCCTCAGAAATATGGTGGTGCAGGTATAGACCGTGTTAGCTATATGATTGCTCTTGAAGAAATATCTCGTTTTTGTGGTTCTACGGGTATTGTTGTTGAAGCTCATAACTCGTTAGGCGTGGGTCATATATATGAAAAAGGAACTGAAGAGCAACGGAAAAAATACTTACCAAAACTTACAAATGGTAAAGAGCTTGCTGCTTGGGCTTTGACCGAGCCTAATGCTGGTTCTGATGCATCGGCTACTCAGACAACAGCTGTTCTTGATAAAGATGAATGGGTGATTAATGGTACTAAACAGTTTATTACAACTGGTGATCAAGCATGGGTTACAACTGTTATGGCCAAAACTGATAAAGACAAAGGTGCAAAAGGTATCAGTGCTTTAATTGTTGAACGTGGAACCAAAGGTTTTAAAGTAGGTCAAATTGAAGATAAATTAGGTCTGCGTGGTAGTCATACCGCTGAGCTTATTTTTGAAGATTGCCGTGTTCCTAAAGAAAATTTATTGGGTGAACGTGATCTAGGTTTTGTTGGTGCGATGAATATCTTGGATCGAGGCCGTACAGCTATTGGTGCTATGTCAGTTGGTATTGCACGAGGCGCCCTTGAGGATAGTATTGAATATGCTCAACAAAGACAGCAATTTGGAAGACCTATAGGTAAATTCCAAGCAATTCAATGGAAAATTGTTGATATGGCAACGACAATAGATGCCGCCCGATTACTTGTTTACCGAGCTGCTTTCTTAGAAGATCAAAATGTTAGATTTACAAAAGAAGCTGCAATGGCAAAACTGTTTGCTTCAGAAATAGCAATGAACGCTGCAAGAGAAGCAATTCAAGTATTCGGTGGTTATGGTTATACAACAGATTATGCTCTTGAGAGATATTTTAGGGATATAAAATTATGTTGCATAGGTGAAGGAACCTCAGAGGTTCAAAGAATGGTCATTGCTAGACAACTTGGGTTATAAAAATAAAAATTATGGGGGTAAAATATATGGTTAATGCCACAAAAACAACTCAGAAAGATAGTTATGAAATTCTTTATAAAAATTTTAAATGGCAAGTACCTGAGCATTATAACTTTGGTTTTGATGTTGTTGATAGATGGGCAGAGGATAGAACAAAACTTGCCTTGATATCAATTGATAGATCTGGTAAAAGAGATAGATATCATACTTTTCGTGATTTATCTGTTGAGTCAAATAGATATGCAAATGCTCTTAGAAGAATCGGGATAAAAAAAGGGGATCGAGTTCTAGTAATTCTTCAAAGTATACCTGAATGGTATATTGCTCTAATAGGTATGTTTAAACTTGGTATCGTTCCAATGCCTGGAACAGTTTTATTAACAGCAAAAGATGTTGAATATCGTGTTAACCGTGCAGAAGCAAGTATGATATTTACTGATATGGATCATGCTGATATTGTTGATAGTATAAAATCAAAATGTCCAACACTTAAACATTTAATGCTTGTTGATGGTAAACGGAAAGGATGGATGAATTATCAAGAAGAAATGAATAAGTCATCATATGACCTAACACCTAAAGATGTAGGTAACACAAAATCTTCTGATCCGATGCTGATTTATTTTACATCAGGAACAACTGGTCATCCAAAAATGGTTTTGCATACTCATAGTTATCCACTGGGTCATGAAGTAACTGCAAAATTTGCTCAAGGTCTTACACCACATGATCTTCATTGGACTGTTTCAGAGACTGGTTGGGCAAAAGCTGCATGGGGTAAACTTTTTGGACAAATGCTAGTTGGTGCAGCTGTTATTCAATGGGAGACCCCTGGTCGTTTTGATGCAGATGGTTTACTAAAAGCTATGGAACGATATGGAGTAACATCATTTTGTGCACCACCCACGGTTTACAGATTACTTATTCAAATGGATTTATCAAAATACCATCTTAAACTTCGTCATTCAATGAGTGCTGGTGAACCATTAAATCCTGAAGTAATAAGAGTGTGGAAGGATACTTTTGGTCTTGAAATTTATGATTTTTATGGACAAACTGAAACAGTATGCGTCCTATCAAACTATCCATTTATGCCCATCAAATATGGCTCTGTTGGTAAACCAACACCAGGTCATGATGTAAGAATTGTTGATGATGATGGACATGAATTACCACCAAATGAAGAAGGCAATATTGCTCTATATATTGGTGATGTTAGACCACCCGGACTTTTCAAAGAATACTGGAAAGATCCAGATATAATGAAAAAATCTTTCAGAGGAGACTATTACTATACTGGCGATCGAGGATACAAAGATAAGACTGGATATTTTTGGTTTGTAGGTCGAGATGATGATGTTATAAAATCATCTGGTTATAGAATTGGACCATTTGAAGTTGAATCAGCTCTAATAGAGCATGATGCAGTTGCAGAATGTGCAGTAGTTGGCGCACCAGACCCTGAAGGAGTTAGAGGTATCATTGTAAAAGCAGTGATAGTTCTATCAAAGGGATATAAACCATCAAAAACTCTCACAAAAGAACTACAAGACCACGTGAAAAAATTGACAGCACCCTACAAATATCCTCGGGTAATTGATTATATTGATGAATTACCAAAAACAATATCTGGAAAAATTCTTAGACGTGAATTAAGAAAATAAAAAAAATCTTATTTTATACTCTTTTTTTCTAAAAATTCTTCAGGTAAATCATCTAGTGTTTTACCTATACATTTATGCTTGATTTCTTTTAACTTTAAATATAGGTAATATTCAGGTGAAATAATAAAAGGATGTTTTAAGTTTCCTTTTTCAAATTCATCTTTTAGTCCGTCTTTTACCTCTTCAAGTAATGCATCTGCTGTTTCATCTATTATTTTATCGATAAAATCCTCAATATACACATCTGGATTTCCTTCTTGGGCTTCATACCATTCTAAAACTTCTTTTTGGATTTTATCTTTCATAATATCTTTCCCAGTCCACCATATTAGGGTAATATTTGTATGTTTATAAATCTATATTTTTTATAAAGAATTTTTGTAATATATTCAAATATTATTACATATTTATGTATTTATATTGGATGGTATTATTCTATAATTACGTTTTGTTACAATTTGTACTATTTTAAATGTGATTTAGTATAAAATTAAACAAAAAGATTTATATAATAAGCAAATTATAATAATATGCCGTGGATTTATTATGGTAACAGTAAGTCACATGGTACATAAATTGGTTGACGAAAAAATTTATTTGCAAGAGGCCATTGGCAAGGGAATTGCATCTTATGGTTCTGTTGCAAAAAAACTCAAACCAGATATAGAAAAAGAACTTAGAAAAGAAGTGGCACACTATGCAATTGTAGCAGCACTTCGAAGATATGCAGAAAAAATGAATGTTCGTTTTAGAAATATAAGATTTGATCCAGATAGTTCTGAGGTAAATCTTAAAACAAATATTATTGATATAGCTGTTTTAAAAACAAATGGTTTGTTTGATAAATTAAAACGCATATATGATGTAATACATTTTGAAAAAGGAGATATTTTACATATAATCTATGGTAGAACTACTGTTAGCGTTATTACAAATGAAAGATATAAAAAACAGATATGTTTGTTTTTACAAAATGAAAAAATTGTAGATATCCAAGAAAATCTTGTCGCTTTATCATTTTCTATAGACAAAAAATTATCAACTACTCCTGGCGTTTTATTTCAGATTACTCGTAATTTTGCTTGGGAAAGCATCAATATAATTGAAGTAATCTCAATAGATTTTGAATTAACTTTTATCGTTCAAGAAAGTGATGCGGTAATAGGTTATAAGGCATTACAGGAACTTCTTGTTTAATTTACATTCTAAATACGCCTGGTCTCCAGTCAGGTATTGCTGCGTTTAATGATGCTGAAACTCCAAGACCAAGAACCATTCTTGTGTCTATTGGATCTATAATTCCATCATCCCATATTCTTGCAGTACTATAGTATGGGTTTCCTTCTTGTTCATATTTTTTTAGAATTGGTTCAGTTATTTCTTTTTCTTCTTTTTTAGTAAGTTCCTTTCCCTTACGCCATAGTTGATCACGTTTTACAGTTAAAAGTACATTTGCTGCTTGTTGTCCACCCATAACACTTATACGAGCGTTTGGCCACATCCATAATTGCCTTGGACCATAAGCTCTTCCACACATTCCATAGTTACCTGCTCCAAATGATCCTGCGATAATAACTGTAAATTTTGGAACATTAGCTGTTGCAACAGCACTAACCATCTTTGCACCGTCTTTAGCTATTCCACCTGATTCATATTTTTTTCCCACCATAAAACCAGTAATGTTTTGTAAAAAAACTAATGGTATTTTTCTTTGGCAGCACATTTCTATAAAATGTGTTCCTTTTAATGCTGATTCAGAAAATAACACACCGTTGTTTGCAAGTATTCCAACTGGGTATCCCATTATTCTTGCATAACCACATACAATTGTTTCACCGTATAATTGTTTGAATTCATGGAATTTTGATCCATCCACAATTCTTGCTATTACTTCTCTAATATCAAATGGTCTGCGAGGATCTTTTGAGATAATGCCATATATCTCTTTGATATCATAAGCAGGTTCCTCAGGTTTTTTAACTTCAAGCTGCGTTTTTTCAGGTCGATTAAGGTTTTCAACAATATTTCTAGTCATATGAATAGCTTCTTGGTCATCATGAGCATAATGATCTGAAACACCACTTTTTCTACAATGAACATCAGCCCCCCCAAGATTTTCAGCTGTTACCTTTTCACCAGTTGCTGCTTTTACAAGAGGAGGTCCTCCAAGAAAGATAGTACCGGTTCCTTTTACGATTATTGTTTCATCACTCATTGCCGGAACATATGCTCCGCCTGCTGTACAACTACCCATAACTGAAGAAATCTGTGGTATGCTCATGGAGCTCATGACTGCTTGATTATAAAAAATTCGGCCAAAATGTTCACGATCTGGAAATACTTCATCTTGCATTGGTAAAAATGCACCACCTGAATCTACTAAATAAATGCAAGGAATGTTGTTTTCCATAGCAATTTCTTGGGCACGAAGATGTTTTTTAACTGTCATAGGATAATAAGTCCCTCCAGTAACAGTTGCATCGTTTGCAACAATTACCACCTCGCGACCATGTATAATACCAATACCCGTAACAATACCTGCACAAGGTGCTTTATCTTTATACATTCCATAGCCTGCTAAAGAATTAAATTCCATAAATGGCGTATCGGGGTCAAGGAGCGCATCTATTCTTTCACGCGCTAACATTTTTTTTCTTGATTTATGTATCTTTATTTTTTCTTCACCGCCACCTTTTTGAGCGATGGCAATTTTTTTCTTAAAATCTTTAACAAGAGCTTCATAATTTTTATAATTTTCTTGGTATTCTTTTCCAGATGTATCAATTTGACTTTCAAGAACATCCATAATTATTTAGCCTCCTTTTTTTCTATTTCAACAGTATTTTGACCAATTTCTATTTGATCATTTACTTTAAAATTTACTTTTTTAACCTTTCCGTTAAATGGCGCTCTAATTATATATTCCATTTTCATAGCCTCGATTAGCATTAGGACATCTCCTTTTTTAACAGAATCGCCTTTTTTAATTTTAACGCCAACAATTTTTCCAGATATTGGTGAGCTAAGATCGCCTTCTTCTTTTTTCTTGGATTTTTTCTTACCTGTAAGCTCGACAGGTCTAACCTTAAAAACATCTCCATCGATAAAGACAAATTTTTCTTTGTCCCCTTCTGTTATAACTGATTTAATTAGTCTATCTCCGATTTTTATTTTAAGCTGACCTGGTTTGGTTTCTTCTGCTTCAACTTTGTATTCAGTGTTGTCATAGGTAACAAAGTAATATTGATCTCTTCTTTCAATTGTAACATTGTAGACATGATTTTCATGTTCATAGTTAATAAACATTTATCACACCTCCCGTCCTCCTACTCTCCATCGTCCAACATGTTTCCAAGGTGAATGTGGATCTGCTTCTTTATATCGCACTATTTCTTGGGATTTGGAGTGCATTGAATCAAAAACAGCAAGGGCGATTATTGCATCAACTGGTAGACCATCTTTAGTTACAGTCCAGTCAGAGAAATAATCGTCTATAAAATGTGTTGTGATTTTGCCTTTTTTAAATTGTTCATATTCTAATACTTTCTTTAAAAATGGAATATTTGTTGTAACACCAAGTACAACATATCTAGATAGAGCCCATATCATTTTATTTATACAATCTTCACGATTTTCAGAATAAACTGCTAGTTTTGAAAGCATTGGGTCATAATATGGTGTTACTTCCATACCAGTATATATACCTGAGTCATCTCTTACATTTGGGCCTTTTGGTGCTTCAACTTTTTCAAGAAACCCTACGCTTGGTAGAAAACCATTAGCAGGATCCTCTGCATAAATTCTACATTCAATTGCATGGCCTCTTTGAACTAACTCACTTTGTTTTAGAGTAAGTTTCATTCCACTAGCTATACGAAGCTGCCATTTTGCTAGATCAATTCCTGTAACCATCTCTGTTATAGGGTGTTCTACCTGTAAACGAGTGTTCATCTCCATAAAATAAAAATTCAAGTCACCATCGACCATAAATTCGACAGTTCCTGCATTAGAATAGCCTACTGCTTTTGCCGCAGCAACAGCAGCTTTTCCCATCTTTTCCCTAAGCTTTTGATTCATAACAGGTGATGGTGTTTCTTCAATAATCTTTTGATGTCGTCTCTGAATTGAGCATTCTCTTTCAAATAGATGAATAACATTTCCATGCTCATCAGCTAATATCTGAAATTCAATATGTCGAGGTTTATTAATATATTTTTCAAGAAAAACAGTGTCATCTCCAAAAGCAGATTTAGATTCACGTTTTGCACTTTCAATAGATTCCTTAAGTAGATTTTCAGAATTAACTATTCTCATTCCTTTGCCGCCACCACCTGCTGCAGCTTTGACAAGTAAAGGAAAACCAATTTTTTTACCTTCTCTAACTAATGACGCGTTGTCTTGTTTTACACCATGATAACCTGGAATGACTGGAACATTTGCTTTTTCCATGGTTTTTTTTGCAGCAATTTTATCCCCCATAAGACTTATGACTTCAGGCTTTGGCCCAATAAATCTGATTCCTATATCATTACAGGATTTTGCAAAATCAGGATTTTCTGCAAGAAATCCATAACCTGGATGAATTGCCTCAGCACCAACCTCTTTTGCGATTTTGATTATTTTAGGGATATTCAAGTAACTTTCAATAGGGGTTGGTTCACCAAGATTTACAGCTTCATCTGCAAGCAAAACATGAGGGGCTTCTTTATCAACATCAGAATATATTGCAACAGTATTAATTCCTAATTCTTGACATGCATTAATAATTCTAACAGCGATTTCACCACGATTCGCAATTAATACCTTTTTAAACAAGATTATTCACTCCATTTTGATTTTCTTTTTTCTAGAAAAGCCTTTATTCCTTCTTGTCCTTCTTCTGAAACTCTTAATTCAGCTATTTTTTCTACAGTAAATTCTTTATATTTCTCAACATCCATTTTCTGACAATTTTTGATTAAATTTTTAACCTCGGTTATAGCCTTTGGACCGGAGGATCTAATTATATCAACATATTTTTGAACTGTATCATCCAGTTCATTTTCAGATACTACAAAATCAATAAGTCCAATTTTATTTGCATAATCAGAGCTGAATCTTTCCCCTGTTATGAAAAGGCGCCTCATATCAGCATATTTCATTCTTTTTTTAATATACGTGGATATTACAGAGGGAATTATACCAAGTTTAGCCTCACTAAAAGCAAATTTACAATTTGATATGGCAATTGTTATATCACAAACAGCAAAAAGACCAAGACCTCCTCCAAATGCATGACCATTTACTCGACCTATTACTACTTTTGGACATGTATAAATAGTGTCATATAAATCCAGTAATAGTTTGCTATCATCAATATTTTCCTTTTTAGAGTAATTTGCCATACTTTTCATCCAGTTTAGGTCAGCACCAGCACAAAATGATTTGCCGTTTCCTGTAAGAATAATTGTTCTAATACCATCCTCATTTGCAAGTTGTTTAAAACAAGTGGTAAGCTCCTTCATAAGTTGTCCATTCATAGCGTTGTGAACATCTGGTCTATTAAGCATTATTGTTACAACGTCTTTGTTTTTCTGTATCTCAAGTGTTTCAAATTTTATTGTTACTCCCCCTTTATTATATATTACAGGATAGTATCGAGTCTATGCTGTCGATATTAGGTGAAATAGATAAACCTTTCTAAAGTTTTTACAACGATTGTCGAAATAATTTATCTACCTTTGAATTCCGGTTTTCTTTTTTCAAAAAAAGCAGCAACACCTTCTTTGAAATCTTTTGATCCTGCCGATTCTGATGCAGTTTGACTTTCAAGTTCTAGATGTGTTTTCATATCATTTTCATAGCTTTTATTGATTAACATTTTTGCTTTTCCAACAGCAATAGGTGCCAATTTTCTAAATTTTTTTGTAAATTCTTCAACAACACCATCCAACTCTTTTGATTCAACAACTCTATTTATAATTCCCAACTCATAAGCTTTGTCTGGTGTAAAAATTTTTGAAGTTAATATATACTCACAGGCTTTATGATATCCAACTAATCTTGTTAATAATTGAGTTCCACAACCTGGAGCAAGGCCTATTCCAATAAATCCTGTTCCAAATTTCGCATCTTTTACAGAAATAATAATATCGCAGGCTAATGCTAGTGAAAGACCTGCACCAAATGCATGGCCATTCACAGCAGCTATAACTGGTTTTTCCATTGATCTAATTTCAATAACACATTTATGTATTTTTTTTGTTAAATCCCTTAAAAATTTTGATTTGTCTTCTGAAAAATGCATCTCTTTGACATCTCCTCCACCACAGAATCCTTTTCCAGTGCCCTTAATAACTACAGCTCTAACCTCATCATCTTTGTTAACCTTATTTAAAACTAAATAAAGCTCTTCTCCAAGTTCTAGATCAAACGAATTTAATCTTTCAGGCCTGTTTAACGTTATGTAAAATACTTTCTTTTTCTTTTCTATTTTTAAAGTTTTATATGTCATTATTATCTCTTTTGTGAAAATAGGATATTAAATATAAATGTTAGGAAAAGATATAAATAAACATTTTATAATGCTGGCTGATAAAGGCTTATATGGGGCAAATAACGATGAATATAACAAAAAATATTGACGAATTTAAAAACTTGAGATTCAATCTTTATAAATGGCGATATGAGACTACTGTTGTAAATAAAATTGTGTTAGCTTTTAGTTTTGCATTG
>Ga0272442_10010880_pt1 | contig 11153 bp, 6 predicted proteins | sample SSMForm2O_FD_200262 | JGI IMG/M metagenome (GOLD analysis project Ga0272442, IMG submission 200262) | Marine sediment archaeal communities from Little Sippewissett salt marsh, Falmouth, MA, United States - SSM-Form-2O | ecosystem: Environmental > Aquatic > Marine > Wetlands > Sediment ...
CGATGTCCGGATGTTATAACGCTTTTGGTGGAATATTGGCTGTTGGTCCGCTTATTTTATAGCCGGCAGCGCTGCTGAGCAGAAGCGTTCGCCTGAGGCTACTTCGGGCAACAGCCCGTTGAATTATTAATTATTCTTTCGATTGTCAATATCGCCCAAAGAATTCAAGGCCCATATAACCAATTCGCGTTATGAATCTGTGTAAATCTCGTGAATCCCGTCTAAAATAATTCAGAATTGTCTTGATTTATGGTGAGTAAATTAGTATAATACATATCAAATATGGTAGATAGTACATAGTTCATGGTTGATAGTTATACTGGATACAGAATACAGAATTCAGAATACAGAATACAGAATACAGAATGCAGTGGCGTAAGCCATCCCTTACGGGAGAGACAGAATAAATGAGAGGATCGGTGAATTGGAGAATGATGTTGCTCGATGCCGGATGCATGATTCTGGATGCATCGCCGTTAGGATTTCCTTCGGGAGATGCAAAATGAACAGAATCCTTTTTATCTCGGTACCCTCTGAGCTCTCTGTGGCTCGAAAGCCATTTGAAAAAACAAAGCCAAAACCGGCCGTTGGCCGGAAGCTCGAAGTTCTAAATCCGAAACAAGAATTGAGTTGGTGTTCATTGGTAAAACAAAGCCAATCTCAGCGGTCACTGCGATCTCTCCATTAGGAGTCCTAAGGACGGCGGTAAATAAAAACAGCGTTAAACCTTCTTAAAAATGCACAAAAATTTACAAAAACTTACAAAAATTCACATAAACCATCAAAAACCGTGTCATAATTCGTATTTCGCTAGGGAATTTGAGTGTTTGTTCGTAAAAACAAAGCCAATTTTCTATTTCACCGCGGAGCACGCCGAGAACGCCGAGGGAAAAGAATATGGTTCATGGAAAATCAAAGAAATATAACCTCCGCGGTCCCCGCGATCCCGGCGGTAATGAAAAAACAAAGCCAATTGCCAGCCGTTGGCCGGAAATCCGAAAAAAGGAGAGATTATGCAAAACAAAGCCAATTTACCGACGGTTCCAGACACATGATCCAGAATTGGTGGGGCAATACCGTAATACCTTGGGCATGCCTTACGGCAGGCATCCCATAGGGAGCCGCCACCCTACGAATCTGTGTTCAATCGGATTGCTTTGAAAAAACAAAGCCAATTTATGCGATCCCGGCCATCCCTCCCTCAGGGAAGGCTGCCACCCGGTTTGAAAAAACAAAGCCAATTTCGTAGGGGCGACTCCCTGTGGTCGCCCTCTACATGATCTCGGTGAGCCGGCCGCCGCCTTTTTCGGAGGGGGGCATGACTTTGAGGTCCAGGCCGCGGGGGTTGGGTAGCGGGCCGTCGGGATCGATGCCGAGCAGGGTGTACATGCTGCCAAGGAGGTCCGCCGGATAGACCGGGCGTTCGGCCACATCGGTGCCCTTGTCGCTGGAGGCGCCAACGACGCAGCCGCCTTTGAAGCCGCCGCCGGCGACCACGGCGCTGAAGCACTTGCCGTAGTGGGAGCGGCCGCCGTTCCAGGGCGGGTTCCACTGGACCTTCGGGCCGCGTCCGAATTCGCCGGACCACCAGATGATCGTGCTGTCGAGCAGGCCGCGCTGGGAGAGGTCCTCCAGGAGGGTGGCCATCCCGGCGTCCATCTCGGGCAGCTTGCGGCGCATCGTCTCGAAATGCTGCTTGTGCGTGTCCCAGCCCTTGTAGTTGATGGTGATGTAGGGCACGCCGTGCTCGACGAGCCGCCGGGCCATCAGGCAGGACTGGCCGAATGTGTTGCGGCCGTACTTGTCGCGCAGCTCTTCGGGTTCTTCGGTCAGGTCGAACAGCTTGCGGGCCTCGCCGAACATCAGGTCGTAGGCTTTCTCGCCGGCTTCGTCGAATTTCTGGAAGTGCGGATTGTTCGGCATGAACTTGCCGAGCGAATCGAGGTTGTAGAGCAAGTCGCGCCGGTTGCGCTGGCGCTCGTCGGTGATGCCCTTGGCGATGATGCCCTCAACGGCAAAGGGGGTCCGGGCGGGATCGCCGCCAGTGGCGAACGGTTTATAAAGCGGCCCTAAAAAGCCGGCTTCGGAGAAGCGGCCTTGGGGCTGAGTGAGCACGATATAGGGCGGTACGAGTCCTTCGTAGCCTTGTTTGACACCCTTGAACAGCGAGACGACGGCGCCGACGCATGGATAGACCAGCCGGCCCGGCTCGTGGCCCGTTTGCACGATGTAGGAGGCGGTCTCGTGCCCGTTGTTGCCGTGGGTCATGCTGCGGATGATGGCGTACTTGTCGGCCTGCATAGCCAGTTTCGGCAGCGATTCGCCGATGCGGATGCCATCCACGTTGGTGGGGATCGTATTTTTGAGCGGGCCGGTATAATCGTCGCCCGCGTCCGGCTTCGGATCGAAGGTGTCGAGATGGGACGGCCCGCCCCACATCCAGATCTGGATCACGGACTTGGCTTTTGCTGTTAGCTGCGCCGATTGTGCCCGCTGGCTGAGTGGATTCATGAGCGCCAGCCCGGCCGCTCCGGCGATCCCCCGTTTCAATGCATCCCGACGTGTCATCTCGTTTGTGTTTTTGGGCGTATTCATTGGACTATTCCCTATTTGTTTCGGCTCAGTGCCGGTATAGAAATTCCTTGCTGTTGATTAATGCCCAGGCCAGATCGGTGACGGCCTGTCGGGTGCTGATCCCCTTGGTCTCGAAGTATTGCTCCGCGGCGGTCATTTCGTTCGGCGCCGGGAAGCGCGAGAGGACATTAAGGTAAATCCCGGCGATTATCGTTTGCTTTTTGCCTTTTGCGGCCCGGATCAATCCGTTCAGCCGCTGGCTGCGCTCGATCTTGGTTTGAACGTGGCTGGAATTGAGCATATGGAGCCGCTGTGCGTCGGTGGGATTGTTGTTTCGTTCGGAGAAAAGGCCCGTATCGCGGGCGGGCCGGCCGAACATTTCCAGAAACTGACTGGTGATGCTGCCGTCCGCCAGGTTGATGGAGCGATTCTCTTCCGGAATGAACGTGAACGGCTCCGGGATCGGGCTGGAATAGCTTTCCTTCGTTCCGGAAATCCAGCACAGGGCGTCGATGAGCACCTCCGCATCGAGCCGCCGCACCGGGTAGCACGCGAACAGGGCCTCGGTGTCGGGATGGTCGCTTCGCGGTATGGCGGATTGCTGGTAGGTACCGGAGGTGAGAATCACGCTGTAAATATGTTGCAAGTCGTAGCCGGAGCGGACCAGCTCTCTTTCGAGATATTCGAGCACCTTCGGATGGATGGGGGGATTGTCCGGGCGAATGTCATCCGGCTCGTGAATAATCCCCCGGCCGAGGAGCCAGGCCCAGATGCGATTGACGATATTGCGTGCGAACCACGGATTGTCCTCCGCGATCAGCCAATCGGCAAAGACCACACGGGGATCCTCGCTGGGCTGAATGGTGACTTTCGTCCCATCGGGAAAGACGGCGTTCAACGGCTCGGGCGCATTGGGATCGAGGTAAACGATTTCTTCCTTCCACTCCGCGGTGCCCTTATAGGCGACGCGCGAGAAGAACGCCTCCAGGTTGGCCCGACGGTCTTCGGGCCAGTTGTCCAGGCGCACGCCCATGAAGGTCAGGGCAGTCGCGGCGGCGATGGCGGAAGGTTCCTTGCCTTGAATCGCGCGGTAGAAGTTGACCTGGGGCACGCGGAAATTGCTGCCGCTCGACGTGAGCAGCTCGCGAGCGAATTGATCGTAAGGCATATTGTCCCGAAGGCAATCGTGAATCCAGCGGTGATAGGCCTGCACGGCGTTGGGCCATAAGTTAATGGGAAACTCCGCCTTGACGCGCAACACGTCGCACCATTTCAGCGCCCAGTAGTCGGCGAATTCATCTCGCTTGAGGAGGGCGTGAATCAGTGCGGCCCGCTTGCGGGGGCTGGTGTTCTGGAGGAACTTGCGTACTTCTTCAGGCTCGGGCAATGTGCCGATGACATCCAGATATACCCGCCGGATAAAGACTTCGTCTGAGCAGAGATTCGCGGGCAGGACACCTTTTTTTTCGAGGGTCGGTAAGACAAGGGCGTCGAGGCGGGTTCGGGCCGTTCCGCTATATCTTTTGTTGCTTTCAAAAAGCCCGGGTTGTACCTGTCGGCTCGGCGGGACGGCCCGGCGTCGCCGGGGCCTGGCAAACCGCTGGGCCCAAAGCGGCGCACTGAGTACAAGCACCTGGAGTAGGATAAGAACAGGTATGCTTTTTCCAGGAAGTGTCATCAGCTTGATTCTCATCGCCGGTATCCTCAATTCACATTTAGCTAATTAAAGCATAATTATACCTTCTCGCTGGTTTTGTGTCAATGTCGAAGAACTCGTCCCAAGTGAAATATCGCGTCCTATGTTGCTTGAGTGTAGCAATTTTGGGAGGGCTGTGTTAATGTTTTATTATGGATAACTTCCTGAAAGGACGTCTGATGGCGGTGCGGATGACGTTGCTCGTGGCCGCCGGGATTTTGATTGGCATCGGAATCGCCACGATTTATTCCGTCGGCAATCCCGCCGAGCCGAGCCCCGCCGGTCCGGGCGGGGATTTGAGCGCCTACTGGAAGAAGCAAGTCATTTTTGCCGTCGTCGGGATGGCCGGCTTCATCGCGATCAACTCGGTTAATTACAGGCGTTTGGGACAGGCGAGCTACTGGATTTACGCCGGCGTGCTGATCTTGCTGGCGTCCCTGCTAGTCAGCAAGTATGTCGTCGAGCTGCCGTTTGCCCGGCCGAAACAGGGCACCTACCGCTGGATATGGCTGACCGTCGGCGGTCGTGCGTTGCCGTCCATTCAACCGTCGGAATTCTGCAAGCTGGCCTACGTGCTGGCTCTGGCGTGGTACTTGAGGTATCGCAGCAATTACCGCAGGTTCAAGGCGCTGATCGGGCCATTCGCTCTGGCGTTGCTGCCGATGGTGCTGATCCTTCCGGAGCCGGACCTCGGAACGGTCATGCTGATGATGCCGATCTTGTTCACGATGCTGTTTTTGGCCGGGGCGAAGGTCAAGCATCTTTTGCTGATCGTTCTGATGGCCCTCATGGTGAGCCCGCTGCTATGGTATAAGATGCGTCCCTATCAGCGAATCCGAATCAGCAGCGTGCTCTTGCAGAATGAATGGATCCGAGAAAAGGCCGAGGAGCATCCGTGGCTGGGGAAAGCTCTGGTCGGTACGAAGTTCAGCGAGAGCCGCTGGAAAAGCGATTGGGGCTGGCACCTGATTCGCTCGAAGTACGCCGTCGCCTCGGGCGGCGCGACGGGGTATGGATTTCGGCGGGGCCCTTTCGTCAAGTACGATTTTCTCAGGGCAAGACATAACGACTTTATCTTCGCCATCATTGCTCAACAATGGGGTTTTTGGGGTTGCCTGGGAATGTTAGGTCTCTACATTGTCGTGGTGATCTGCGGGTTGGAAATCGCAGCGAACAATACCGATCCGTTCGGACGATTGCTCGCGGTCGGCATCGTCGCGATTATTGTCGTCGAGGTTCTCATTAACGTGAGCATGACCGTGGGACTGATGCCGATCACGGGCTTGACGTTGCCGCTTGTGAGCTACGGCGGCTCGAGCTTGCTGGTTAGTTTGATGTGCGTCGGTCTGCTGAACAATATCGGGCGATGCAGGCCGTTCTCGGTCGCGCCAAAAAGATAGTAGGGGCGGTCCCATGTGGCCGCCCAAGTGTCGATAATGGTTGAGGGCAACTACATGGAGTTGCCCCTACAAAGATTCTGCGAAAAGATGATCAAGGGTTTTAGACAAATTGCTTCTCTGACGGCGATCAGCCGGGTCTTCGGTATGTTGAGGGACATGGCGTTCGCCCATTTTTTCGGGGCCGGTTGGCTCATGACGGCCTGGACGATGGGATTCAAGGTACCGAATCTGGCGCGCAGGCTCTTCGGCGAAGGGGCGGCGTCCGCTTCTTTGATTCCCGTCTATAGCGAGGCGCTCCATCACGATCCGGACCAGGCGAAGCGGCTGGCCGGCACTGTTGTCACCGTCATTATTGTTTTGCTGGCGGCTATCGTGCTTCTTATCGAAGGCGTCCTATTGGTGTATTACCATTTCTTCGAGACCCGGACGGGTCCCCGGCTCGGATTGCTCCTGTGCTCGATCATGCTGCCCTATATGATCTGCATTTGCACCGTGGCCCTTCTGGCGGGGGTCCTGAACGTCCACCGGCATTTCGCAACGCCCGCGGCCGCCCCCATCGTGCTGAATTTGTGTATTATCAGTGGTATTCTAATGACAGGCTGGATGCTGAAGATCGAGCCGGAACGACAGGTCTTTTTCGTTGCGGCTGCCGTGCTGATCTCGGGACTGGTCCAGATTGCGATTCAGATTCCTTCTCTGCGCGCCAGCGGTGTCGTGCTGCGCCCAACATGGGACGTACACTCCGAAGCGTTTAAGAAAGTCATCTTACTCATGGGACCGATGATCCTGGGGCTTGCCGTCACACAGCTCAATACGCTTGTCGATGATATCATCGCGCTTTCGTTTATGACCGAGCAAGGTTATCCATTAGGATACGGCGCGCCCTCTTATCTGTACTATGCTCAAAGGCTTTACCAGTTTCCTTTAGGCGTGCTCGGCATCTCACTGGCGACGGCGATCTTTCCGGTAATGAGTGCGGATGCCGCAAGGAAAGATTTTGAGGCGTTCACCCAAACGATTGCGCGGGGCCTCCGGGCGGCGGTATTCGTGGCCGTTCCTGCGACCGCGGGCATCTTTCTCGTGGCTATGCCGTTGGTTACCGCTGTCTTCGAGCACGGCGAATTCAAGCGAAACGACACGCCGGTTGTGGCCTGGACGCTGTCGTTTTACGCCGTAGGTTTGTGTGGTTATTTTTTTCAGCAGATCACGACACGGGCTTATTATTCCCTCCAGGATTCCAAGACCCCGGCGTATAGCGCAGTCTGCGCCGTCGTGGCGAATGTCATCCTGAACCTGACCCTGATCTGGTTCCTGGGGACGGGCGGACTGGCGGCGGCCACGGCGCTCTGCTCGTATCTGCAGGTCATGATTCTTATCATCATCCTTCGGAGAAAGCTGGGCCGTTCGATCGTGGATGGATTGCTTGTCACGTTGAAAAAAACGCTCGCGGCCACGGTCCTGATGTGTGCCGTCGGTCTCGCCGCAAGGGTTCTGATGAGGACACTGCCGGAGAGCCGGATTTTTGATGTCTTGAAGCTCTGTGTGGTTGTCCCTCTGGCGGTGGGTGTTTATCTCGCAGCCGCGAAGCTTCTCCGGATTGAGATGCTTTCCTTACTCCTCCGCGCCAAGCACCGATAAAGCCGGTTAAGAAAATAAAAGGAGTGGAAGATCGATTCGGTTCTCAATGGTGAAAGACCTCATTTTCGCCCTTGGGACTTGACAGGAATAGATTTCGATAGTACACATTCGCGTACATGAATTTTGCAAAATGAAAGACGGACCTGCTTTGGAAAAGAAAATATCTTCTCTTTCAATTTTCGTTCAAAGCACGTTGTCGACGGGTGGATCAATGTCCAAAGGAATGCTTTTCTGGCTGGCTTCAGCACTTCTTTTGTATCCTCTGTCGGTCCGAGCACACAGATCGTCGGACGCGGGGACATCCATTACAGGTTCTCATTCGTCCGCGTCGTCCTATTCGACGCGTTCCTTTCTTGAATCGGGCCAACCGGGCGAATCGATGTCGTCGGCATCAGTGAGTCGAAAATTCTATGAAGTCGCTTATGAGCTGGCCAAGCCCAGCCAGATTAGAGGTCCTAAGCTTGAGCAGGCCATTACGTTTTTAAAGGCGGCGCTCACCCTCGATACAAACGCCAAAGGCATCCGGCCGCTGCTGATCGAGTTCGCTTCTCGGGATTCAACGCAAGATCGCTCCAGCCTCGTGGGAGAGATGCTCGTGGATTATGTCGATGAATTCGCCGACCTTGAGGTGGTCCGAAAGGCCGTCGGCTACTTACTCGAGCGGGCCAACTCGCGCGAAGAGCGGGAGCGGTTGCTCGAACAATTGCTGGGAACTCTGGGCAGCAAGAACAACATCCTGGGCTCTGAGATTGCGACGATGCTCGGTGTTTTGAAGGCCGAGAAAGCGGATAGGGAGGGGGCGACGTTTTATCTTTTACAGGCCTACCGAAGCAATCGGTACAACAAAATCGCGTTTAACAAACTTATCGAGGCGGCGCCCGATCAGATCGGCCCGGTCGTGTATCTCGAACGGTTGAGGTTGGCCTTGCGCGAGAATCCGTCGGATATCGACGCGGCCGTTGCCTTCGCAGAATACGCCGAACAATTGCAGCTTTATGAAACCGCCGCGTCGGCGTATCAATACTGTGCCGATCTGTTCGATTATCTTTACCCTGCTAAGGCGCTTCCCGCGCGGATCTATCTGCCCTGGGCGATCAGCAGCTATAATACGCCCCGGGAGCAATCCCGGTGTTTAAAGATCGCCGAGCGCCTCCGCGCGCACGGCACGTTCGACCTGCGTTTGGAGGCGATCGTCGCCAAGGCGGCAATTAAGCTTGGCGACAATGAATTGGCGACTCGGACATTCCAAGCTATCGAGAAAAAAATGCAAGAGCTGTTGAAGCAGCTGGAGCAAAATGGGAGCTTGAGTGGTGCCGAGCCCGCAGACAGCAACGATGCGCGACAAAATTTGACCGAGCAGCTCGCCTGGTTTTACTGTTTTGCCTTGCCGATCCCGGACAAAGCCGTATCGTGGGCGAACGAAGCCTTCTCGATGAAGAACTCACCGGTGACCGCCGCTCTGCTGGCCTATGCGCTGGTGATGAACGGGCAGATCGAATGGGCCAAACCGCTTGTTGAAAATTACGAAAACAACCAGATCGCCGAACTGACATCGGCGCAGATCCAATTCGCTCAGGGGCAAACCGATTTTGCGATTGACACGCTCAATACCGCCATCGATAGGGATCCAGGCTCGTTCGCGGCCGAACGGGCCAAAGAAATTTTGGCCGAAAAAGGTAGAGAATACGTTCCGCCGGTCGCTCCTGGCGAGGTTTTGGCTTCGCTGGAAGCCGGCATCGGCGAGACGCTCGTGCCCGACTTTATGCCTCCCGAGGAAGCGATCCGGCTTCAGCTTGATATGCGGGGCGACACCTTTCCCTACGGCAGCGAGTTCGGCGGCACGGTTGTCATTACGAACCATTCTTCGGAGCCGCTGGTCATTAGCGATGACGGTTTGTTTAAGGGCAATATCCGAATTGACGCCGAGATCAGTGGCGATCTCACCCGGACCATATCGAGCCTTATATTCACCAGGATTCAGGCGGCCTTCCTGGTCGAACCCGAGCGTAGTATCCTCATTCCTCTTCGGATTATGACGGGTGAGCTTCGCCGGATCTTGTTGACTTATCCACAGGCCTCGTTAACGATTGAGTTTACGTTGTACATCGATCCGGTGCTGACGAGTGACGGCTCGATCGCCAACCGGCTCACGCAGATACAACCGGGCAAGGTGCGGATCGAGCGTCCGGGCGTCGAACTGGCAACGCAATATCTCAGAGATCAGTTCAATTCGATCTCAAGGGATAAGATCGAGCAGAAAATCAAGACCGCACAGCTCTTTACCGGGCTTTTAATGGAGCAACATGCCATGGCCGGAAAAGAACCGCTTTACAAGCACATGTCGGCCGACTGGGTGGCTCCTTTGCTTCGTTCGGCGCTCACCCACGAATCCGGTCTCCTGCGTCATCCCGGCCCCAACGAGTGGGTGGTGAAGGTCTATACGATGGTCGAGATGCTTGGCCTGCCTCTTGATCACGAGTTGATCAAAGCCGTGGCGGAGAATCTGAATCATTCGAAATGGCCCGTTCGGATGATGGCGATGTATCTGCTGGCGACTAAACAACAAGGGGTTTTCGACAAGGTTCTGGACTGGACCATACAAAATGATCCGAGCCCGTCGGTTCGGGATATGGCCGCAGCTCTGCGAAGGGCCTCATTGGAGCCGTAGAAAGGCGTTACAGCCGGTTGGCATCGAGGCGCCCGCGAAACGGCCGGTTTCGAGGCGACGGGTTGAAGTCATTTGCAGAATTTGGCCAAGGTGGGGAAAATTTCTTCAAAAATGGGTTGTAATATTGTTACAATTTTGTACTATTCCGTACTTTATTAATAGATGAGGCGTTGAAAAGCGGCCGGTCTTGGGACGGGTCGAAGGAATTGATTCCGATTTTTGAAAGGAAAGCAAAATGCCGGCAAAAGTAGATCAAGCCAAATGCACCGGTTGTGAAACGTGTGTCTCGGAGTGTCCGAGCGAGGCGATCAGCATGAAAGACGAGAAAGCCGTCGTGGATAATGACACATGTATAGATTGCGGAGTGTGCGTTGACGCGTGTCCGGAAGAGGCCATTAGTATGGAGTAAGTCAGGTGGGCCCCATCGTCTAGGCAGGTCTAGGACACCGGGTTTTCAACCCGGCAACAGGGGTTCGAATCCCCTTGGGGCTATTTCAGCACCGGCCAAAATCGTCGTTTTTCGCTTGTCTTGGCCGTTTTTGTGTCTACCGTTGTTTACGGAAATCTCCTGTTTTATACACATTTTGTCTAAGCAGGTGGACAAGACAAAATCCCCAAAATTCGGCAGGATATTCATTGTCTTACTCACCCCTAATCGGTCCTTCAGATGCACGGTAGTTTCTGAAATCCAGTATGGTTTTGCCTTCATACCTTAACGGTTGAAAATCCATTTGTCATCATTGCTGTTAAGCTTCGTCTTTATTTACGTTTCTGGATAAGCCGTATGTGCCATTCGGCAACAATCATGTCGAACGTGCCATCAGGTCAGCGGTGATCATGCGAAAGAACAGCTATGCGAATGGCAGCGACAAGGGTGCTCGGACACAAAGCACCATGATGAATATCTTTCGAATGCTAAAACAGCGGAACGCCAACCCTATTTTAACAGTAACACAGGTACTAAGGCAATACAACCAAACCGGAAACATACCCCCGCTTCCACCCCAAAATGGTACCTGAGTGAGGTGTTACCAAAAAACTATCCCCTGAATTCAGAAACTTTTTACTAGACCCAGAACAAGCGTAGGTTGAACGTCACCAGTGACCTTGGTTTTTGAAAAGGACTCGAAATGACCCTTCTGTTGCATTAAAATACGCTTTTAATCAAACCCAATAA
>Ga0272442_10010882_pt1 | contig 11152 bp, 2 predicted proteins | sample SSMForm2O_FD_200262 | JGI IMG/M metagenome (GOLD analysis project Ga0272442, IMG submission 200262) | Marine sediment archaeal communities from Little Sippewissett salt marsh, Falmouth, MA, United States - SSM-Form-2O | ecosystem: Environmental > Aquatic > Marine > Wetlands > Sediment ...
TAAACGTTTTCAAAAGCTATATAAACTGGCCAGATGAAAAAATTGTAGTTCACAGAATATCTGATATAAAACAGAGCACTTCAGGAAAAAAATTACTCGAGACAAAAGGAGATAAAAACGAATGGACTGATCAGGCAGGACCACATATTCCAGAGCCATATATAAGAGAAGATCATGTAATGGGAAAAGTAATATCTGCAGGTCAAGTACCACTAAAAGTACCATTTGTAGGACTATTGGGACTTTGGATAAACCAAGGACTTGAAGCTTTATCGCAGCCAACAAGTGCAAAAGAGTCAATAAACTATGCAGGTGTTTTTGCACCATTAATGATATCTGCAGTAATACTTGTAATCCTAATATTTATAATACCAGAACGAGCAAAAACATTTAAAGAAAAAATAAGACTTTATATATTTGGCTCCAAACCACTCAATATAAAAAAAACAGCCATAACATTTCTTGTAGCATACATTTTGTTTTTTTCAGCAATACATGTTTTTGCCTTTGATTCACAGTCCGCATCGCTTGGAATTGATGCGGAAAGTAAAAAGGATGTAGCAATTAACTTTGGAAGAATAAGAACAGGCTCTGAATCTTTTCCAAAAGATTTGCAAATAATAAATCCAAGTACAATGCCGGTAAAAGGAATAGTATTTGGAAAAGGAGAAATAAATAACTACATTTCAAATAAGGTTTTTAATTTAAGTAGAGGAAAAAGTAGCTCAACAGTTCTGAAAGCATCTGCACCAAACGGAACAATAAACGGAACTTACTCTGGAGATATAATGGTTTATTCTTCGCCTTTTTGGCTTTTATTCCCAGATTCATTTATACAAATACTGCTTGATTGGAACGCTGAGGCAACTGTGTTCATACTAGATTTATTATCGGCTATAATTCTAACAGCATTCACCCTTCTGCTTCTGATAGGAATCACATTTATTTCAGAAAAAATAGCGATGTTTACTATTGATAGATCATGGTCTCATCCATCAAGGTTAATAATTAAGAAAAATTATACTAAAAAACTTTCAAATTTCAAGATAAGAGTTAGAAAAGCAGCTAGTAAAAGTATGGGATGGATCTTAGATATAAAATATTCAAAATCAGAAGGAAAAGAAACATTTTTTACAAACTATGCAAAACCATTTATTGCATCTCTAGTGTTAATTCCTTTTTTAGTTTTTATAAATGATCCAATTATAGCTATGGTAATATCAATAATATTTGGGGGAATAATAGCATATTTTATAAGCTGTAAATTAAGGAAAAAAATTGTTTTAACAACACTTATCATAATGACAATTACAGCAATTCATATGATGGTACAATCAAATCTTATAATATTAGAACAACAAAGCGATATTATCGAAATATTATCCTTATCAGTAGGAGCAATAGGAGTTTATATTTTGATGATAACTTTGTTGTTAATACCATTTGCAGCTTTTTCCTGGGCAATTGCCCGTTTCATCCGAAATGTTAAAGAACAGAAAGACCCATTACTATCACTGGAGGGAAGATGCGACCTATAAAGGTTAAAGAGGGAGATGCATAAGGATGGGGTTTTTTAAAAAGAAAGATAAAAAAACAAAAAAGTCTGCAAAAGATAAAGATATCCCTAATCCAAAAACTAATAAAAAGACAAGGGCAGAAAAAAAACAGTTGAAGAAAAAAGAGAACAAAATAAAACAAAAAAACATAGAAGAAGCAAATACTTTAAATTTTGAAGAAGAAATCAATTCTTTAAACGAAAAAGAAGAGAAAAAACCTTTTTCAGCTAAAAAGAAAAAAGCCTTGATTAAAAAAGATTTAAAAAACAAACCAGTTTATCTTGAAGATACCGGGGAAAAGCTGGGAACTGTTTTTGATACGATATATGATAAGGATAAAAACATAGTAGGTTATAAGATAAAAGATAAAAAATCTGATGCAATCTTAAGTTTTCCAATAGATCAGTTTGATTTAACAAGTGAAGGGCTTATATTTGTTCCAGGATGGTACACAAATGCGCTTAAAACAATTGAAAAACTGGAATTCAAAGATAAAGTATCACCAGAACTTACAGCACTTCTCTCCGATGATACTGTGACAAATGATGAGCTTTATAACATATTTGTAAAACATGACGACGATATGGCAAAATACATTGATGAGTCAAAAGCACTAAGAGGCATGCTTACCGGCCGTTTGAAGGTACTTGAAAAACAAAGAATATCATTAAAAGATGATTTAATGGATCTGACGGAGAAAAGACTCATAAAAGATATCGACAGAAGAGAATTTTCAGAAGATGTAATGAATCACAGAAGAAAGGTAAACATACTTGATTTAAACATTAATAAATGTAAAGATTTAATTAAACGCCTTGATACAACATCCTTTGGAGTACTTGGAAAAAACGCTTTATTATATGATGAGGAAACAACCATTAAAACAAATGCTCCAAAAATAGAAAAAAATCTTTATGAAAGAATTCTAAACCAAAATAACAAAAAGATAGATATTCAAAATGATTTAGAAATAAACAGGAATGATGAATATAAAGATAAATACCTGAATCTTAAAAGTCAATATGAACAACTTGAAGAAGAATACCAATACTTAAAAACCGCAGTTGACAAGATATTAAGCAAAGGAGAATTGTAAACCCGAACTGCTAAATAATATAAATATTTAAAAAAGATTAATAATCTTACAGTACATTCTCTTTATTAGACCGAGAGAAGAATTATAAATACCACCATATGTAACTATGGCTGGGGTGAGGCTAGGTAGAATGTTAGATAATTCTAAAAATAATAAAAATGAAAGTGGGACAGAGGAAGAGTTTTTAACAATGTATCTGAGTGGTAAAACACCAGTTTTTGTTGTAAATAAAAAAGGAGAGATAACAGAAGCAAACAAAGCATTTTATAAAAAACTCAGAGTAAAAAATAATGATGTTTTAGGAAGAAACCTAGCCGATTTAAACTTCCTTACCGATGATGCAAAAAAACAAGCAAGATACAGACATGTATCACGGCTCATTGGAAAAGAAAGCCCTTTTTATATTCTTGAAACAATCTCAAAGGAGGGTGATCTGGAAGAGCATGAAATTGACACAAAACCTCTTCTACAAAATGGCCGAGTCACTGGAGAAATAAGCTTTATTAGAAAAACTATTAAAAGAGATTCTGGGCAAAAAAATACTCTTAAAAAACATAAAAAAATCAAAAAAGAAGAAATAAAAGAAAATATGGATCTTCTAAATGCTCGTGAGAAATTAAAAACAAAAGATCGTGAGTTAAACCAGATAAAATCAGAATTAGAAAACAGAAGATTGAGTTTGGAAGATCAGAATAATGAACTCGAAAGAATAAAAAATAACTGGCAAGGCAGTGAAGAAGAATTACAGAGAAAACAAAGTCAGATAAAAAAGCTTACAGAAGATATAGAAAAAATACAAATCAAACTTGATGCAAGAGAAAAAGAAATAGACAACTTTAGAGAGGAATTAAGGAATAATAGGACAAAACTTGATGAGAAAAACTATGAATTAGACCAAAAAGAAAACGAAATACGAAAAATAAAAAATGATTTAGAAGAAAATAAATCACAACTTCAATTGCAAAACAACAAGATAAAAGATTTACAAAAAGAACTTTTAGAAAAAAAACAAGAGATAGATAACGTACATGAAGATTTTGACCATAGACACAAAATAATAGAAGAACTAAAAAGACAAGTGGTAGAAAATCAGCTTTCTGCAACTGAGAAAAACAAAGATATCGAAATTATGCAGGCAAAACTTGAACAAAAAACTTCTGAGTTAGATGTTTTAAAAAATGAACTTGATGAAAAAATAAAAAATATTAATTCAAGAGAAAAAGAGATTAATAAAAAAGATGGGCAAATAAAACAGATTCAAACACAGATGCAAGAGAATCTGCGACTTTTAAAATCAAAAGATGATGAATTAGTCCTTATAAAAAAAGGAATTGCTGAAAAAGATGAAACCATAGAAGGAATAAAAGCAAAGTTAGAAGAAAAAATACAAGAATTAGAGGAAAAACAAAAAATAGCATCCATAAAGGAAGAAGAAATACAAAGATATCAAACAGAACTAAAAAATAAAGAAGAAGAACTTGATAGGAAAACAAAGGAATTGAAAGATTTTGAAGAACAAATAGATGTTATTGGTTCAGATGTAACAAATATAAAAACCAAACTTGAAGAGAAAAACAATGAAGCAATAGAAAAACAGAGGAAGATAAAAGAATTAGAAATAGATTTGAAAAACAAAACAGATGAAAAAAACTCTCTTAAAAGAGAGTTAGAGGAAAAAAACGAACAAGTTATTAAAAGCAAAACAGACTTAGAAGAAAAAACAAAACAGATCAATCAAATAAAATCTGAACTAGATGAAAAACAAATCAATCTCGAAGAAAAAGAACAACAAATCTCTGATCTACAACAAAGATTAATGGAAAACCAGAAAGATTTTGAAACAATTAATTTTGATTATATAACCCAATCAGCTCAAATTGAAAAACTAAAAGATGAAATAGGCGAAAAAGAAAACGAAACACAAAAACTTCATGAAACAATTGAAGAAAAACAAAGGAAAATTGATGAAAAAGAAGAAAAAATAAATGATTTAGAATCAAGAATTAAGGAAAATGAAAAAGACTTAAAGAAACGAGCGGTCAGAAATCTTAAAAAAGAATTGAAAAAGACAAGGGAAGACCTTGAAGAAAAAATATTTGATTTTGAAAAACTCCAACAAGAGTTTGAAAAACAAAAATACGACCTTGAAATTACAAAACATGATCTGGATACAAAAAAAGAAAAAATCGAAAAAATAGATAAGCAATTTGAAGGAAAAGAAGAAAAAATAACACAATTATCTGACGAATTATTTTATAAAAAGGAAGAACTCGAAGATATTAAAAGAGAAATCGAGCAAAAAGATGATTTATTAGAAAAACAAACAGAACAAATAACACATTTGAAAAATGAACTTGAGCAAAGAAAAGAAGATATTTCATGGAGAAACAATGAAATAGATAACAAAAACGAAGAAACAGAAAAATTAAAAAATGATTTTGAAAAACTTGAAAATGAAATTAATGAAAAGACAAATTTATCTGAACAATTAAAACATGAACTAAGTGAGAGTTTAAAAGATCTTGAACTAAGAAAAGAAACATTAAACGAAAGAGAAGAAGAACTTCATATATTAAATACAGAGCTTCAAAATAAAAAACAGGAGATTGAAAAATATACAGAGCAGATAACAAATTTAGAGTTAGAACTAGAAGAAAAAACGTTTAAAATAGAGGATTTAACTACAAAAATCAAGGATAAAAACAATCTTTTAGAAGTAAGTGGAGAGGAAATAGAAAACAAAACAAAAGAGCTTGAAGACAAAGTTTTAGAAATTGAGAATATAAGATCTGATTTAGATGAGAGATATTTAGAGCTGGAGAATAAAGACAATCTAATAGAAGAAATCAGTCAACAGCTTAAATTAAGCCATACACAATTGCTTGAAACAGTAGATGTAACTGACAAGATAAGAAAAGACTATGATAGAGCAAATGAAGAATTGCAAAATACAAAAATAAAACTTGAATCACAAAATGAAAATGTAAAACAAATTCAAAGAGAATTAAGTGACAGACTACAAGATCTTGAATTTAGGAACACTGAACTTAACAAAAAAGAATTTGAACTAGAAAAATTACAGGATGATATATCAATTAAAAATGAGGAATTAGACAAACAGAATATACAAATGAAAGAGCTGAGAGCCGAGATTGAATTAAAAAAACATGATTTTGAATCACTGCAGAGTGATCTAGAATCAAGAAACAAAATAATCGAAGATATAACTCAACAACTGCATCAAAGCCAAACAGAATTAATACATAAAAAAGACTTTACAGAGAACCTAGAAATAGAACTGGAAGAGAATAAAAAAGATTTGGAGGAAAAAACTTTACTTTTAAATTATAAACAAGAAGAAATACAAGATTTGGAAAAACAATTACAAGATAGGCTAACTGATCTAGAATATAGAAACAATGAACTTAACAGCAAACAAGAAACTCTGCAAGAATATGAAACAAATATTCAAGAGATGCAAACAGAGCTTGAGACAAAAAACCAGAATATAACAGAACTGCACACCGAAATAGAACAAAAACAAAACCAGATACAAAACCTCAATTTAGATCTTGAGATGAGAAATGAAGATCTTCGACTCTTGAAAACTGAGATAGAAGAAAAAGAAGAAGAAATAAACAATATTAAATCAGAATTAGATGGGAAAAGAAATATCACAGATGAAATACAAACACAAATGGAAGAGAAAAACAATGAAATACTTGAACTGCAAAATACGATAGCAATAAAAGAACATGAAATAGAAGATACAAGAACTCATCTATTAAAAAACCTTGAAGAACTAGAAAACAAAGAAAGTTTAATAGGTCAACTCAGGGAAGAAATAGAATCAGAAAAACAAAAATCTGATCCCTTAAATCAAAAATTAGAAGAAACAAATCAAGAGCTTACAAATACAAAAGAACTACTAGACCAAAAAATTAACAAAATACATGATTTAGAAATAGAAATAGATGACCATGTAACACATATCGATATGCTCAAAGACAAACTTTCAGATCAAACCTCAGATTTTGATATCTTAAAAGAAGAACTTGACACTAGAAATAAAATAATTTATGAACTCAAAAATCAACTTAACGAAAACCAGGAATTGATATTTAACAAAGTAGAATCGGCAAACAAATTAGAGATAAGTCTTGCAAAAAAACAAGAAGAACTTGATACAAATATCAACGTTTTAAATAACAAAGAAGAAGAAATTGATTTACTTCAAAAAGAACTTTCGGATAGAATAAATGATTTAGAGTATAGAAACAGCGAACTTGATAGAAAAGAACTTGAAATACAGCAACTACAAAAAGAAATTGAAGATAGAAACGAAGAATTCATTGAGAAAACAAATATAATCACAGGCCTTCAGGAAGAGTTAAAGGATAGAAAGAATGATCTTGAGTGGAGAAACAATGCTTTACATGAAAAAGAAGATGAACTCATTGACCTAAGAGGAGAACTTGACACAAGAAATAAAATAATCGCTGAGATAAAAAATCAATTAACTGAAAATCACGTTGAAATTGTAGAAAAAAGCAATCTTGTAAATGAACTTGGAAGCGAACTTGAGCTTAAACAAAATGAGTTTAGTGAAATAATTGAGAAACTAAATAGTCGAGAGGCAGACATTGAAAAACTCCAAAATGAACTTGACGAAAAAACAAAACATATAGAAGTTAGGAACAACCTTATCAGTCGTCAGCAAGATGAACTAAATAATATCTCTTTTGAGCTTGAAGATAAAAAAACAGAGCTTAGCAACAAAATAGAAAATATATCTGAGCTAGAGGAGAAAATAAATCAAAATAATTTTGAAATAGAATCATTAACAAATGATTTGGAAACCCGAAATAAGATAATTTCAGAGATTAAAGGCCAGCTTACAAATAATCATATGACCCTTGTTGAAAAAACAAATTTTGCTGCGGAACTTGAAAAAGAACTAAGTATTAAAAATGAAGATGTTGAAAACCTAGAAAAACAACTCAAAGACAGACTTGATGATCTTGAGTGGCGAAACAACGAGCTGAATATTAAACAAGAGGAATTAACTAAAATCAGTAGGGAGTGGAAAGAAAGCCAATTAGAACTTGAAGAAAAAACAAACATAGTGACAGATCTTCAACGACAACTAACTGATAGACAAAACGATATAGAATGGCGAAACAATGAACTGAATATTAAACAAGAACAACTTGAACAACTAAACAGCGAAATAGAAGAAACTAGAAGTGAACTTGAAGAAAAAACAAAGATTGTAACAGATCTTCAACAACAAATAGAGGATAGGCAAAGTGATATTGAGTGGCGAAATAATGAACTTGATAGTAAAAACCTTGAAATTGAAAGTTTAAATAGTGAAGTGTCTAAGATAAAAACTGAGCTATCTGAAAAAACACAAAAATTTGAAATACAAAAAAACGAGCTTGAAAGCCAAGTGCAAGAACGTCTTAAATTAAGCGAAGAAACACAAGAATTACAGGAGGAGTTGAAAAATAAAACCCTTGAAATTGGAACCCTTAAAACAGAACTGGAGCATAAAACACAAGACCTCGATAGCGTATATGAAGATCTCAAAGCAAGAAACACCATCATTGAAGGTTTAAAATCTCAGCTTAACGAAAAACATGGTCAGATACTGCAAAAAACACATCAAAGCGAAATTATTCAAAATGAGCTAAATCAAAAATTAAAAGAAATCGATGAAAAAACTACGCTTATCTCCCAACTCAACACAGAAAAAGATGAACTTTTCATGAAGTTTTCCAATCTTCAAAACTCAATACCATCATCAGTGATAATATCAGATAAAGAAGGCAATATAAAGACTATGAATAAGAGTGCTGAAGATCTGGTAGGATTTGACTTAAGTAAAATACGTGGTTCAAAAATATATGATCTTGACATTCTAAACGACGAAAGATTAAACAATGCAAGAGAAAAAGCAATATCGGGTAAAAAACAAATAAAAACTTCTTCTGTTGCAGTAACTGATAAAAACGGGGATGTAAAACTTACAGAAATAATACATATGCCTCTTGTTGACACAAAAGGTGAGATACAAGGATCAATAATGGTAGTCGACGATATAAGCAGTGAGGCTTCTCTTAGGGTAGAAATTGAGAGAAAAGATGAGGAGATATCCAGCCTTGAGAACAAGTTTGATGATTCATATAGAAAACTTAGTCTGATAGACCGAGAGATAGATGCAACAAATGAGGAATTAAAAACTAAAAAACAACAACTTTTAGAAAAACAAAGCCAAATGGACGAGCTAAATATTGAGCTGCAGCAACAAAGAGAAGAAATTGAAAACAAAAACAATCTTTTAAAAGAGACAGAAGAAAAACTATCGCAAAAACAAGAAACCATAGGTAGACTAGAGCTTGAAATACAGAGTAATAAAATAGAATTAGACGGAAAACAGGGTGAATTACAAAATATACAAACACTTCTTAATGAAAAACAAGAAATACTTGAATCAAAAGAAAAAGATATAGGTTTTATAACAGAAGAACTAAACCAGACAAAACAAGTCCTTGAAAATAGAGAAACAGAGCTTTTGGAATTAAACAATCGTTTAAATGAAAAATCAGGAGAAATAGAGCAAAAAACAACTGAAATAACTCAGCTTCAGACAGAACTTGCAGAAAAAGAAAATAGTCTTGTAGATTTCAAACAAAAACTTGATGATAAAAGTGACGAAGCAGTTCAACTCCAGATAAAACTCGATCACAGGCTAAAGGAGCTGAATAATAGAAATAATGAGTTTGAAACACTATCTCAGGAGTTAGAACAAAAAACAAGTCAAGTTACTAGTTTAGAATCACATATCGATAGTCTTTCTTCCGACCTTGAGATAAATAAAGAAGAATTAGAAGCAAAAACACTTGAGTTAAACGAACTACAACAAGAATTTAAAGCAGGTAAATCTGCTCTTAACTGGTTTAAGGTTGAAGTTGAAGAAAAACAAAGGATGCTTGATAATAAAACACAGGAGATTGAAAAATATGAAACAGAAATACAGCAACTAAATCAAGAACTAACAGATCATAAAGAGCTCATTGATGCAAAAACAATAGCAATTGACAACCTTCAAAGCGAACTTGAGCAAAATACAGACCTTATAACTAATCATGAGCAACAGATACAAACACAACAAAAAGATATCCAGAATCATCTACAGACAATTGAAAAACTTGAATCAGAGCTTGGTAGTAAACAAGATGATTTAACACATAAAAATAGTAATCTTATATCAAAGGAAAAGCAACTTCAAGAACTTCAAACGGAGTTACAAAGTCGTGTAAATAATCTTGAGAAAACCAACAATCTTTTAACACAACAGAAAGAGACGATCAGTAAACTTCAGAATGAAAAAGAACAAATTAGTTTTCAATTTAACCGTTTGAAAGACTCAATTCCTTCTTCAGTGGTACTCCTTGACAAAGATAATAATATTGTCAACTGGAATAAAAGAGCAGAGGAAATGCTTGGTCTCAGCTCCGATAGTTTTCTTGGAAAAAATGCATCTGCTCTTGATATCATGAAAAAAGAAAGAATAGTAGAGAAAATGAAAGCTTTTGATAGAGATAAAAAACCTGTCAAAATAAATGCAATCTCTGTTAAGAACAAAAATGGAGATGTAACTCTCACAAATGTTTCAAAGCGTCCTATGCATAACAAAAATGGAGAATTGCAGGGCTCCATAATGGTTTTTGATGATATAAGTGAAACAGAGCATTTCAAATCAGAGCTTCAGAGAAAAGAAACAGATCTAAGGAAACTTGACTCAAAGTTTCAGGATGTTTATACCAAGTTCAAACTAGTAAGCCAGGATAAAACCTCAATGGATGAACATCTTCAAAACCTTGGAACTGAAAAAGAAAAACAGATAAAACATTTCAGCAGGCTTCTTGAAGAAAAACAAAATGAGCTTAACAATATCACAAATCAAATAAATGCTAAAACAGGAGAACTAGAAGACGTCACAACAAGACTTCAGGATAATAGAGCATCCCTTCAAACAGTTGAAAACGAGCTTAGCAGACGTAGAACAGAGCTTGAAAACACTGCTATGAATGATGAAATTCTTAGCAAAACCTGGAAAGAAAAACTCAAAATATATGATGAAATAGACAAGACCCTTGGTGTCGAAGAACAAGAAATACTAAAGACTAAAAAACTTGAAGCTGAGTCAGAAACAGAGGAATAGAATTATTCAAAGGTGATAACTGATTTCATAGGCATTGGTGCCCTAAGATTTAATGTTTTAACAATACCTGATGACGGAAATAGTATCACAGTTAATTCTTGATATTTTTTAATAGTCATACTATCAGGTAGTTCAAAGACTACATAGCAGTTATCAGTATTTTCATTTATTACATCAAAATCAGATATAGAAGAATCCTGATCCATTATGCTAATCATTCCAAAAGTGGTTCCATTGATTTTACTCCAGAGAGAATGCCCAAAGAGATTT
>Ga0272442_10010883_pt1 | contig 11152 bp, 9 predicted proteins | sample SSMForm2O_FD_200262 | JGI IMG/M metagenome (GOLD analysis project Ga0272442, IMG submission 200262) | Marine sediment archaeal communities from Little Sippewissett salt marsh, Falmouth, MA, United States - SSM-Form-2O | ecosystem: Environmental > Aquatic > Marine > Wetlands > Sediment ...
ACGATCCGGAGGAGGATCACGAGTGGGTGGATCCCTGCGACAACAATTCGAACGGGATCTACGATGCGGTGGAACTGGCGGTGCTCACGGCCATCTTCGAGGACACGGGCAACCCGAACCACACGGCGGTGCACGAGGGATGGAAGGATAATGCTGATCAGTTGGGCGCCGATTTGGGCGCGCTCGCGGGGGCCTTGGTGCCGGACCTGAAGTATGTCATGGCCGGCTACGCCCTCTTGGGCGACGGAAGCTATGGCCGCTATTCCGATGCCGGCCCTCCCCCGGTCAATGTGGGCTACGGCTTTTCCGGCTCGTGGGGCCTGGTAGCGGAAATGATCTACGAGATGGCGGCCTATGGCTCAAACTGGTCCACCGGCGCGCCGGACGAGGCGAACTACGTGCTCTTGCCGGAGCTGGTGGGCGCGTGCGGTGATGCGGACGCGGATGGCGCAAAGAACATCGGCGAGTTTTATGCCCTGGGCGACGCGGCAACCGCGAACGCGGCCCGGGCGACCTACGTGGCGAACGTACTGGATGGCGGCACCACGGCTGACGGTGGCGATCCGGAAGGCGTGTGCGAAGGCGCTCCGAGTGGAATCGTTTGGGGCGAGAATGCGTTCTACAACCCGGAGAATGAGTTCGTCTATCTCGTATTATTCGAGGCGCCGTGGATTGTGTGTCAGTCCTTTGCCCAAGACTTCACCATTGGCGCCGAAAAGGTGGCTGTTCCTGGAAACTTGCCGACAATACGCGACGCGCAGGAGGACCAGTTCCTCACCGACGAGATTGCCGTCGCTTTTGGGGAGGACATCTGGATTGGCGCGACGGACCAGGCCAGCGAAGGCGCCTGGGTTTGGATTGGGACTGGTGAACAGTTCTGGCAAGGCGATGGAGCTACGGGGAGCGCTGTGGAAGGGCGCTACGCCAATTGGCAGGGTTCGAATCCAGACGAAACGGGCAACAACTATGCGGAGTTGAAGGACGACCCGTGGCCGCCGGGAGGATGGCGGGACCGGGACTCGACGGACACCAACCTGGGTGTCGCCGAATTCAACAATGGCGGTGCCGGCTATCCGGACGAGGATTCGGATGGTGTGCCGGATTGGTGGGAGCAGTTCAGTGGCCCCGCCGAGCCCAAGGTGCCCAGCGTCGTGGGCATGACCCAGGCGGCCGCGACCACCGCGCTCGAAGATGCGGGGCTGGCCGTGGTGGTCACTACCGCTTACAGCGACACCGTGGCGGCGGGCCTGGTCATCAGCCAGGATCCCGCGGGCGGGACAACGCTCGAGGGCGTGACCGAGGTCACGATCGTGGTCTCGCTGGGTGAAGAGCCCGAGATCTTCGCCACGCAGCCGCAGGGCGGCTGGTTCGAAGCCGGCGGGAACCTGACGCTCGAGGCCGCACTGTCGGTGCCGGAAGGCACCCCGACCTACCAGTGGCAAAAGAACCAGGGCAACCTGCCGGGTGAAGAGAGCAGCACGCTGGTCTTCGATCCGCTCGAGGAAAGCGATACCGGCTTTTACCGCTGCGTTATCAATGACGACAGCGCCAAGGGCGAGTTCATCAGCGAGGAGGTCTACGTGATGGTGGTGGCGGAAGGCATGCTGCCGGCCGCTGCGGCCGCCGGATTGGCTTTGCTCAGTGGTGTGTGCGCGCTGGCCGGCGCGGCCGCGGTGCGCCGCAAGAGGTGAGGAGGCGCCCGCGCGCGCCGTGATCGCCGTGAATATCGTGGGGCCTGTCTTCCTGCGGGGGGGCGGGCCCCTGTTTTGTGTTTTGGTGATTCGTGGGGCGACGCACGGCCAAGTTTCTCGGGCGGTCAAGGGATCGTCGCGTCATGTGCACATCCGCCAGATAGCGACGCGGGCGGTTAGGGGCTCATCGAACATACCATTTTGTAGGTTTTGTGTCCGCAAAGGATCGAGCGGAATGGTGTCCATTCCGTTATTGTTCTTTTCAATGACCCTTATTTGTCGAGATATATTGGGCCTGTCTCGTAGCATTTGACAGTGTGCTTTTTCTTTGAGTATCATACGATTTGGAATGCATCGAGGAGATTCCCGGACCGAGGGGGCGGCCGAGGCTTCCTAGGTTCTCCGTAGCCTGACTGGGCGAGATTCCTGGGTCAACCTAGAGGAAAAGCGGCGCTTTGTCTTTCGCAACACGGACACACGAAGGGTTGTACGACCCATTCTTTGAACACGACGCCTGCGGCGTGGGTTTCCTCGCCAATATCGACGGGAAACGCAGTCACGATATCGTCAGGCAGGGCTTCGAGGTCATGGTGAATCTGACGCACCGGGGGGCGTGTGGGTGCGATCCGGAAACGGGGGACGGTTGCGGCATGCTGGTGCAATTGCCCCATCGCTTGTTTGCTGAGGAGGGGGAACGCCTGGGCTTCCGGATGCCGGAACCGGGCGCGTACGGTGTCGGTATGCTGTTCATGCCGCAGGATGAAGTCGCGCGGCAGGCGTGTGTCGCCATTGTGAATCAGACCATCGAAGAAGAAGGTCAAGGCCTGATCGGGTGGCGTGAGGTGCCACGGAATTCGGGTGTTCTGGGATGGCTGGCGCGTAGCAGTGAACCCTCCATTCAGCAAGTTTTTGTGCGCCGCGCAGCGGGACTTGACACCGCGGCCTTCGAGCGCAAGTTGTACGTGATCCGGCGGGTGATGGCGCGGCGGATCCGTCGCTTGGATATAGCGGAAGCGCAGCATTTCTACGCCGCGAGTCTGTCGGCGCGTACGATCACGTATAAGGGGTTGATGTTGCCCGAGGCGATTTCGCATTACTACGAGGACCTGCGCAGTCCCTTGGCCGAAAGTGCGATCGCCTTGGTTCACCAGCGCTACAGCACGAACACGCTGCCGTCGTGGCGGCTGGCGCAGCCGTTCCGCTATCTCGCGCACAACGGGGAGATCAATACGCTGCGCGGCAATATCAACATGATGACCTCGCGGGAACACCACATCAAGTCTGCGAGTTTTGGCGGGGATATCCGGAAATTGGTGCCACTGTTGACGCCCGGTGCAAGCGATTCGGCGATTTTCGACAATGCCTTGGAGTTGCTGGTGCTGGGGGGGCGCAGCTTGGATCATGCTGTGGCGATGATGATTCCCGAGCCGTGGAGCGGTCATGAGTCGATGTCCGAGGAGAAAAAGGCCTTCTACGAATTCCACGCATGCAAGATGGAGCCCTGGGACGGGCCTGCCTCGATCGCCTTTACGGACGGGGTCCGTGTCGGGGCTGTACTGGATCGCAACGGGCTGCGACCGTCGCGCTATTGGGTCACCAGCGACAAGCAGGTGGTTATGGCGTCGGAAGTGGGTGTGCTGGATGTGCCGCAGGAGAAGATCGTAAAGAAGGGCCGCCTCGAGCCGGGCCGCATGTTCCTGATCGACACGGAGCAGCAGCGCATCATTGACGACGAAGAGATCAAGGGCAACTTTGTGCGGCGCAATCCGTACCGCTCTTGGTTGAATCTGTACCGGAAGACACTGCCTGACCTGCCCGGAACTACCGCGGGCGCAAGGGAGAAGACGCCGTTGATGGCGCGTCAGCAGATTTTTGGCTATACGCGCGAGGATCACGAAATCCTGTTGATTCCGATGGCCGAGAAAGGGAAAGAGCCGATCGGTTCGATGGGCAATGACGCCTCCCTGGCGGTGCTGGCGGAACGCCCGCAGCTCCTGTTCAGCTACTTCAAACAGCTTTTCGCCCAGGTGACGAACCCGCCCATCGACCCGATCCGCGAAGAGATCGTGATGTCTCTCGAGACAACCCTTGGGCGAGAGCAGAACCTGTTGGGCGAAACTCCCGAAGACTGCCGGCAACTGCACTTGAAGTCGCCTTTGATTAGCAATGCGCAACTCGAGTACATCAAAGCGCTAAACGAGCCGCTCTTCAAGTCTCGGGTCATTTCAAGCCTTTTCCCGGTCGACGAAGGGCCCGGCGCCCTTGAGCAGGCGTTGCAGCGGATTTGCCAGGAAGCCGAAGAGTCCGTGGACGCCGGTGCGACCTTGATCGTCCTTTCCGACCGCGGCGTGGGGGCGCTGCAGGCCCCCATTCCGAGTCTGCTGGCCACGGGGGCGGTGCACCATCACCTGGTGCGCACGCACAAGCGCACCCAGTGCGGTCTGGTTGTCGAAACGGGCGAGGCGCGCGAGGTGATGCACTTTTGCCTGCTCACGGGATATGGCGCGGGGGCGGTGAATCCCTATTTGGCCTTCGATATCCTCGATGACCTGGTGCAGCGCCATGTTTTGGCCGAGGAAAGGCCGGGTCAGGCGCAGAAGCACTACGTGAAGGCCATCGAGAAAGGCATGCTGAAGACCATGTCGAAGATCGGCATTTCGACCCAGCATAGCTACCGGTGTGCGCAGATTTTCGAGGCGCTGGGCCTGAGCAAGGCCTTGGTCGACCGCTGTTTTTCGGGGACCCCCTCGCGGATCGGGGGCATCGGGGTGGCCGAGATCGAGCGGGAGACGCTGATGCGACATGCGATGGCCTATCCGCAACAGCGAGCGCGGAAAGCCGAGTTGGACCCGGGCGGCGCCTATCGCTGGCGGCGGCGGGGCGAGTTCCACCAGTGGAACCCCGAGACCATCGCCAAGCTGCAGCATGCCACCAAGCGGAACAGCCGCGAGCGTTACAACGCGTACGCGGAGGAGGTGAACAACCGGAGCCGGACCCTGGCCACGTTGCGTGGACTCCTGAAGTTTAAGCCGGGCACCCCCATCCCCCTTGAAGAGGTCGAGCCCGCATCCGAGATCGTCAAGCGCTTCTGCACCGGGGCGATGTCTTTCGGGTCGATCAGCCGCGAGGCGCACGAGAACCTGGCCATCGCCATGAACCGGATCGGGGGACGTAGTAATACGGGCGAAGGCGGCGAGGACCCGCGCCGTTTCGAGCCGGACGCCGAGGGCGATTTGCGGCGCAGCGCGATCAAGCAGGTGGCGTCGGGCCGCTTCGGTGTGACAAACGAATATCTCGTCAACGCCGACGAAGTCCAGATCAAGATGGCCCAGGGTGCCAAGCCGGGTGAAGGCGGACAACTGCCCGGGCACAAGGTCTTCGAGGAGATTGCCACGGTGCGCTATTCGACGCCGGGCGTCGAACTTATCTCGCCCCCGCCGCACCACGACATTTACTCGATCGAGGATTTGGCACAACTCATCCACGACCTGAAGAACGCCAACATTCATGCCAACATCTCGGTGAAGCTCGTATCCGAAGTCGGGGTCGGGACCATCGCTGCGGGTGTATCCAAGGGGAAATCCGACCTGGTTCTCATCAGCGGCCACGACGGGGGCACGGGGGCATCGCCGCTTTCTTCGATCAAGTACGCCGGCCTGCCCTGGGAATTGGGTTTGGCGGAGACGCACCAGGTTTTGGTAGAAAACGACTTGCGCGACCGTATCCGGGTGCAGGTGGACGGCCAACTGAAGACCGGCCGGGACGTGGCTATCGGCGCTTTGCTGGGCGCGGACGAGTTCGGCTTTGCCACGGCCCCGCTCATTGTCAGCGGCTGCATCATGATGCGCAAATGCCACCTGAATACGTGTCCCGTGGGCATTGCTACGCAAGATCCGGCACTGCGCAAGAAATTCGCGGGCAAGCCCGAGCATGTCGTCAACTACTTTTTCTTTGTGGCCGAGGAATGCCGCGCGATCATGGCCCAGTTGGGTTTCCGCACCCTGAACGAGATGATCGGCCGCGCCGACCGGCTGGAATTCGATCCCCTGCCGGAACACTGGAAGGCGAAGGATCTGGACTTCTCGAAGATTCTCTACGTTGCGCAAGGGCGCGAAGGGTCAACGCGCTATTGCAGCACAGCGCAGGATCACGGAATTGACGGGGCCCTGGACCACACGCTGATGGAGAAGGCCCTGCCCGCGCTGGAACGCAAGGAGCGGGTCCGTTTCGAGCAGGCGGTTCGGAACGTGAACCGCACGGTGGGCACGATGCTGTCCAGTGAATTGACGCGGCGGCACACGCTGGGCATGTATAGCGGCAGCTTGCCGGAAGACACCGTGTGGATCGACTGCAAGGGGGCCGCGGGACAGAGTTTTGGCGCGTTCGCAATCCAGGGTGTTACCCTCAATGTAATTGGGGAGACCAACGACTACGTCGGCAAGGGGTTGTCGGGCGGAAAGATCATTGTCAGCCCGCCCTCCGAATGCCCGGTAACGCCAGAGGAGAACATCGTGATCGGTAACGTGGCGCTTTACGGCGCCACGGGCGGACAGGCCTACTTCCGCGGCGTGGCCGGCGAACGCTTCTGCGTGCGCAATTCCGGTGCGTGGGCGGTCGTGGAAGGCGTGGGAGACCACGGCTGCGAGTATATGACGGGGGGACGGGCGGCCATTCTCGGGAAGACCGGCCGCAACTTTGCCGCAGGCATGAGCGGCGGCATCGCCTTTGTCCATGATCCGAAGGGCGATTTCGCGGTGCGCTGTAACACGGGCATGGTGGATATCAAGCCCTTGCACGAGAAGAGCATCGCGGAATTGCGCGGGATGCTGGAACGCCACCTCGGCTATACCGGCAGTACCGTGGCGCAGGGTATCCTGGAGCGTTGGGACGAGGAGATTCGGAATTTCGTGCGCGTGATGCCGCGGGATTATGCGCGGGTGCTCAAAGGGATGGCGGCGGAGCAGGAAAAGGAGGCGTGCAAGACCTGATGGCCGAAATCGACAATAGCGAGGATAGGAGACAGCGGATGCTGCCAGACAAAGAGCGGGGTTTCCTGACCTTCAGGCGTGAGGTCGGCCCGAATGACCCGCCCGAAGAACGTATCCAGCATTACCGGGAGTTCTTCCATTCCCTGTCGCCCGATAAGATTCGCGAGCAGGCCTACCGGTGCATGAACTGCGGCATCCCGTTTTGCCACAGCGGCTGTCCGCTGGGCAACCTCATCCCGGACTTCAACAATGCGGTGAAGGACGAGGACTGGCAGGAAGCCGTGCGCATTCTGCACTCGACGAATAACTTTCCCGAGTTCACCGGGCGCGTGTGTCCGGCACCGTGCGAAACGGCCTGCGTGTTGGGCATCAACGAAGCTCCTGTGGCGATCGAGATGCTGGAACGGGAAATTGCGGAACGGGGCTGGCAGGCAGGCTGGATCGAGCCGGAGCCGCCCGAGCGGCGCACCGGGAAGCGTGTGGCCGTGGTGGGTTCCGGGCCGGCCGGACTGGCCGCTGCCCAACAACTGAACCGTGCGGGCCATATGGTGGTCGTGTACGAGCGTGCCGATGCGCCGGGTGGTCTGCTGACCTACGGGATCCCGGCCTTCAAGCTGTCCAAGGGGGTGGTGGCGCGCCGTATCGAACAGCTCACGGCGGAGGGGGTCGAATTTCGGTGTAACGCGGAAGCCGGCAAGAATGTGCCCTCGACTGCGTTGGAGGCCTACGACGCGGTGTTGCTTGCGATCGGTTCGACCACGCCGCGGACTTTTGCCGGGATGAATGTGCCGGGCGCGGAGCTGCAGGGGATCCACGCCGCGATGGAATTCCTGCCGCAGCAGACGCGCCGTGTCCTGGGCAAGTCCATCGAGGATCTCGAGATTCTGGCCACCGGCAAGCGGGTAGTGGTCATTGGCGGCGGGGATACCGGTTCCGACTGCGTGGGAACCAGTATCCGGCAGCGCTGTAGGTCGCTCATAAACTTGGAATTGCTGAGCAGGCCGCCTGGGGAACGCGCCCCCGACAATCCCTGGCCCGAATGGTCCTTCATCTATCGCACCTCGTCCAGCCACGAGGAAGGCGGCGAGCGGCAATACAGCATGCTCACCAAACGCTTCGAGGACAACGGAAACGGACATGTAGCCGCGTTGCACGCGGTTCGTGTTGTCTGGAGCGAGCCCGACGCGCAGGGCCGCCGCAAGATGACCGAGGTGCCGGGTTCCGAGGAGCGTATTCCGTGCGAATTGGTTTTGCTGGCCATGGGCTTCGTGGAACCGGAAACGAACACTGTCGTGGCCGACTGGGGTCTCGATCTGGAGAAGAACCGCTTTGGCCAAGCCATCAAGACCAGCGCAGACTACATGACGAGCCGGCCGGGGGTTTTTGCCGCCGGGGATGCCCGGCGGGGCCAGTCGTTGGTGGTGTGGGCCGTCTCGGAAGGGCGTGAGGCCGCCCGGGCTATTGATCTCTATTTGATGGGCCATAGCGATCTGCACGCGCGCAATTCCCACGGCTACGACGGGCTCGAAGGCTAGCTTGCGTTGATTTCGGCGAATCCGCAGATCGACGGCAGGCCACGGTGGCGGGTGTCACCGCGTGGGGGCGCGGCGGCGTTATCCCTTTCGAGAAGCGAATGGGGAAGCCAAGCCGTAACGGGATGAGAATTCCCGTAGTATTGTGTATGATTCGAATGCTAGGCCGTGATAACCCGTAAGGAGGAGAAAACGTCATGAAGCATCTTCGCACCGTTTCGTGTGGGAGTAGGTTGAGCAAGGCCGAGGACATTGATATTGGTCAGATTCTGGCGGTGATATCGGCGTTGCTTGGCGTGATCGCAGAATTCATTCTTGGGAAGAACGCGTAGCCCCGTTCGCGGCGTGCGTCGAGCCCAGGGTTCCGATCGGGCCGGGTCGACGCATCGGCAGGAACCTTTTCCGCACAACGGCGATAGATAGAGTGAATCCGTGTCTGTCTTGGAGCCTGTAGGAAGGCGGGGTCGCCCTGTTTGTTCACGGGTTGGCGGTGAGGCGCATGCCTTCGGCGCGGCCGAGGGCGGAATATGCGTGTCCCCTGAGGCTGTGTTCCGTCGGCGGTTTGACAAGGTTTCTCGCCGCTGCTATGCTCCGTCGAGGAGGGCGTGTGGGCTATAGCGAGCAGAAAACGAAGGAATGATTATGAAACATCTTCGTACACTTTCCCGAAGACCGGCGCGGGCCGATGAGGTGTCGATTGGCGAGGTGTTGCAGTTGATCGTGAGTTTGTTGTCTGTGGTGGCGGACGCGTTGCTGTTGAAGGAAGGGGGGGCCACGACGGAATAGTGCTTGGCCCGGCCAGCGCTGTTCGGCATGGCCCGCGAAGAACAACGGAGAATGACGGATGAGGCATATTCTGACATTGACCCGGATGCCTGTGAAGGCGCAGACCGACATCTGCGACAACATCAGCAGTGATTTTCAGGCGCAGCTCTGTTTTCTGTATCACGTGCTCGTCGATTTCTTTGTTCCCATTCTGGAACTCAAGAATCCGGACACTTCCGCGCAAGAGTAACTCCGGGCCCAAAGAATGCGGGCACCCGAGCACGAAAGGATCGCGCCTGATGAAGCATGTAGGGCGGATAAGCGCCACCCCCTCGAGGGGCGAGGATATGGCCCCGGAAGTGAAGCTGGCGTTCATCGTGGATATCATCGAAGTGAGTATCCCGCTGGTGCAAAACAAGGATCCGAGCAATCCGGCCCCCACAAGCTGAACGGCGGTAGGGGGATGGTTGGCCCTTGTAGTGGTCGGCGGAATATGCTTTAATACGGATGGACCCGCGGGTCTTTCGCCGGCCGAGGCGGGAGACGGATGGCGTTTGCGGCAGGTTAGGATAGACGGAGCCTTTGAATGAAGCACATCAAGACGATCACCCTTGCCCGTGCTGATGCATACGCGGATTTCTTGAACGCGGTGTGGCGCGCGTGGCAGGACTTCCTGTACGCAAAGAAGAACGAGTTGATCTAGCGCTTCCGCGGCACGCGGAGGAGCCGGGAACCCAGGCGGGGATCAAGTCCCGGCATTTCCGCGGGGCCGGGCAGGAAGGCCGTGTGTTCCACGCTGCTGCGTTGTCCTCTTCCCGTGGCTGATGCGGGTGTGCTGTGGGATAGATGCCATGATTAGTGGGACACACACGTACATTCGCAGCGCGGAACCGGATGACGCCCCGGTTTTGTTTGCGGCCTACGATCTGGAGCGCCCGCGATCCTGTTTGCTTGATGGCAAGCGCGAGCCCCTCATTCCCACTCGGGACGAGCTACGCGAAGTTCTCGGCCGCAAGGAGGCCGCGCAGGGCACCTTTTATGCCGTCGAAGACTCGGCGGGCCGGGTTCGGGGGTTCTGTGGCCTGCGCGGGGTGAATCCGGAGGCCTGTTTCGGCGAGGTCTATTTTCTGCTGCTCGACGAAGAGGACTATGGAAGGCCATTGGCCGGTGAGGTCTTTGCTTTCGTGTGCGGCCGCGCCTTCGCGCGGCTTGGGCTGCACAAGGTGGTGGCGCATGCGCTTGACAGCGAGGTCGCTTTGCGCGCCTTTCTCGTGGCCCACGGTTTCGAGAGCGGTGGGATTCAGCGCGAAGCCGTGTATGCGCGTGGACGCCGGCATCACCTGGAGACCTTCTCGTTGTTCGCGGATGCAGTGCCGAAGAACACAGCGGGGCCGGGTTGCAGTGTGGCCGCTGCGGAAGGATGACCCCATGCCGTTTGTCACCGATACCTACCTTCGCCGTGCGGAACGGGACGACCTGGATACGGTCGTGGCGTGGATGGAGGACCCGGAATTCGAACACTTTCTTTACGGCGACCCTGCACGGTCCCCTAAGCAGATCCGGGGCCAAATCGTCGCGATGCTCGGGCGTGCGGTGGGCCACACCATGCCCGGCGGCATCTATTTGATGATCGACTCGCGGGAATACGGCCCCATCGGCCTCTTCTCGCTGCAGCATCTGAGTTGGCGCAACCGGTCGTGCAACATCGACCTGTACATCGGCAACAAGAAGATGCGTGGCCGTCTGACCACGGCGATCGCGTTGTACCGGGTCCTCGAGTACTGCTTTGACGAACTGAACCTGCACCGGGTCGCGGCGATCATCTATGCCTTCAACACGGCCTCTTGGCGCATTTTCGAGAAGACCGGTGCGGTGCGCGAGTTGAGCCTGCGGGATCATGTCAAGCGCGACGGGGAGTTTCACGATGTGTATTGCTACGGGCTGCTTCGTGCGGAATTCGAGGCGCTGCGCCACCGCTATGAAGACGCCGTGGAAGGGGTTTCCCTGCGGGCCATGATCGAGACGTTGGCCGAAGCCGAGCCGGGGCACGAATCGTGAGGGCCCTCTTCCTGCTCTTCTTCGCCGCCTACCTGCTGCACGCGGTGGTGGCCAACCGGCGTCAGCCGGGCCGCACGCCGCAGAACCTGTCATTGACGGTGTTGCTGATGCAAACGCC
>Ga0272442_10010884_pt1 | contig 11150 bp, 7 predicted proteins | sample SSMForm2O_FD_200262 | JGI IMG/M metagenome (GOLD analysis project Ga0272442, IMG submission 200262) | Marine sediment archaeal communities from Little Sippewissett salt marsh, Falmouth, MA, United States - SSM-Form-2O | ecosystem: Environmental > Aquatic > Marine > Wetlands > Sediment ...
CCCATTGCGCAAAATTCCCTACTGCTGCCTCCCGTAGGAGTCTGGACCGTGTTTCAGTTCCAGTGTGGCCGATCAGCCTCTCAGCTCGGCTACCCATCAGTGCCTTGGTGAGCTCTTACCTCACCAACAAGCTAATAGGACATAGGCTCATCCCCAAGCGAAAGGTCCCGAAGGATCCCCTCCTTTGTTCGCAGTACTTATGCACCGCGACATTATGCGGGATTAGCTTACCTTTCGATAAGTTATCCCCCACTCGAGGGTAGATTACCTATGCATTACTCACCCGTCTGCCACTCTACTTACATCCGAAGATGCTTTCTCGTTCGACTTGCATGTATAAGGCACGCCGCCAGCGTTCACTCTGAGCCAGGATCAAACTCTCCAGTTAATATAAGGTGTAAAACCTTACGTCTGTAGTGTTTGATAATGGTAAATCTATAATCGTGTTCCGAAGAACACGATGGTCGTGTTTTGTTCAACACGGCTGAAACAACACTCTACTCAGATTTCAAAGATCCTGATTTCCGACGCCGTCGAAAAACGATTGCTATTATACAGCAGAAATCCAGTTTGTCAACAGGTACCGACAAGAATTTCTTGGAAAATTTATATAGTATAAATTTTCCGGAATTTCAACTGTCTTTTCCGTATGTCACAAAGCACCGGGTAATCCCGCTTGCCATTTGCGGGCCTTTATAATAGAATCATGATCTTAATAAGGGAGGCAACAGGCATTCCGGATGATTCAGATACGATCAATCGGCGTTAAGTTTCGCTTGTATATAATAATCATATTATGCGTTCTTTTCGCTTTTTCATATTTAATCATCAACGGCTACACCGCCTCTTTCCTCGATGATTCGGAAAACACCAGCTTCCTGCGCTGGGGCAGGGACTATGAATCACTGATGGAACCCCACTTTATTTACTACAGCTACATGAACCTGTTTTCTCAAGTGGAAGAGACCCTGAAACAACGGCCCGGGGATTTCATGGTCCTCTACGACGCACGTAAAAGTGAAATTCTCCACCGCGGGGTCACCCCTACGCCGGCATTCACAAATATCCTGGGCGATGATGCCCGCATCCTGCCGAGCGACGCATTGCCGTCTTTCCGGGATACTCACCGGATTCTTACCATCCCCGTACTGGCCCCCAACTCCGATACGGTTTTCGGATACATCGTGTATGGTCGCTCCCAGAAGGATTTTCGCAATGTTCTGCACACCATCCGCACCCACCACATCAGTATGCTGGCAATCCTTTTTGTATTGAGCAGCATCATTCTCCACTTCATGGTCCGGCGCACGGTTCGGCCGGTCAATGTTTTGAAAAAGGGCATGGAAATGGTGGGCCGGGGCAACATGGATTTCCGGATCCAGGTCAACACCCAGGATGAATTCGCCTATCTGGCGGAAAAGTACAACGAGATGGTCGCCCGCTTGCAGAAGACCATGGAGGCCCTGGAAGCCAATCAGCAGAAGCTCACTGAACAGATCTCCGAACGAACGCACTCCCTGGACCAGGCCAACCGCAAGCTCCAGCATGCCATGGAGGAACTCAAGGCCACCCAGAAGAAAATCATCCAGTCGGAGAAACAGAAATCGCTTACAGCCATTGTCGCCGGATTCGCCCATGAGATCAACAACCCCCTGACGGGCATCCTGGGATATATCGATCTCATGGAACTGCGGGAGGACATCTCCCCCTATGTGCGCAACAAGTTGTCCCAGATCAAGACCCAGACCACAAGAATTCAGAATATAATCCGTGAACTGAATCAGCTCAATCCCGACGGCCAGCAGTCCAAGCTGGAAATCAACCTGGCCAACCTTCTGGAAAAACTGGTAAAAATCATTGGCCAGAAGCCCGATACCAAGGACGTGGAACTGGTGCGACACATCCCCGCGGACACGGTAACCGTGATCGGCAACCACTTCTCATTGTGGCAGGTTTTCGAAGGCATTATCGAGAACGCCATTGAGTCCATTCATGGGAAACGGGCCGGAAAGGGAACCGTTTCCATTTCCCTCAACCGATCGGTTGACCGTACCCAGGCAGTGGTGGAAGTCCAGGACACCGGCGGAGGATTCGAAAACCCGGACAAGGCTTTCGATCCTTTCTACACCACCAAAAACCGCACCCAGAAAAAGGGCATCGGGCTTTCCATCGCATACAACCTGATTCAGGAACATAAAGGCAACATCATCATCCGCAATACGGAAGACGGCGCCAAAATCACGGTGTATCTGCCGTTGAGTGATAAAAATTCCCCAGCAAACGTAGAAAGCTGAACCCGGAGGAAAAGATATGCTACGAACGATGAGGAGCAACCTGAAAGGACTTTCATGGGTACTCTGGCTGGTTATATTTACTTTTATCGGTTTCGTGTTCGTCGAATGGGGAACCGGAGGCATGAGCCTGAAAGGCGACAAGAATGCCGTACTCTCAGTGAACGGGCACAACTTGTCCGCCGATGAATTCCAGAAAGATTTAATGCAGGCCATAGACGGCTATCGGCGGCAGTTAAAGGAAAACTTCAACAAAAGCCTGATCCAGCAGTTGCAGCTTCCCCAGCAACTTCTCCAGCAATCGATCAATTCAATCGTGGTCGATTCCGAAGCCCGGAGACTCAAGATCCACGCCAGCGATGAAGAGTTGCGCCGGCGCATCGTCAAGTCGCCGGGATTCCAGCGGGAAGGACGCTTCATCGGCGTCAAAGCCTACGAGAACCTGCTTGCCTATAACCGTATCGATGTAAAGGAATTCGAGAAATCCCTGCGGCGCGAAATCGTTCGCGATAAGCTGGAAGCTCTTTTAAGCGCCGGGCTGACCATTTCACCGCAACGACTGGAACGGTTGTACCATCAGGAAATGGACAGTGTCGAGCTTGACGTGTTGCGGCTTTCCCCGGACAGAATCACCCGGGAGATCAAAACCCCGGATCCGGAACTCGAGGTTTTCTACAACAACAACAAGGACCGCTTCAAGAGTCCCGAACGCCGCTCCGGTACCGTGGTGGCGTACCGATTTGAAGATTTCAAATCCCAGGTGACGGTGACCGACAAGGAAAAATTCGCGTATTTCAAGGCGAATCGCGAAATGTTCAAGGTGCCGGAGAAAATCCGGGTATCCCGTATCCTGTTGAACTACACCGGCGAAGATCGCGACAGCGTGCTGGAGAAAGCGCAGCGTCTGGCGGCTTCGATTAACGTCGGGAACTTCGCCTCCACCGCCAAGGTGGAATCACAGGATGACAAAGCCGGTCAAGGCGGCGACTGGGGCCTGCAGGCATGGCGTGCCTTCACCGCCCAGGAACAACGGATCATCAGCAACCTGGCGGAAAACCAGGTTTCCACTCCAGTGGATACGGGCTCGGCGTTTTCAATCCTCCTGGCCACCGAGAAATCTCCCGAGAAGATCAGTAACTTCGATGAAGTCTCCAGCCGCATAGCCAGAATTCTGGAGAACGGCAAAGTCAACGACCTGGTTCAGGAAAAGCTGGAAATCGTCTACAAACGGATCGAAGGCAGCAAGGACCCCGAGGCCGCATGCAAGGCCCTGGCCGTTAACTGCATCCAGACCGGAGCGCTGACCAATGGGCAACCTCTGGAGGAATTAAAGGATATGGGCACCCTGTCCAGGAAACTCTTCACAATGGAAAAGGGTGAAACCGCTTTCCCGGTATCCTTCGGCGCGGGTCTCGCGGTGATACGTCTGGATCAAATCGACACTCCGCAAATACTCTCCTTTGCGGAAGCCCGCGAACAGGTACGGGATCAATATATAAAAGCTCGCCGGCTGAAGCTCCTGCAGAGCCAGGCGCTTGAACTGGCCAAAAAGCTCAACTCCACGGACAACGAAAAGGCGTTGAAAGCCATGCTGGACAAAAATGACCTGGAAATCGAACCGGTCACTTACAAACGGGGAAACCGCATCGCCGGCATGGCCCTCAAACCCGGCCTGGATGAACGCATCTTCGCCATGACCTCCGGAAAATTCGCGGACCCCATCACGTATGAAGATGCGGTTCTGGTGGTGCGTCCGACTTCGATCCACGTAATGAACGACGAAGATTTCAAGAACAGCCGCGAAGCCTTTTCCCGGCGTAAACTCGAAGAATTGCGCAATCGCATCGTGGCCTCATTCATTTATAAAAAACGGGAATCCTATGATATCCGCTTTAACCAACAGCTTTTCGACAAGGCTACCAGCGCGGCCATGTCGAGGTTGAACTAGGAGGCTCCCGTGGTTCACGAAAAATTGCGGCAGTCTGCAGATATTCTGGAGGAAAAAGGAGTTGACTGTTGGATGACGGTGGACCAGGAATCCGGGGTTCTCTCCGATCCGGTCATGGACTTCATCGTAGGTACCGGCGTGACCTGGCTCTCCTTTTTCCTGGTTTTCCGCAACGGTGAAACCCACGCCGTGGTCGGTAACCTGGACGGAGAGAAGTTTCAGCGCCTGGGGCTTTTCAACCAGGTCCACACCTACAGGGATTCCCCGCGGGAAATCCTGTGCCGCATACTGGACGAGCACGCCCCCCGGTCAATCGCCTTGAACTACTCCATGGATTCCGCCGCCGCCGACGGATTGACCCACGGCAAGTTTCTCAAACTCGAGCAACTTCTCGCAGGTACTCCCTACCCGGAGCGCTGGATTTCCGCGGAACCCGTGATCGCCGCCCTGCGGGGACGGAAATCGGAAGAGGAAATCCGCCGAATCCGCAGAGCAATCGACATCACCCTGGAAATCTACGACAAGGTCACCCACCAGGTACGGCCGGGCTGGACCGAGAAACAGGTGGCTGAAATGATTACCCGGGAACGGCTGGAATTGAATTTACCCCCCGCCTGGGACGAAGATCATTGCCCTTCGGTTTTTACCGGCCCCCAGGAAACCGGTGCCCACTCAGGACCCACTGACCGCCTGCTGGAACGGGGACACGTGTTCAACACCGATTTCGGTGTCCGGGTGGACAAGTACTGTTCGGATCTGCAACGCACCTGGTACATTCTCAAGGATAAAGAAACCCAGGCTCCGGAAGCGGTGCTTCACGGTTTCGATACCATAGTCGGTTCCATCGGCGCCGCTTTCGAATCTCTCAAACCCGGCGTCCGCGGTGTAGACGTGGACACGGTGGCCCGGGAATACATAACTTCCCGGGGATATGGTGAATATCCTCATGCGCTTGGACATCAGGTGGGCAGGGATGCCCACGACGGGGGCCCGTTGCTGGCTCCGGCATGGGAGCGTTACGGAGATCTGCCGTTCAAACCCCTGGAAGAAGGCCAGGTATTCACCATCGAGCCGCGTTTGTATCTGAAGCATCATGGCGTAGTCACCATCGAGGAGATGGTGCAGATTACAAAAAACGGGGCTCGTTGGCTGTCCCGTCCCCAGAACAGGTTATTCCTGATAAAATGAAAGGCGTGAACCATTCCATCCGGCAACAACGCCGGGCAAAGGGCAAGCCCCGATGGCTGAAAGCCACCATCCCGGGAGGTCGAGAATTCACCCGCATTCAGCGGGCCCTGGATCACCGCGGGCTGCATACCATCTGCAGGAGCGCCCGATGCCCGAATATCGGTGAATGCTGGAATCACGGTAACGCCACGTTCCTCATCATGGGGGATCACTGCACCCGGAATTGCCTTTTCTGCGCCGTTCCCCACGGCTCCCCCCTGCCCCTGGACCCGGACGAGCCACTAAAACTGGTGGAAACCGCCCGGATCATGAACCTTCGTTACGCGGTCATCACATCGGTGACCCGGGATGACCTCCCGGACGGCGGCAGCCATCACTTCGCCCGGGTGATCTCCACCCTCAAAGAGGAGATCCCCGGACTCATAATTGAAGTCCTGATTCCGGATTTCAGCGGGCGCTCGCGGGACCTTTATCATGTAATCGACGCGGAGCCCCATGTTCTCAATCACAACATTGAGACCGTACGCTCCCTGTACGCCCGGGTCGGGCGGCCCGGGGATCAATACCATCGCTCCCTGGATCTGCTCGAGAGATCCGCGAAATACGGCGCGGTCACCAAGTCGGGCATCATGGTCGGACTTGGAGAATCCCGACGTGAATTGGGGGAGTTGTTCAGTGAACTCAGATCCCGGGGTGTTTCCCTGCTGACCATCGGCCAGTACTGCCGGCCCACGTCGGCATCGGTTCCGGTGGCCAGGTATTACGAACCCGGGGAATTCGAGGAACTGGAACAGGAAGCCTTGAAAAAAGGATTCTCCGCCGTAGCTTCCGGCCCCCTGGTCCGCAGTTCCTACCATGCCCGTGAGTTGTACGAACGGCACTTGTCCGGGCTGAAGACCAAGCCCGCGGAGAACATCATCCCATGACGGCGATCCGGCGGGGGCGGCGATGAAGTACCTGATCTTCAGTGATATCCACAGCAACCTGGAAGCCCTGGAAGCCATGCTGAATCACCCGGTCGCCCGCAAAGCAAACCGGTATCTCTTTCTGGGAGACCTGGTCGGTTACGGCCCAAACCCCAACGAAGTCATCAACCGCTTCCGCGATCTGAATGTATCCAACCATGTGCGGGGCAATCACGACAAGGTTGTGGCCGATCTGGAGTCATCTTCGCTTTTCAACCCCGTCGCCGCGTTCTCGGCTGAATGGAGCAAGATCCAGGTAAGCGAGGAAAACCAGGGATTTTTGAAAGACCTGCCGCGGGGTCCGGTGGTAGTGGAAAGGTTTATCACCCTTTGTCACGGTTCGACTTTTGACGAAGACTACTATGTTTTTTCCAACTTCGAGGCCGCGGAATCCTTCAAGTTCATGGAAACCGCGATCGGGTTCTTCGGGCACACCCATTTCCCGGTAATGTACCTGATGCGCAACGAGAAAATCCAGTCGGTCCCCCTGAGCGGAGACACCCGAATCCGCCTGGATCCCAACACCCGCTACCTGATCAACCCCGGATCCATCGGACAGCCCCGGGACAAGAATCCCATGCCCAGCTTCGTGCTTTTTGATGTGAGCAAAAGGGAGATTCAATTTCAGCGTTTCCAATACAATTTCCGGGAAACCCAGGCCAAGATCCGTAACGCCGGGCTGCCGGAAATTCTGGCCAGCCGGATAGAATCCGGGATATAAGGAGGAGATCCATGTCCAATGATAAAATCAAGCAATTTATTGAGAACATCCTCAACGAGAAAAAAGGACTCGTCGTGGCCCGGGTTCATGAAATCCAGGAAGCCATCCTGCATCAATTGGAAAGCGTCAAGAAAATAAATGAATTCGACACCTTTCAAGTTCCCGCCGACCTGACCGGGGGCAACGCCGACCAGGTAATCACGTCCCTGCACAAGCACGTCATGGCCATAGCGGAGTCGGACAACCAATTAAAGCTGATCTCCAATCTTCTGGACGGAATCAACCTGTTTTCCAGCCGCTCCGCCCTGTTTTTGTTGCGGGACGACAAACTTGTGGGCTGGAGAGGCAAAGGATTCGACAAACACGACAGCAATGTCAGTGACAAAGATATCAAAACCGTATTTTTCTCCCTGTCCGCGGACACGGTATTCAAGCACGTACTGGAAAACCGCCAGGGATACGCGGGACCTCCCGCCCCGCGGGGAGATGATCATCTGATATTCAGCCGTTTCGGCGGGGCGGCTCCAAAGGAAATCCTGGTGTTGCCCTTCTTCGTCAAAGGTAAGCCCCAGGCGGTCATTTACGCAGACGCCTTTGAGGAAAGCCCGCGGATCGGCCGCATGGAAATAGAGATCTTCGCCAAAACCGGAGAGATGAGCCTGGACCTGCTGCCGTTGCGGCAGAAGATCATGGCTCGTGTCAAAACCCAGGAGTTCCTGGGAAACGCGGAACCGGAACCGGATACCGCCGCCGATTTCATCCCCCCCACCAAGGAAGAGAAGGCAAAGGCACCGTCCCTGCGCACCCATGATCCCGACCGTAAGGCCCGGGTCATCCTCAACGACATCATTCTCTACAACCAGAAAGCGGTGGAGGACGGTATCGCCAGTGGTGATCTGTACGGAGCCCTTCGGGACACCATTGACCAGGCCAAGGATGAATACTTACGCAAACATGACGACATGGCCATTTTTGAAACCCAGTTGATCAAGATCCTGGCCAAGGGCAACCGGGACGTGCTGAAGGGTTACCCATTTGTGGCGATTTGAATCTCTGTTCCTGCGTACCCTCCTGCACCTGGAGTTACTCTTATTGGTATCCCTGGGCGCCGCCTGGATTACCTGCCGCTTGATTCCCGCCCCGGCATCGACCCCCACGACAATTGTCGACCCGGACCTGAAAAACAACTACCGCATTCTGCGTCGGGTAATCCGGCGCATAAATCGGGTACCCGAGAGAACCGACGAGCCGGACCGGGAGTTGCTCTTGACCCGCCTGGACATGGGAGAACGGGAAACCGGTTTTCTGCGCGCCGCCATTCATCTGGAAAAAGCCCGGGGATTGAGCGAACGGGATATCCCCGCCCGGATGCCGGGCCTTCTGAAAGGAATTTCCAGCCGTGATCCCTATCTCTGGAGAGAAAAGAACCGCCTGATCTACCGCTGGCTTGACCGCACCCGCCAATTCGCGAAAATGGACGCCCGCTGCCATGTCCATCCCCCGGCATCCACGGCCATGCGCCTGCGGATATTAAAAGCCCGGGTCGTCTCCCGGGGAGCCGGGGCCGCGGCCCCTCTGCTTCACGAGTTGTTTCCCCGGGTATCCCTGGGCAGAATACTCGATGGATTGTCCCGGAAACAAAAAAGTGAAATCCGGAGTCTCCTCCGGAGCGGAGACTGGGAAGCCCGGTTCACATATCTTGCCGGCCGGAGTCACTGGTCCAGGTTGATCCGGGAAATCCGGGAATGTCCGCACAAGGATCTGAACGAGTATTTCCGGGCGGCCAACGCCTATCGACAGCGCCGGTACAGCCGCTGTCGCCGCCACCTGGACAGGATCAACGATTCGCATTTCAAAGCCAGGGCCGATGCATTGCGCATAAAGATCGACCTTCGCGCCGGGCAAACCGCCGGCATCTGGGAACGGATCGGAAAGCTGCGCAGCGAACGCGCCACCCACATCCGCCTGCTGGAAGATTGCGCCGGGCTCTTGCTGGTAAAAAACCATCTGGATCAGGCGATTCGCGGCTATAAAGAGCTGACAAAGGCGACGTCGCCCCGGGACACTCTGCATTGGAAAGCCATATGGGTCAGCGCCTGGATCGAGATGAAACGGGATCAACGGCGAGCGGCGCGCAAGCTCTTCCTGCGGGGAAGCCGCTCACCCGAACCGGGCTACCAGGTCGCCAGCGCTTTCTGGCAGCAACGCCTCGGCGGCGGTCGTTCCCCCATGCTGTCGGAAGCCCCTTTCACCTACTACTTCGTCCGCTACAGCGGGCAACACAGGCAGGGGCTGCACAAGGGTTTGCGGGCTTTCTCAAAACGCCTCGAATCTCCGGTATCCTCGACAACCCGGCTGATGCTGGAAAAAGCCCTGGGCCTGATGGAGATCGACCTGGAGGGAGAAGCCCGCCGCTACCTGGAATGGGCCCGGGATACCGTGGATCCGAAATCATCCGATGCCGTACTCCTGACCTTGACCCTGGCGCTCATGGAGTCTCATCGGGGTCGCCACTACAACGCTTTCGTCGCATATCGCCGGGGCATGCCCGATTACCACGCGCTGAGACCGCCGCGATTCCTGCGGCAGATCCCGACCCCCCTGGAATTCACATCCATCATCGCCCGCTATAGCGGCGAACGGGACCTGGATCCCAACCTGGTGGCCGCATTGATCCGGGAAGAGAGCATGTTCAGGCCGGACAGCCGCTCCAGCGCCAACGCATACGGCCTGATGCAGATGCTGCCCAGGACATACGCCCAATTGAGCGCCCAGCGCCTCAACTCACGACGCCGCTGGGAACTGGTGGTTCCGGAAAACAATATCCGCTGGGGGACCCTCTACCTGCGGCGCCTGCTGGACAAATACAACGGGCGAATCTACCTGGCCCTGGCTGCCTACAACGCCGGGGACCACCGGGTGGACCGCTGGTTACGGCTTTTCGGAGATGTCCCGGAAGAACGTTTCATCGAGATGATCCCCTTCTCGGAAACCCGCAACTACGTCAAGAACATCATGCGCAACCGCTTCTACTACGCTTTCTACCACTCCGGGTCTTTCCGCATGCCCGGTGATCGGGACAGCTGACGCGACCAAGCCGGTCTTTCATTTATCCTTTCTTTCTGATAGCATAACCCTGCCCCGCGGGAACCGCGGGGGCGTGTACACACACAATACAACCAAGGAGGCTGCATTGAGCAAAGTGATATGGATCACCCTTTTTGCCGGAATGATTCTTTGGACCCTGGTGGCCCTGCCGGGATGTTCTCCCGCGGACAAGGCGCCGGGAAAAACGGAGAATCCCTTTTTCGCGGACTATGGAACACCCTTCGAAACCCCGGCTTTCGACCGCGTCAAAGTCGAACATTTCGTGCCCGCCATCAAGGAAGGCATCAAGCGTCACCAGGCTGAAGTAGACGCCATCATAAACAATTCGGAAGCACCCACTTTCGCGAACACCCTCCAGGCCCTGGACCGCTGCGGCGAATTCCTGGAACGCCCGGTCGGCGTTTTCTACAGCCTGATGAGCGCGGATACTTCTCCCGAGCTCCAGGCGGCGGCCAAGGAGATCGCCCCCCTGCTTTCGGCCCACCGGGACAACATCGCCCTTAACGCCAAGCTGTTCGAACGCATCAAGGCTCTATATGACAAACGGGATGAGTTGAATCTCGATCCCGAGCAGGCCTACATGCTCGCCTACTCCTACAAGGATTTCGTACGCAGCGGCGCCCTGCTGGACGAAGAAGAGAAAGAACGCATGCGGGAGATCAACAAGAAGCTCTCTCTCCTGGGGCTGCAGTTCAGCGAAAACCTTCTCAGTGAGACCAACAACTCCTACATCGTGATCGAAGACGAAGCCGGGCTGGAGGGATTGCCGGAAAGCGTTATCACCATGGGCAAGGAAACCGCAGAACACTACAAGATGCCCGGCAAGTGGGTGTTCACCACCCAGCGGGCCAGCATGTACCCCTTCCTGCAGTACTCGAAAAACCGCCCCATGCGCGAAAAAATTCACCGCGCGTACTTCATGCGCGGCG
>Ga0272442_10010886_pt1 | contig 11150 bp, 9 predicted proteins | sample SSMForm2O_FD_200262 | JGI IMG/M metagenome (GOLD analysis project Ga0272442, IMG submission 200262) | Marine sediment archaeal communities from Little Sippewissett salt marsh, Falmouth, MA, United States - SSM-Form-2O | ecosystem: Environmental > Aquatic > Marine > Wetlands > Sediment ...
AACAGTCCTCTTCCACATCCCGATACTACCCCTCATATTATCATTAATTTCGGGATTAGGGCTATAAAGGGATATTTTTACCTCATCCAATCCGCAATTGACCAGTTTTTCTGCATAATCTTCTGTTATCATTCCGCCATTGGAATTCATTTTCACCTTCCAATGATAATTTTTTCCGGTTTGAACTAATTCTGCCAAAAATTTGCACAAGGTCGGCTCTCCCCCACTAATACCGAGAATTTTAACCCTCAATTCACTGGCATCTGCAAATACTTTCTCCCAATCCTTTAAAGTTAACCAGGTTTCTTTTCTCAGCTTATGATGGAGAGATTTCCGATAACTGCAGGTTTTACAATTACCGTTGCATAGTAAGGTTGGCTTAATCACTAATTTTTTTAATTTCAGTGTTTTATTCATTTTTTTCCGTCTTTTATTTTTTTAATTATTGCGTCTTCAATAAATTATAACTCACCATTAGTATATTCTTCTTATTCGCCCAAAGAGCATTTTCTGTAAATTTTGTTGCACTTAAAATTGTATCTCATCACCTAAATATCGGATACTTGAATCCATTTATATATTATATCAACAATCATTTCCAGGCACTGTAAATGCTATTTTGATAATTAATGACTAATAACCTTTTACTACCATTACTGTATTACTTATAAAATTCACGGTACACTTCAAGAGTTTTTCTAGCGGTTTTTTTCCCGGAAAACTGTTGCACTCTCTTAAATCCTTTTTCTATTAACTCTTTTTTTATTTTTTTTGAATATGTAATACTTTTCATTTTGATATATATCCAAAAGAGCTATTTGCATATTAAAGGCATGCTCTATAGCATTTTTAAAATTTTCAGCATAATAAGCAATGCCGCTTTTCATTGGAAGAGATGGTGCAAAGTAAAGTATCTTCATTTTTTAATCCTCCATATGTTTTTGCTGGATAAATCATTTGACATAAAATATTTCTTAAAAGTTAAATGACTATCTCAGAAAAAGGGAGTTGGTAATATTTTATAGCGAGAGACAATATGACCTATTTTCTCCATTCACGTTATAAATTGTTAAGATAATAATATCTTGAAATTCTCTACTAAACTAGCAGATTTAAAGTTCTTTTTTCTAATTGATAAAAATTTTACTTCTTAGTTTTTATTTTACTTAAAAGCTTTTCATTAATGTATCATTGGAAAGCTGTTAATGATTTTACGAATAATTATTATTATTTATTTTAAATTTCAATCTTGTCTTTTTCATGTGGAATATTGAATTTGAAACAAACTAATAAACATAAACCAATATCGCCAAAATCCCAAATACCGCTTCTATTCCCATCAAAACCAACACTAATTTTCTCTCACTAATTCCTTTGCTTATCTTCATTACCCATTGACATAAACTGACTGGGCTATTATCTGGGCAATATAATTTACCATTATGGTAAATCCCCCACCAATCTTCACTAGGAAAGTGATTTTTTGCTTTAATGATAAAATCCAAAACATGAGGAATAAACACAATAATTCCTGCGGCTTCAAAATTACCAATAATCACTGCCGCAGCAATAACTGCTCCCAAACTCAATGTTCCAACATCTCCGATCAATATCTTCGCCGGATACCAATTACAGTATAAGGTTGCAAATAAAACTCCCAATAAAGCCATTAAAATCACAAGAGCGGTCATTTGACCCATTAAATAGGCAATAACAGATAAGGAAACCACGATTATTATTCCCATACCTACTTCCAAACCATTAAAACCGGCTAACATATTTACCGCATTGGCAGCTCCGGTAATGCCTAAAGGAACTAAAATTAAAGGATAAAAAATACCAAAATTGATGATTCCAATAAGTGGAATATACATGATACTAAATCCTTCTTTGATAGCCATTAAAGGGAAAGCGGCAAAGACCGGCATAATGGCTTTGATCCCCTGTTTTATCGAAATCAAATCATCAAACACACCAACAAGTACGACAATTAATATTGTAGATAATACTGCGTAGATAGAAGCGAGATTGATTGAAGGAAATATATGAAAAAAACTTCGTAAGGCAATAGCGGAGATAATTCCTGCGCTAAAACCAGCAGCCATTATCAATCCGCCCATCTCTGGAATTTCTTCCTGCTTATCACTATTCATATTTTTACCAACGATTCCAATCTCTTTCAAGCGAGGAATTATTTTTGGAAAAATAAAAAAAGTTACTGTATAAGAAATAATGAAAATTAACAATACATATATTGATTGCAAAATAACTCTCCCAATTTAAAACTATTCTATTTAAACGTATTTGATATTGATTGATTCTTAATCCTTTTATATATTTTTTTCCTATCAAACCAATAATTATATTTTCTAAAATAATAAAATAATCCTTTTAAGTGATGCCAAGCTATTTTAAAATCTCTATATGATTTTCTTTGAGTATGGTGTACAACGCTCGCTAAAGGATTATAGATAACTTTCCACCCTTTTAACCATATTCGTAAACAATAGTCAACATCTTCCGGAGCATAAAAAATATTTTCATCAAAAAAACCTATATCATTAACTGCCTCTCTATTAACCATCCAGGCAGCAGATATGCAATAATCTACTTCGCTGCATTGTTTGCTCCCTTTTTCGCAAATCCCATCATATAATTCATCCTTTTCTGCAATATTTCTTGTTGTGTAAAAGGGCATGTATTTATAAATTTTAGTTTTTATTGTAGGAAATCTTTTACACGAAGCTTGAATTGAACCATCAGGATAGAGCAATCGAGGAGCAACAAGCCCTATTTTTTTCCCCTTATTAATAGTGTCCAACAAAATATTTACCATACCCGTTTTAACCTCAGTATCTGAATCTAAAATAAGTATATATTTTCCTACACTTTTTCGAATTCCAATGTTCCTCGAAATAGTAGTACCAAAATTTTTCTCTAATTTTATAATATGAATTTCATGATATTTTAGGCTTAATTCATTTAATATTTTTAGCGTAAAATCCTGTGAGCCAGCATCGATTACAAATATTTCATATGATTTATTAAAATCATTAAACTCTTTTGACAAACTTTCTATACATTTTTTTATATATTTTTCTGAATTCCATGTTAATATTATTGCAGAAATCTCTTTAGTTTTGTTCGAATTCATAATGATAGATCCTTTTATTATTTACTTTCAGCAAATAAAAAATTTCCAAGACTAGAATGATTATTAAGAAACTTACAAATAATAAATAAACTCATAAATAATTATTTTTTAAAATATGTTTTCTTATCCCTTACTCATCTATTTACTAGTCCATGCTGAAGTTTAAAATCCAAGCATATATTATAATCAATGTTATGCGTTATATAGACATTTTATCAAAATTAACAATTTCTTTTTAAAAAATATTTACCATGTAAACATAATGTTTAATAATACAATCTTCCCTGAAGCTTTTTCAATTTTCGTAATGTCTCCAAGCTCACCACTTTACGCTCTTTAAAAACACTTTTCCTTTCTTTAATAATATTTTTATAACTCTTAAGAATTACCATAAAATCGCCTTTCGTTTCGATAAACACTTTTGCAGACCAAATTAAAGTATTGATAATAATATATATCCGGGGCAAATTTCTTATGCTGACTTTAATTCTATTTTCTAATGTCTTTTGCCATTTTTCTTTTTCAGTCATTCTCCCTTCCAATGACTGTTTATGCCACACAATAACTTCGGGAAAGTAATATATCTTGTAACCATTATCTATTATCTTAAAAGATAAATCCAATTCTTCCATACCATAAAAGAAATCTTCAGAGTACAATCCAGCTTTATTAAAAACCTCTTTTTTGATGGCATGACCTGCACCAATATAATAAGAGGTTTCAAATTTCTTACCAGGATTCAATTTTTTATTTTTATGGGGGAATTCTTTTCTTTCAATTTTTTTGGAATAATAATTAATGACTTTAAAGGTAAGTACTCCTATTTGTAATCTTTGTAAAAAGCTAGCATTCACTTTTCGGAAAGCATTTTTACTCTCCAAAAAAGCATCATCATCAAGAAACATCAAAATATCTCCCTGTGCTTTTTTTATTCCATAATTTCGTCCTCCGGTAACTCCTAAATTTTTATTCATTTTATAATATCTTACTTTATCTTTATCTACAATCCTTGAAATTAATTCTTTCAAATAATTAGAAATTAACTCATCTTCATTATTATCTATAACAATCATTTCATAATTATCATATTCTTGCATCAAAACTGAATCTAAACAAAATCTTAGATCTTCTTTTCTACCGTAAGTTATTATAATCACTGAAATAGTAATCTGTTTTTTTCCCATATAATTTATCATCTCCAATCTCTAAATATTCATCCTTATAACCATTCCCCCACAATAATCCGATAATAAAATAAATGTAAGGATTAAAGAAAATGGTAAATCCCATCATGAAAATCATATATATAACCAATAAAATATATGCACCGATTTTTATACTATTAGTTAAACTTAAAATACCGAGTTTAAGATTTCCCAATAAAAAAACCACCATTACAAAAAAGCCCAATAAGCCATACGAAGATAGTATTTCTAAATAATCGTTATGAACATAATTCCCTTCAGTCATTTGGATATATCTGCCTCCTTGGCCTAATAAGGGAGATTTCTTAAAAGCAGATATTGCTGCACTCCATAATTGGAATCTATGAATTGAGATATTTTCTATACCACTTTTCATTCTTTCTGATATCAATCCAACTAAATCAACTGATGGCACAAGTACACTAAACAATATGCCTATTATTATCAAGAATATACAGATTTTAAAGTAATTGGTACAAACTTTTTTAATAATATTGCTCTTTACTAATTTAAAAGAAAAAATAGTAAAAATTAAGACAAGAGTACCGATGATGAATAGGGTCCTTGAAAAAGTTAATATTATGGATAAAAATATTAGTGTAGCACCGATTTGATATTTTTTTTCATCACATAAAAAAAGACAAAAAATAAAACCAATACCATTAATTGCTCCAAAAAAATTTGGATCATTTCCCAGTCCTGATAATCTGAGTAATGAACTTTCACCAAAAAAATACCAGATACCGGGATGCCATAGAGATTGATTTAATAAAATTTTTGGGTATTGAAGTAAATAAAAGAAATATAGTATTGAACTTATTACCGAAACGACTATGGAAATATTCACAATAATTTTCAATCCTCTGTATACTCCAAGTTTAAAATCGGACACTACAATCATCAAAAAAACATTTCTTAAACACATTATTAATAATGAGAAATTTCTTGCAGGCCAGCTAACTCGCCTGATATCCAAACCAACAATCAATATAAAAACAATATACGCTACGAAAACAATAATGGGGATATGAATTTGTATTTTACTGTCTTTTCTAAAAAAATTAAATAAAAACAATATTAAAGTTCCAAGAATAACAATATCCGCAATGGTTATTTTTACACCTATATCAAACACAAACTTCGAATTCACAAAATATAATGATAGAAATATTAGACCTGTTAAATATGTAAAAATATCTTCTTCGGTAAATAATTTCTTATTAAAGTATACTTTCATTTTTTTCCTTTGAATTATTTAGGATAATTTAAATCATTTATTATAATTTTTTACTTGTAAAATCATTCACTATTTCTTTAATCTGTCCGATAAATAACCCTTTGGAGAATTTTTTATCTTGCTTTTGTAATTTTTCAAGTATCCTTTTTTGCAAGAGATTGCTTTCTAAAACTTTTTCTATTTTTTTTACCGCATCCTCCTTATCTCTATAAATAAGATTCTCATCATCTACTATTTCCACTTGTCCTCCGTCGTCTGCAACAAATGGAATGATTCCTCCTTTTATCATCTCCACTATTACAATACCAAAATGCTCGTTCTTCATCCCGTGAATACCATATTTATATTTAATGATGGATTTTTTTATTTCATTTCGAGAAAGGTTAGTTCTTATCTTAATCCAATCTGACTTTTCATTCACCATGCTTTTAATTTTTTTGAAGTATTCTTTATTCTCTATATATCCTATGATATTCAAGGTAATGCTTGGAAATTTTTTCTTCACTATACTTAAAATATCTATAACTTTTTCCAATTCTTTGGTAGGGGTTATCCTTCCTATGCAAACAAACCCTTCCTGTTTTTCTTCTTGATTTATCAATGGAAATTCATCTACCAAAGAGGGATAAAGAACCTTGCTTTCTATATTGTATACTTTTTTAATCTGCTTTTTCGTCCACAGCGAATTGGTTAAAGTCAAATTATGTTGCATGCTCTTAAATTGATACTTTGAAAAAGAAAATACGAATTTTTTATATAATTTCTTTAAAATACCCTTTTTCTTTTTTTCTAATATTGGATAATGTATGTATTGAATTCCTTTTTCCCCGAAATCCATTTCATTATTTGTTGAAATGGCCAAATTATATTTCTTACTATTATTTTTAAAATATCTTTGCATTAGATGGCTTTGTAAAAGATACCCTCTTATGGGGAAAATTATATTATTAATATTAAAATCATGTTCACCAAAATGTGTTTCGTAAAACTTATTGATTCTATGGATTGTTACATCCTTCTCCGTAACGATTAAATCTATATCGAATGTATCTTTTAAAGCATGTATTATCCACACACAAACGGCTTCACCGCCACCCCACCTAAAATGAGGATGGAGAACGGCTATCTTCTTTTTCATAGTCATACCTCAGGTTTTTCCAAATTATTCCACTCATATTCATCATACTAAATTTAAAAATAATATTTTGCGATTATAAAAAACTTAGAATATTCATTTTTATCTGCGTATCAGATTTAGGATAATTAAAAAACTCATCTTTAGAAATCAACAATATTAATGAATTTTATCAAAATCCAATTGCCGGTTTCTCTCAGTTGTATTTTTTAACCATTTTAATCTCTTATTTTACCTTTTTACTTACAGTTCTTATGGAATCTCCATAATTTAATTCTAAGTACAATTGAGCAGTTTTTTTTGCTGCTGTTTTCCAACTGGTTTTTTCGTAAAATTTCTTACATCTTTTCTTTAGATATTTTTGTTTTTTTTCATTAATTAACAATTTCTGTATTTTTTCACATAAATCGTCTCTATTATTCTTTTTGAAAAGTTCTATACAATCATATCTGTTTTTTACTTCCTTAAAATAATCTAAATCTGATGCTATCACAGGAATTTCATAGCCTAAGGCTATATGAAGAGCTCCGGAAACAATAATCCAACGATATGGAAATATGGCAATGTCGGTTGCATTAAAAACCACCGGAAACTCCTCTTCTTTTATAAAGCCAAGAAACCGTACTCGTTCCTGCAGATTCAGGTTAGACGACTTTTTTCTTAAATAAGAATAGTAATCATTGTTGATTTGTAGACGCGGAGCACCTACTATAAGCAGAATAACATCTTTGTCAATTTTTGGTAAAATATCGACTAATAAATCAATACCTTTATTTTTATGTATAAATCCAAAAACTGTTAATGCTCTCTTATTTGAGATTCCTAGTTTCTTTTTACATTCTTCTCTATTTGATATTTTACCCTGTATTGTACCATGAGGAATTATGACTATTTTATCTTTGGGTATTTTATGATTTATTAACAATTTTGATAAATTTTCATTATGGACAATCAATTTGTCAGAAAAATTTAAAAATTTAAGCATTAATTTATCTGTACTGGAATTTAAACTAAACTCATGCATTGTAATAATAATTTTGTTCTTCTTTAATAACTTTAAAATAAGCATGATTAAAGGAAAATAACTGAATGAAAAATGTAGTATCGACATACGGCCAAATATACCTGGTTGATATTGAATATGTATAATTTGAGAATTTTTTATTATTCTTATTAATTTTATAAAATACAAAGGATTACCCGAATCCGGTTTTTTAATCGGACATATTCTCATTCTAAGAAAATTAATCATATCTATTTCATTCTTTAGAAATTTAGAATATTCTGCAATTCCGCATTTTATTTCCCAGGTCGTAATCAGATCTACTTTTATTTCATCCATGCACTATCACCAATCCATATTTATCTTATTTTTCATTTTTAGAATAATTACTTCGAGCCAATAATTTTTTCACCATCGACCTGTCTTTTTCATCAAATACCTTTGTGATATAAAGCATACACCAATAGGCAACCGCACATATGAAAATCAAAAAAATCAAGTTAATATTATTATAATATTTAATAATCACAACCATAACTAAACTAGATACAGTTACTTTTAATGCATCTTTTATGAATGAAAGATTAATTGCGTATTCAGTCTTTGATAAGATGTAGGTATATAATAATAAAACTATTAATTCTGTAGTAATCGTTGCAATACTTGCACCAATATAACTAAATTTTGGTATCAATAAAAAATTAAGTACTATATTCACAAAAGCACCTATACCGGTAACTTTCGCAACACTTAGCTGTCGGTTAATTGACTCTAAAAGATTTCCCGAAACAGAATCAACAAATATAAATATAATTGTCCAAATTAAAATTTGTAGAGCAATAATTGATGGCATATATTCAGCTCCATAAATCAGTGAAATAATTCTATCAGACAGAAATGTGGTACCGATTGCAATCGGAACGCTAATTATCAACATATACTTGATAGACCTTTCGTAAGAAAATCTTAAAGATTTTTCTGATAATTTAAAAAGATTTGACATTACGGGAAAGATAGACGTCATATATGCAGTAGGGATAAATATTAAGATGATAACCAACCTGTAAGCAGCATTATACCATCCAACTATTTCATTAGATTTCATTATTGAAAGCATTACCGAATCAATCATGAAATAAATCGTAACAAAAATCGATGAAAAACCAAATGGTAAAGCTTCTTTAATCGTAAACTTCCACAAATTAAAATTCACTTCAATCTTTGGTGGAATAAATTTCCATAAATAAATACCAAAACTATATCCCAAAATGACTGTACTGGCAATAAGGTAAATATAGGCAAACCCAATAATATTAAATCTTTGCGATATTGCAAATAATACAGCTGCAAATTTCAAAAAACTGTTTACAATTTCTCCGATAGATTGATATTCCACCTTCTCATAAGCTTGAAATATAGAGTAAAACATTCGATAAAAAGAATTAAGGATAACTGATAAAAAAATAATATATATCATTTTTATCGTTTGTTTTGGAAAATCAAGCGCATAGATAATAATTCCCATTAATACAAACGTAACTATAACCAAAAATATTTTTATTACTGTGGTATTTCCCAGATACTTCCCCGACAATGACTTGTTCCGGGCAACCTCCCGCACAGTAAGTGGACAAAGACCAAGATCGGTAAAAATACCAAAAATACCTGCAAAGGCAAGAGTAAAGGATAAAATCCCAAATCCTTCTGCTCTTAAAAAGCGAGCAGTATACATTATATAGAAAAAGCCTAAAAGTTTACTGATTGCACTTGCTGTAAATAAAACTGTTGTATTTTTAACAATTCTTTGAACTGTGTTCACCAAAACTCTCCTGTTATATTTTTTCTCTTAAATATTTATCTATTTTGCAATTTCTGCTTAAATTGAAATATATTTCTTCCCACCGCTACATCCATCCATACAGAAAGTGCAAATTCTTTTTTTACTTTTATATCCTCTTTAATATCTTATAAAAGTTCCATAATATTATTTTATAATCTCTATCGAGAGAAAAATGGGTCTCGCAGGGTGTCCAGCATGCACATTTTTTTTCTTTAATAAATTTACGAATATTTTGTGCTTTTTCTGATAGCCATAATTTGTCAAAATTTATTTCACGGATATTTCCAAATTTTTTATTAAGCATAACACATGAAAAGATATTCCCATAGGGATCTATAAACAAAGAGTGAGTCCCGGAATAACATTTTAACGTTCTATGAGGATTTTTCTGATAACTTACCATGTGTGACATATAATATTTATTTATCGCAAAAAGAGATGGCCATATATTTTTCAATATTTTCGCTTTTGCAGTATGCTCCTTAAGGATTGAATTAATGATTTCGCCAACTTCATCTAATTTTTTTTCATTCCATACAAAGACATCTTTTGTATTTCCATAAAAAGATTCACTAATTTGAGCGAATTGAAAACCAAAATCAATCTCATTTTTTTTTGAAAATTTGTACACTTCTAATAAATCTTTATAATTTTGAGGCATAACTGTAAAACTTATACCTCGATTTATCGAAGGCACTTTTTTCTTAAGTAAATCTATGAGTTTTAGTACACAAGAATAATTGCCAGGCATACCTCTGATCTCGTCATGGGTTTTTTCTATTCCATCTAGAGAAATTGATAAGAAAATACTATTTTCCAGACCAAATTTATCTATAATTTTTTCTAATCCAGCTATAATTAAATCAGGCAATAAAGCATTGGTTGGAATTGATATAATAGCGTTCGGATATTTTTTAATAAAAAAACCACACAAATCTATAAAATCATTTCGAAGAAATGGTTCACCTCCTGTCAAACCAATTGATTGAATATTTTTTAAATACTGCGATTCTTCAAATATTTTTTCTATTTCTGCTAATTTTAATTCTTTTTCAACTATTTTTTTATTTTCTTTATACTTTCTCCATATATTGCAATGTTTGCAACGACTATTGCATTCATAGGTAATAGCAAAATTAATATAGCTAATCTTTTTAGGATTGGGTTTTGTAAACAGCAATTTTATTTTTTTGGCTGTTACTTCTGTTACTTTTTTAAATGTTGATTTCAACTTAGTGCTCATAGTGCTCACTTCATATCTTTGGGATTTTAACTTTTACAATGAATTCTTTAATAAATATATTCTCTTCAAATATTTTCATGTTAAAAGCAATACAAAATAGTTAATATTGTTAAAATGACTCCCTATAATTAAAATCTATCAGGTATAAAATACCTTTTTACAAATTAATTTTTATTTTAAAAAATATCCAGTGATTTATATACATTTTATCCTACCCTGGATTAATCCTATTCCCTTGTAAAATCATTCACTATTTCTTTAATCTGTCCGATAAATAACCCTTTGGAGAATTTTTTATCTTGCTTTTGTAATTTTTCAAGTATCCTTTTTTGC
>Ga0272442_10010887_pt1 | contig 11147 bp, 15 predicted proteins | sample SSMForm2O_FD_200262 | JGI IMG/M metagenome (GOLD analysis project Ga0272442, IMG submission 200262) | Marine sediment archaeal communities from Little Sippewissett salt marsh, Falmouth, MA, United States - SSM-Form-2O | ecosystem: Environmental > Aquatic > Marine > Wetlands > Sediment ...
AAAGATTCTCATAATGAAAAATAATATTTATAATATATAAATTAATCTATTATTGGATTTAGTGAAATCAATCAACTGGTTCGATTCTATCGCCAGTCTTAAGTTAATTTTGCTCAATTAACCCTCTTGCTCTTTAATTTTGCAGTTATTTTTTATAAATTATTAATTTAATATCAAAATAATAATTAAAAAATTTTATTTATTCATTTAAGTTTTAAGATATATAGATTTTTACTAATATATTTAAACAATCCTTTCTTAAAAATATTGGTTTTAATACAAATGAGATTTGCAATTATTTATTCAGAAAAAGATTCAGCAGGAAGAAATATAATAAAGAATTTAAGAAAATTAAGTTTTCTTCCTCAAACTAGAATAATTAAAATAAAAAAAGAGATAATTTATTTTGATATAAATAAACATAATTTAAAAAATATTGATTTTATTATTTTTGCATCAAAACATGAATCTTTAAAAAAACAAAATTCATTGACAATTCATGCTCCTGGAAATTTTAGAAATAGTTTAGGAGGTATTAATGGAAAACTCTCAAATACAAGCTGTTTTGTTTTAAAATATTTATTTAAAGAATTAAATAAAAATCCAGTTCCAGGATATAATATAACTCTTGAATGCACTCATCATGGCCCTTCTATTAACATACCTTGCTGTTTTATTGAAATTGGTTCAACAGAAGAACAATGGAATGATGAAAATGCAGGAAGAGCAATTGCAAAAACAATAATTTCTTTACAAAATTATAAACAAAAAAATAATAAAAATTATATCCCTTCAATTGGAATCGGAGGCCCACATTATTGTCCTAATTTTAATAAAATTCAATTAAATAGCAATTATGCCATAGGACATATTTTTCCTAGTTATAATTTTCCATTAACACAACCAATTTTAAAAGAAATAGAAGAAAAAACAAAAGAATCTGTTAAACTTGCTATTTTAGACTGGAAATCTTTTAAATCTGAAGAAAGAAAAGAAATAATAAGTTTATTAAATAAATTTAATTTAAATTATAAAAGAACATCAGACATTGATAAAAATGTATAAAATAAAAAAAAGAGTTGAGGAAAGATTGAAAGAATTAAAAGAAAAAATAAAACCTCTTGAAAAAGAACATAAACAAGAAATTAAAAATATTTTAAATGAATTTAATAAATCTTTATCTTATCTTCATGATGCAGCAACAATAGATGAAAAAACTGGACTTTATAATCATAGATTTTTTAAATCTCTTTTTGAAATAGAAATAGAGAGGGCAAAAAAAGAACCACAAGAATTATCTTTAATAATAATTGATATAGATTTTTTCAAAAAAGTAAATGATACTTATGGACATTTAACAGGAGATTTAATTTTAAAAGAATTAGCTAAACATTTAAAAAAGAAAATAAGAAAATATGATGTTTTAGCAAGATTTGGAGGAGAAGAATTTCTTATATTAATCCCAGGTTATGGAATTGAGCAATCTATAAAAATTGCAGAAAGATTAAGAAAATCATTAACACAAAATAAAATTTTAAAAAAATATAAAATAACAATTTCTTTAGGTGTTACAGAATATAAAAAAAGAGATAATATGGAGAAGATGGTTAAAAGAGCAGACAAAGCATTATATAAATCAAAAGAAAATGGAAGAAATCAGGCGAATTTTAACTAGAAAACTTTATCCCCTTAGCTTTTTCAATTAATCCTTTTCTTGTTTCTGGAATATCTTCATCTTTTGCTTTTTCTGAATAATTTAAAACTTTTTGTTTTTTTTCTTTTAATGATATTGAAGATGTGCATGGACCTCCAATACATCCTCCAATGCAAAAAGTAACATCTAAAAATTTTATATTTTTATCAGGATTGTCTAAAAATTTCATAACTTTTTTTATACCATCAATTGTTAAAGATTCTGATTTTTTTAAAATGCCTTTCAAATGTGCTGTTTTTGTCAAACCTCCTGACAAAGGATAAATTTTTGTATAATCATTATAAAATTTATCAAACAAAATCTTTGTTTTTCTTTTTTTAATTTTAAATTTTTTAAATAATTCATTTAATTCTTTATAATCAATAACATAGTCAATAAATCCTCTGGCTTCTTGTTTTTTATAATTACAAGGGCTTATAAAAACAATTTTATGCTTAGGATAAATATCTTTGCAAATTTTAGCCATAGCAATCATAGGACTATCTGCTTTAATTAAATTATTTTTTAAATGAGGGTATTTTTCTTTTATTATAGAGACAATCCCAGGACAAACAGAAGAAATTAATAATTTCTTAGATTTTTTTAATTTTTTATGATATTCTCTATTAACCATTTTAGCACCAAAAGTTAATTCAACAACTTTATCAAATCCTAAATCTTTTAATTGATTTATTATTACAGGATATTCAAATTCTCCAATAAAACTTGGAGCAAGCATTGCAACACATTTCTTTTTTAAAAGATTATTAAATTCAGAAATTTTCCTCTCTTCCATTTTATTTATTTTCCCAATTAGATTTCTTTTCTTTTAATCTTTTTAATAAAGGCCATTCATCTTCTAATGTTTTTCTTTCTTCTTTATATATAATTCCTAAAGGAATTTTGCCTTTTTTATTATTATAATCCCATTCTTCTGCTAATTTTTCTGCCTTTTTTTTATCAGAATTATCTTTAATTTTATACATTTGTTTATCTTTATTATTTGCATCTTTATTAAAAATCAGACAATCTTGTATTATTTCTATATATGAGAAACCCTTATGTTTAATTGCTTTTTCTAAAATCTCTGCAGTATGTTTTATGTCTTTTGCATTGCATCTTGCAATAAAACTAATATTAGAAGCTAATGCAATTTTAATTGGATTCATTGGTTTATTAAATTCCCCTAATGGATAAGCTTTACTTTTATATCCTTCTTGAGATGTAGGAGTATTTTGTCCTGTTGTTAATGAAAAACTTTGATTATCATGAACAACTAAAGTCATATTGGAATTATATCTTCCAGAGTGAATAAAATGAACTAAACCTTCTGAATAATTCCCCCCATCTCCTATAAAAGAAATAACTTTTAAATTTGGATTTCCTAAGGTAATTCCAAATGCTGTTGTAAGTGCTCTTCCATGCAATCCATAAATTCCACTTAAATTAAGATAATCATAAATTTTAGAATTACATCCAATATCTGTTGTAATAGCAAAATCTTCTTGTTTTGCACCTTCACTTATTATTTTTGAAATTGCTTGCTTTACACTTTCTAATATTATGAAGTTTGGACATCCAGGGCACCATGTTATTAATTCTTTTGTTCCTAAATTTGTTTTTATGTTTTTCATTTAATCTTCTATATCATCTTCATTTATATTCATGAATAATTTATTTATTAAATCACTATCAATAACTCTTATTCTATCTAATTTTCTTGTTAATTCTCCTGAATACATTTCTGAATAATTTCCTTTTCTCATACATTCTAATCCATAACCACAATTACATATTCCATCTTCAGGATTTCCATTAACTAATGAAGCATAGATACTACAATCTCCATCATGTCTGGTTTTCATATTCTCTTAATCTCCTGTTTTAATTTATCACTTGCAAAAGGCCTTGTTGTCATATCTAAAATTCTTTTTTCAATTTTAATTCCTGTTTTTTCACGAATTAACCTTCCCAATTGTCCAGTTATATTTTGTTCAATTAAAATTAATTTCCCATTAACTTTTTTTACTTTTTCAATTTCTTTTTTAATCTCATTACTTAAAGGCTTCATATAAATAACTTGTAAAAACTTATAATCTTCTCCTTTAATAGCATCTAAAATAGCTCCTTTTGTAGAACCCCAGCCAATAATAAGGTTTTTTGATTTTAAATTTCCATGAATTTTTATCATTTCAAATTTTTTACATTCTTTTTTTATTTTTTCATATTTTTCTAATCTTTTTTCAGCATTTTTCTTTGCAATTTCCCCATCTTCAGTAGTATTCCAATTTTTATCATGTTCATAACTACTTCTTTTAACAATTGCTTCTCCTGGAAGTTTTCTTTTTATTTCTATTTTTAATGGTTTTTTTGGTTTTTTATTAGAACTAAATTCAGATTCTGCTAAATGTTTATCACTTAATATAATTGATAGTGTTTGAAATTTTTCAGATAAATAAAATGCTTCATTAGTTGCTTCAATAGCTTCTATTGGGTCTCCAGGAGCAATAACTACTCTTGGAAATTCTCCATGCCCTCCTCTTAATGCAATATCTAAATCTCCTTGAGAAGAATAAGTTGGAACTCCTGTTCCTGGTCCAGGTCTTGAAGCAAGATAAACTACTAAAGGGATTTCAGACATTCCTTGGAAACTTAATCCTTCTGTCATTAAATCATATCCTCCTCCAGAAGTTCCTATCATTGTTTTAGCGCCTGTAAAACTTGCACCTAAACCAGCATTAATAACTGCAATTTCTGTTTCAGGTTGAAAAACCATAAGATTATTTTCAATTTGTTTTGAAGCTAATTCATGCATAACCCCTGTTGCAGGAGTCATTGGATATGCAAGATATAAATCTATATCAGAATTAATAGCACCTAAAGAAACTGCTTTTGAGCCAGTCATTATATTAATTTTATTATTTAATTTTTTTAAATTAAATTTTTTGTTTTCACTATCATAACCTTTTTTTGCAACTTTATTATTTTCTTTTGAATGAAATTCTTTTTCAATTTCATTAATTAAAACTTTTTCATCAATACCTAAAATTTTAATTAATGCCCCTGACAAAGCAATATTAATATTTCTCCCTTCATCTTCAAATTTTTTATAATCAATTATAAATCCTTTTTCTTTTAATTCTTTTTTATGAATTGCAATTGTATTTTCATCCATTGCAATAATTACATCTAATTTTGATTCATAACTTTCTATTTGTTCGTCACTTATAGATAAAATATTAAAATTATGCCCTCCTCTTATTAAACTTGGATAATCTCTATAATTAAAAGTATAATATCCATAAGAAACTAATATTTTAGAAACAATTTCAGAAATCTTATTAATTCCTTGTCCTGCTTTACCACCTATAAGAATATTCAACCTCATTTAAGAAAAAAATAAGAAATATATTTAAACCTATCTAATAATCTTTTAATATGAAAAAACACACCTTATTTCTTTCTGTATTAATTGCTTTTTCTCCTTTTCCAGAAAGAAAAGCCTCTGTAAATTACCCTATAAAACAAGAATTAACTCATGAACAGAGATTAGAGAATACTATTAATTATTTTTATGGGCAGGATATAAATGAAATATTTTATACTATGAATTTAAAAGACCCAAATTCAGCATATAATTTGATTGTTAAATTAAAATCTGAATATAAAGATAAAAAATTAAGCAAAAGAGATTTAGAAGATATTTTTATTTCCTTGGAAAAAACCCAACAATAAACTTTTAAATGATTTTCGTTTTATATTTAGATGAAATACAGAAGAGGTGTGTTTATTGTTGTTTATAGAAAAAATATTTTTAAAAGGAAATATTTAATTTTAAAGAGAAAACTTCATTGGAAAGGATGGGAATTTCCAAAAGGAGGTATAAGAACAAAAGAAAAAATTCTTTATTCTATTAAAAGAGAAATTAAAGAAGAAACAGGCTCAACCCCCTTTAATGTAAAAAATCATAAAATAAAAGGAAAATACAAATATAAAAAAAATTTAAAAGATAGAAAAGGAATAATAGGGCAGACATATCAACTTTATTCAGCTGAAATAAAAAACAAAAAAATAAAATTAGACAAAAAAGAACATTCATCATATAAATGGGTTTCTTTTAAAAAAGCTTTAAAATTATTAACATATCCTAATCAAAAAAAATCATTAAAAATAGTTGAAAGAGATTTAAAATGATATCAAAATTCTGGAAATCAAAAGAAAAGAAAATAATTTTTCATAAAAATAAATTGAATATAATTGAAAATATAGATAAAAATGCAAAAGAAATTCCTGATAATCCTGCATTATTATTTGATAATGGTAAGAATATAAAAAAATATTCTTATTTAGAACTAGAAAAAGAAATAAATAAATTTTCTAATCTTCTTAATTCATTAAAAATAAAAGAGAATTCAAGAGTTTTTATTTTTCTTCCAAAATGCCCAGAAGTTTACATTAGCATTTTATCTATTATTAAACAAGGCTCAATTGCAATTCCTTTATTTGAGGCATTTAAAAAAGAAGGATTAGAATTAAGACTAAAAAAAGGAGATGCAGATGTTCTTATAACAAATAAAAAATTATACAAGAGATTTAAAAAAATAAAACCAAAAATAAATTTAAAAGTTTTAATAATTGATGATAAAAAATATAAAAATCTTTTAAAAAAACAATCAATTGAATTTAAACCTATTTTAAAAAATAAAAAAGACACTGCATTTATGATTTTTACTTCTTCAACAGCAGGAACCCCTGTTGCAGGAATTGAAATTTCTCATTATTCAATTGTTCAGCAGTATTTTACAGCAGAATTAGTATTAAATTTAAAAAAATCAAAAAAATACTGGTGCACTGCCCATCCAGGATGGGTTACTGGAATGGTTTATGGAATTTTAGCCCCATTATCAATAGGCTCTTCTGTATATGTTTATGAACCACATTTTGATGCAAAAAAATGGATTAATTTTATTAAAAAAAATAAAATTCAAGTAATTTATACTGCTCCAACTGCATTAAGATTATTAAGAGACAAAATAAAAAAATCAGATTTAAAATCTATTGAAAATATATGTTCAGTAGGAGAAGCATTAACAGAAACAATTTTTTCTCATTACAAGAAATTAGGAATAGAAATAAATGATACTTATTGGCAAACTGAAACAGGGGCAATAGTTATTGCATCTTATCCTGGATTAAAAAAGAAAAAAGCATCAATTGGAAAAGCAATACCTGGAATTAAAGCTTATTTAAAAAATGAGGTAATTGCATTAAAGCCAGATTTCCCTTCTTTAATGACTGGAATTTACAAACACAAAAAAATGTATAAATCTTATTTTAAAAATAATCTTTTTATAACAAATGATATGGCTGAATTAAAAAATAATTATTTTTATTTTAAACAAAGAAAAGATGATATTATAAAAACTTCAGGAGAGAGGGTTTCTCCAATTGAAATTGAAAATATTTTAATGAAACATAAAAAAGTAAAAGAAGCAGCAGTTATTGGAATTCCTGATAAATTAAAAGGACAGATAATAAAGGCATTTATTGTATTAAATGGAAAAGGAGATAAAAAATTAAAAAAAGAATTATCTCTTTTTGTTAAAAAAGAATATGCAGGACATTCTTATCCAAAGATAATTGAATTTATTGATAAACTGCCTAAAACAAATTCTGGTAAAATAATAAGAATGAAATTGAGGAAAAATTAATTTAAAAATCTTCTTCACTTTCAGATTCACTATCTTCTTTTAATGTTTTTTGTTCTGCAGACAAATCTTCTTCTTTAATTCCTGCAATAATTTCTTTGAATTCCCTTAGTTTTTCAGCAGGAATTCTTGTTCCAGATTTTGTAAATCCAGTATATCTTTCTCCTGTAACATACTCTCTTATTGTTAATCCTGGCTTACCACCAAAATCATCAATTCTGATTACAATATCTGTGTTCTCGTTTTTATTTATCTTTCCAATGTCTTTTTCCATATTTTTATATAATTTTCTTATTTATAAATTTTATTGCTAAATTAGGAGAACTTGCTTCTTAAATGTATATAATTATATAACCGCCGACACAGGGAATCGAACCCTGGAGCCCGAAGGGCATGGATTAGCAATCCATTGCAATACCACTATGCGATGTCGGCTTAAATATTATGAAAATAATAGAAATTAAGAGATTATAAAGATTATGATTGAATATTTAAATATAATTAAATTTCAAAAAAACTTTTAAACATTACATTCTTATATTATTTATAAAAAGAGAAAAATGAAAAAGAAATGGATTCAAAAAGCTGTTAATAAACCAGGAACATTGCATAAACAATTAGAAATTCCTAAAAATAAAAAAATTCCAATGTCTCTTTTAAATAAAATAATAAAAGCAAAAGCCGGAGACATAATAATTAACCCTACAAAAATCGGAAAAAGAAAAATAAAAGTAACAAGACTTTTAGAAGAAAGAGCAATATTAGCAAGAAATCTTAAAAATATTTCTAAGAAATAATTATTTATTCAACAACATTAGATTCTTCTTGATTATCTTCATGCCCACCAGAAGCAACCTCTGTTTTAACTTCAGGACTTAATCCACCATCCCCATTACCTTCTGAAACTTCTGTTTTAACTTCAGGACTTAATCCATCATCACCATTACCTTCTCCTTCTTCTATAACAACTTTTTTATTTTCTTCTCCTATAATTCCTTGTGGACCAGGAGCCACATCATTATCAACTATATTCCCAGAATCTCCAGTATCATAAGTTCCTTCTTTAAAAGTTCTTTCTACAATTTGATTTTTAATTTGATTCATTTCTTGTTTTATTTCTTTGGCTTTGTTACTTATTTCTAAATCACCTTCATCAATTGTATAATTTCCACCATCTATATTTAATTCACCTTTATCAATAGTGCTAGATTTATTTTCAAATTCATTAATAACATTTTCAACTTCTTTTCCAATGATATAATTAACTAAACCTTCTTCATTTTCAACCATTGTAATTTCACCACATTTTTCTTCTAAAAAAACATCACCATCAAAACATTGAGGAATTGATTCTTTCATTGTTGGTATTTGTCCTTTTTTTCCACATTTATTTCTTGTTCCTATGAAATTGCCATATTCATCCCAATCCTCTTCTGTTTCTTTAAATTTATCATATTGCCTGCATTCTGGTTTGTCATTTTCATTCCAACATTCTTCAGGAACACAATCTGAAGGTGTTTCTCCCCATAACATTTGCTCTTTTTTTGCTCTAAATAGATGCATTAAAAATTTAGGAACAAAACTTTCTGCTTTTAGAGATTCTAAAGAGTTTAATTCATTACAAGCATTTTCATCATCTTGATATTCACATTTTAATGCAAGAGCAACCATTTTTTCACACTTTATTTTTTCTTCATCATCAAAATTATCTTCACAATTACATGTTCCAGGGTCATCTATGCAACTTCTAATTTCTAACATTAATTTAACAAACATCCTTTCTTGTAAGTCTCTTAATTTTTCTAAATCTTTTTTAAGAGGTTCAGGAGCAGTTTCAGGATTACATTCTTCATCTTTTAACATTAAAGCAAAATCCTCTTTTGCAAGTTCACTACAATATTCATAAGTTTTTTCAGTAAGAACTGCTGTAGATTGCGTTACTTTCTCTTCTAAAACATAATCATTAAAATACTCTGGAAGTGTTTCATCTTCATTTATTTTATCAATCATCTCTTTAGTATTTGTTTTAACTTCTTCTGAAGTATTTAAAGAAACTTTTTCCTGCACAATTTGAAGTTTTTCTTTTGCTTTTTCTAAGTTTTTAATAGTTTCATTTTCTTTTTGATTTTGAATATTATTTATTGCAGAATTTATTTCTTTTTCTCTGATTTCTAATGCTAACCTAACTTTATTATCTTAATTAGAAAAAGCTAATTTAATATTGTCAATAAATCTATTAAACCCAGAATAAGTTTGAGATTGTTCTTGAGCAAATACTAAAGGAGAAATTAATAATATTCCTAATAAAATTAAACATATCCCTCTTTTTTTCATTAATATTATAGTAAAAAGGGATATAAAAATATATCTATTTCTTTAAAATATTCTCAGCTCTTTTAATCATTTCTTTTTTTAATCCAATAAAAACCCCGCCTTTTTTTGCACCAACAAAACTGGCTTCTCCTGGCTTTAATATTTTATTTAATTCTTTTAATTCAATATCAATATGTGTAACACTTGCATTGCTCTTGCCTTTTTCATGCAAATAAACATTTGCTTTTCCTAATAATTTTTTTCCTTCTCCTGGCCCTGACATAGATAAATTAGTATTTTTTAGAATATAAAGTTTTTGAACCATTCAAATCCCTTTTATTATAGCGGGGGCGGGATTTGAACCACGCGACCTCCGGGTTATGGGCCCGGTGAGCACTCCAGACTGCTCCACCCCGCTATATTATATCAATTTACAAGATATTTATAAAGGTAACTATTATAAATTTATAAACTTAGGATTTTTTAAATAAAAATGATAAAAGTTCTTGGAATAGATGAAGCAGGAAGAGGGCCTGTAATAGGTCCTTTAATAATTGCAGGAGTTATGATTGAAGATGGAAAAGAATCAATGTTAGGAGAAGTTAAGGATTCAAAATTTCTTTATCATAACAAAAGAATAAAATTATCAAAACACATAAGAGAACATTTTAAATATGAAATAATAAAAATATATCCTAATGAAATTGATGATGCTCTTAATTCAGATGATTTAAATTTAAATTGGTTAGAAGCCCATAAACAAGCAGAAATAATAAATAAACTAAAACCAAATGTAGCAATAATAGACTGCCCAAGTATAAATACAAAAAAATTTACAGAATATCTTAGAAAATTAATTAATTTAAAAAAAATAAAATTAGTTGTTGAACATAAAGCAGATGCTAATTATCCTGTTTGTTCTGCAGCATCAATTATAGCAAAAGTAGAAAGAGAAGAAGAAATGAAAAAAATAAAGCAGAAATATGGAGATTGTGGTCCAGGATATCCTGCAAACAAAAAAACACAAGAATTTGTAAAAATATATGGTAAAAAATATCCTGAAATATTCAGAAAAACCTGGTCAACTTATAAAAGATATCACTTTCAAAAAAAGACTTTAATGGATTATTAAATAATCCTATTATATTAAATAAATGATTATAACCAAAATTAATTTATTTATAGAAGATTACAATTTACTAAATAAAATATCAATAATGAACATAATTGCTTATGCTGATATTAGATTTAAAATTTGAACAATATTTAAAAACAATATTTCTTTTATAATTAATAAAAAGATGACACATATAAAAAAATTATTAATAAAAGGATTTAAGAGTTTTGCAAGAGAGACTAAAATTGATTTAGATAAGCATGTAAATGTTGTTGTCGGACCTAATGGGAGTGGAAAATCCAATATAACAGACGCA
>Ga0272442_10010888_pt1 | contig 11147 bp, 7 predicted proteins | sample SSMForm2O_FD_200262 | JGI IMG/M metagenome (GOLD analysis project Ga0272442, IMG submission 200262) | Marine sediment archaeal communities from Little Sippewissett salt marsh, Falmouth, MA, United States - SSM-Form-2O | ecosystem: Environmental > Aquatic > Marine > Wetlands > Sediment ...
GCGGTATGTATCGCCGGCTTGGGGTCGCCCAGGCCCTTTTGACCGACGCCAGGCTGCTGATTTTCGACGAACCGACCGCCGGTCTCGATCCGGCCCAGCGGGTCCGCTTCCGCAATTTCCTCGGCGAACTCAGCCGCGACCGCATTGTGATCCTGTCGACGCACATCGTCGCCGATGTTGGATCGGTGTGCGACAAGCTGGCCGTGCTCAACCAGGGACAAATCGAATTCGTCGGCCAGTGCCGCCAGCTCACTTCTCAGGCGGAAGGCAAGGTCTGGCAGGCTTGCTTCGACGACGCCCAATACGAAGAGATTCGCCACGCCCATGCGATAACGAGCATGGTCGATACCGATCGCGGCATGCAGGTGAGGCTGTTGTCGGATACGCAGAAAGAGCCGGGCTGGCAGAGCGTGGAGCCGACCCTGGAGGACGCCTATCTCTGGCTGATCAATACCGCGAGGACCCATGAAAAGGCAGCTTAACACCCTGATCGAGATCGTTCTCCTCGAGTTGCGCGTGCAGCGGCGCAATCCCATTTGGATGATCACTCTGGCCGCGGCGGCACTGCTGGGCTTTTCGGAAGCGTTTACCTCCGGCATCCACGACTGGCCGACGACGACCCAGGCCTTGCGCGCCTACCAGTTGGGCTGTACGTTCCTCTTCGGGATCATGACGTTTCTCCTGGTCGCTGGAACGCTGGCGAGGGACCTTAGCCCCGGCCGCAGAGACCTGATCCTCTCCCGGCCCATCGATTCGTGGGTGTATCTCGTGGGCAAGTACGTCGGGAACGTGCTGTTCGCCCTGGGCGTAAGCATCGTCTTCATGGCGGCGTTCGTAGTCATACCGCTGTTCTACGGACAATCCTCGATATACCCTCTCCGCGGCTTTCTGTACGTCACCGTCTTTTCGACGCTGCCCACGATCCTGTTCTGCGGAGCGCTGGGTGTTGCGCTGTTGTGTCTGTCGCGCAAAGTGATCGTCGCCCTGCCGGTCTTTCTGTTGTATTTCCTGGCGATGGCGTTGTTCCGCGTTCCCAACGGCTTCAGGACGCACGAGCCCGATGTCGATCTGTGGGACTTCAGTATGCGTCTCTACCCCCGGAGTGTTTCGGCCCACTTAGGATTCGCCCGCCTGGTCGACATGTCCTATTCCCATCTGCTGCAACCGCCGGTACCGGGGCTGTACGCCAGAGCCATCCTGTACACCGCTCTGTCGCTGGTCCTGGTGGGTCTTTCCGTTCCACTGCTCAAGAGAATGAGGAGTCGCTGACATGAAGGTTCGTCGGTTCGTCGACATTCTGCGAAACGAATTAGCACTGCTCTGGTACTCGGTCCGGATGCTTGTGGGCCGAAACCTGCTGGCGGTCGGCATCATATCGCTTGTTCTGCTGGGGGCCGTCTTCAGTTTCCCTCTCGGGGCACGTGACACCAAGCTGGCGATCCTCATCAAGCAACTGGAGATGTTCGCCCCGCTGCTGGGCATCGTCATCTTCAGCGACCTGATCGCCTCAGACGTCCAGGCCCGGCGGGCGACGCTGCTGATGTCCTCGCGCGGCGGAATCACGCCGGTGGTCATTCGCAAGCTGGTCCACGGTCTCATCATCACAACGGCTACCTATGCGGTGCATCTTCTCGTGTTGCGGCTGTTCTATACGTCCTTCGAACCCGTAACGGTATTCGCCATTACGGTCCCGGGGGCGCTGTATTTCGGTATGATCGGTCTGCTCGGAGCCACCTTCACCTCGCGGGCCCTGGCCGGCTACGCCACCGGAACCGCGGCCCTGGTTCTGTCCATGGTCGCCACGCAAATCATGCCCTTAACGCCGGCTTCATTCCAGCTCAAAGAAAAGCTGGCCAACGCCACCCTCTTCGGGGACCTCAACTGGGTGTTCGTCAAGGCGGTGTTTGTCCTGCTGGCCGGCGTCCTCGCCGTGCTGGTCGTCGTCCTGGCCTCGCGGCGTACGCTCAGAGTCCGCATCGTCGTCACGGCCGGACTCCTGCTGGGCTCATCCTACATCGTCCTTCACACACTGTGGTCCCGGGCGACCCTTCCGGATATCTACGTCACGGGCCCCGGCAAACAGCTCGAGGTGATCCAAAACGACGGGGAACTGATCGTACGAACCGCCACGAGCCGGGCCTGGGGCAGGGGAAAGAAGAAGAGGAATGAAGAAACAGCGCTGACCGACACCCTGTACAAGTCCGAGAACGGGCGCTGGGTGCAGCAGCAATCCGTCGAGTACGATCCCACGAAGGAGTATGAGCTGGTTCACGTCGACATCGATGCCGATGTAGCACCAAGGACTTGCGGCATCGACGCCAAGGCGCGCGCCGACGTCAAGGTCCTCGCGCCCAGCCTGCACAAGGTCTATCTCCACCTCGGCTGGGAGCTTCAGGTTACACAAGTCGACATTGCCGGGCAGCGCACGCCGTTTTCGCGTTATGGCGACCTCGTTGAGATTCTCCTTGCCGAACCCGCCCGGCAAGGACAGGAACTTCAAATCAGTATCGAGTATGGAGGAAACCTCCGCTTGCCCGGGGGCCGACACCGGTCCGAGAGGAGTGACAAGAATACTCTCTTTGTGAATTCGCGCTGGTACCCGTTTACCAAGAGCTGGTATCACAAGGGAAGGATGGACACGTGCACGTTTGACGTGCGTGTCACGGCACCGCGGGGCTGGCGGGTCGGAGCGGGCGAACGCATCGCTTCGCAGGAGATGACCGAAACATGGCGCTTCGGCACCGATACGCCCTGCGATCGAATCGCCTTGCTCGTGACACGTTTGCCGCGCTACGAAACGAGGGCCGGAGACATAGCCGTGACGGTCTTTGGCCACTCGATGAGCGAGGCATACATGGCTCAGATCGGACAGCGTGCCTGTGACGCACTGCATCGCTTCGAGAGTGCCTTCGGTCCGTATCCGCACCGAAATCTCGCGGTCGTTGAATACGATCATATGGGAGCCAGCGGCGTAGCCGTGCCCTCTATCGTTCTGGTGAATGCGCGCTGCTGTCGGCCTGAGAACAAGTCGGACATGCTCAATGAGCTCATTCCCCATGAGATCTCCCACCAGTGGCATTCTTCCGCCCTGCCGACGTGGGTGGCGGAAACCTCGGCCGTCTACTCCAACTATCTCTATCTCCGGCACGCCGCGAACAGCGCCGCGTCCCTTGCCGGATTCCATGGCACTCTCAGTGAGGTGTTCGAACAAACCAAACACCAGCCCAAACCCCTGTTCGGCGCCTCCGGCATGACGGTTTATACCAAGGGCGGCTATCTTCCCATCATGCTGACGTCACTCGACGAACGGCGGACGCTTGCGACCCTGAGGTCATTCATTCAGGAACAGCTCAAGCAACAGATTGTCGATAAAGATGCAAGCGCCGAGAGGTTTGTCGAGGCCATGAGCCGGGCGGCCGGAAGCGACTGGTCCTCATTCGTAAACGCCTGGGTTCATTCGGCGGACCGGTTCGACCCGGCGGTGACAGCGTTCACGCAGTCCAAAATTGCCGACGGGTACAAAGTCACAGCTTCCTTGACGCATCGCGAGAAGATTCGCTTTCCGACGCCGGCGCGAATCGTCTTCGAAGACGGCACCCATCACGATACGACCTGGACGAGTCCCGAAGCGAGGCAGACCCTCGAATGGACGTTCGACAAGCCGGCCCGCTCGATCGTCCTCGATCCGGACCACGTTCTGCTGGACTGGGACCGGTTCAACAACACCCGCCGCGTCGGCTCCGTTGTTGCGAGTGCGTCAGAGTCGAATGCTCCAGAGAAGCCTGCGACGGCGCAGGTTCCCCGCTGGACCACCTACACGGTCGCCGACGGACTCCTGAGCAACCACATCCGCTACCTCGACACGGACGCGCAAGGTCGGCTCCTCGCCGGCCTCCATCTGCATTCGAAGAAGTCGGGGACATACGTTCAGTGCTTCGACGGCCGATGGACCCAACCGGACACGATTTCGCACGCATCAGGACCGGTCTCCGCCGGCACCGTCGGACACGACGGCGCCATCTGGACCTCCTTCTGGGGGAGGCTGCGCCGGATCACCGAAGACGAGACCACCATGCTGGTGATGAGCCAGGTACGCGAGCGTCAGTCCATGGCGATCGGCAAGGGAGTGCTCCGGCCGAATCCCGCCGCCAATTCCAATATCGCCGGCTACAGCGTCTACGATATGAGCACCGACCGCGCGGGCAACATCTGGGTGGCCACGGACAACGGCGTTTCGGTCCTCGACCCGCGGGGGCACGCCGTGGAACACATGACGACGGAAGACGGCTTGCCCGGCAACGAGGTGCTGTGCATGGCCTGGACGGACGAGGACGTGCTGTGGGTCGGCACCGACAAGGGCTGCGCCTCGTACCAAGACGGCACCTGGCGCACGTATCCGAAGATGCCTCGCGGCATCGTCATGTCGATCGCGGCCGATGCAGCGGGAAACGTCTACCTGGGAACGTACCGCAAAGGCGTCATTGTGTACGACGGCCAAACTGTCCGCCGACTTGACGTCTACAACAGCCGCCTGCCCCACAATATGATCACGGCCCTGCTGTGCGACCGCGCGGGCCGGCTCTGGATCGGAACGGGCCAGGGGCTGCTGTGCGTCGAGGGGTACACTCAACATCTCTATACGAAGGACAACTGCGGCCTGCTCTCCAATCAGGTGACCGCCCTGGCAGCCGACGGTCGCTACATCTACGTCGGCACGGATCAGGGCATCGCACAACACGATGGTTCCGCATCCGACCTTTCCCGGGACCGCTGCGGCTGCGTCGCCGGAGACGAGATGTCGCTCGGTGCCGGATGAGAGGTCCTTGATCCGGCGGCGGAGCAAAGGGGTATGCACGGAATCGAGGCCTGTCGCCCCGATGGGCGAGGGTTCGAGTCCTTTCGGCCTCGTGGTGTACGCTGAGGGCTCCAGACACCCGTGCAGGGCGGCCCTCTTCTTTGCCGCCCGGCGGTATGGGAAGCCGGTGACTCGCCGTTAGAAAGAGACGTTCAGGCCTGGACCCGCGGGAAGGCCCCTTCCCGCTTCCGGCGCCACCACGGAAACACAGGCAATGCCTCCGGTGACGTCACGACCGGGATTCATCATTCATGATCTCGTAGTACGCGGTGGCGTCGGGAGGGCGACTTTCCGTCAGCCTGCCGGTGTAGTGCCGCAGACGGCGCCGCTGATATGGGTGTTCGGCAATCTTTTCCTCATCGATGTCGATGCCCAGGCCGGGCCGATCTCCGATCTGCATGCAGCCGTTCGTCAACACCACGCGTTCGTCGCTTATGGCTCGACGGTACGGCACGTCGCGAACCATGGTCTCAAGCAGATAGAAGTTGGGAACGCAAGCGGCAAGCTGCAGCGTCGCCGCGTTGGCCACCGGACCGCTCGGATTGTGCGGACAGATCGGAACGTCGTAACACTCGGCCATGGCGGCAATCTTCTTCATCTCCATGAGCCCCCCGGCGTGGCTGACGTCCGGCTGTATGACGTCCGCACATCGTCCTTGCAGAAAGTCACGGAAGTCCCACCGTCCGTACAGGCGCTCCCCGGCGGCGACGGGAACGTCGATGCGACTCTTCACCTGCGCCAGTCCGTCGTTGTCGTAAGGGGCTATCGGCTCTTCGAACCACTCGACGTTGAATTCTCCCAGCGCCCGACCCACGCGCACGGCGGTTTGGATCGTGAAGCGTCCGTGGCCTTCAATCAGCAGCAGGGCTCGATCCCCCACCGCTTCGGCGACCGCTCGCACACAGTCCATCGCGGCACGGAACTCCTGCGGGCCCAGATGCATATAGGAGGAGCCAAACGGGTCCCACTTGAGGTATTCAAAGCCCATGTCCACAACGGCACGCGCCTTCTCGGCGAACTCCTGGGGCTTCTTCGCTCCGGCGACCCAGCCGTTGGCGTAACAGGGGACCGTGTCGCGGACTTTGCCGCCGAGCAACTGGTACACCGGCACCCCGAGCACCTTGCCCTTGATGTCCCACAACGCCATCTCCACGGCCGACAGGGCGCTCATGAGCACCGGCCCGTCGCGCCAGTAGGAATCCCGACGCGCGTCGTGCCAGAAACGTTCGATGTCGCCCGGGTCTTTGCCGACCAGGTCCCGCTCCAGTTCCTTCACCGCTTGCGCGACCGTCAATTCGCGCATCTCCAGCGTCGCTTCTCCGACGCCGTACGCGCCCTCGTCCGTGAGGACCTTCACGAAGACCCAGTTGGCCCGATAGCAGTGACAGACGAATGTTTTGATTTCAGTGACTTTCATATCGCTCCAATTCCCCGATTACATCCTTCAAGACCATCTCCCGACCGAGAGGAAACGCCATCGCTCGCAATCCGGCACGCTCGCAGTCCGCCAGGAAAGGTTCCGGATCGACCGTGTTTTCGGCGAACAAACCGTAGTGCATCGGCACCACCAGCCGCGGGTCCAGGACGCGGACCACCTGCAACGCTTCTTCGGCGTTCATGTTCTTCATGCGCCCGTTGATGCAAATGAAAACGATGTCGATATCCCCGCCGCAGACATGGGCGACTTGCGGAGCCAGGTCGTCGCGGTACTCCGTGTCGCCACTGACATAGAGGGTCTTATCGGCGGCCTCGATCACCAGTCCGATCGACGTCGGGTCCGAATGGTACGCCACGGTGGCGCTCAACTGGAACGGGCCGAGCGTCTGAGAATCGCCGGGGGCCATTAGCACCGTTTGTCCGGGACGGATACCCACCTCGGCGTAGTGACGCACGACGCTCCGGGGCCCCACAAACGTACACTCGCGATAGATCCGGTCGAGCTGGGGAATCAGCAGCGGATCGAAATGATCCAGGTGGTCGTGCGTGCACACGACAATATCAGGCTGCAACTGCTCGGCGGTGAAGGGAGGAGGCACCAATCGCGTCAGGCCGCGCGTCACTTCACCATAGTCGCTCAAATACGGATCCACGATGAGGCGGCATCGATCCACCTCACAAATATATCCCCCCTGCGAAATCCACGTCACCCTCATGGTTGAGACTCTGTACAATGAGACCATCTTTGCTGTTGCGCCGGCGCGCCGGAGGCGGCCGTTTTGGAAGACTGTATCTGAAGATCGAAACGCTGCTGCTTCATCGCATGTACGCCCCCCCATTGAGGTCGATCGTCGCCCCGGTAATGCGATCTCCGGCCTCGCCGCACAAAAAGGCCACGCACAACCCGACGTCCCGCGGCTGGCCCAGCCCCAGCGGCGACTTGGCGGCGAGCTCTTTGACCCTCTTTCGACCGAGCGTTTCCCAGAGCAGTTCCGTCTCCGTAATGGCCGGGGCCACCGCGTTGACCGTGATGCCCAGGGGAGCAGCCGTGCGCGCGAGCGTCTTCGTGAACGCCAGCATGCCGCCCTTGGTGGAAGCGTAGTGAACGTGCCCGAACAGCGCTCCCCGCTGCCCGACCACGGAGCTGATATTGACAATGCGCCCGCTTTGCTGCTTCTTCATGATCTCCATCGCCGCTTTGGAACAGAGGAAGCAGCTCGTCAGGTTGGTGTTCAGGATTCGATGCCAGTCGGCCAGGCTGATCTCGAAGATATCCTTCGGCTGAGAGGTGCCGGCGTTGTTCACGAGGATGTCGAGGCGCCCGAAGGTGTCCAGAAGTCTCTTGAACATCCTGGAGACCTCGGCGGACCTGCTCACGTCGGCGCGAACCACAAGCGCCCGGCGTCCCATGTCACGAACGTGCCGGGCCGTTTCTTCGGCCTGCTGGCGGTTCGACCGGTAATTGATGAGCACGTCGGCCCCCTTCTCCGCCAGGACCAGCGCTATGCCGCGTCCCAGCCCCCTTGAGGCCCCCGTGACCAACGCCACCTTCCCGTTCAGTTCCGCCGAGGCGCCGGCGCCCCCGCGATCGGCGCCCTTAGGCTGTTTGTTTGACACCGCCTTTTTCATCGTAGTAATCCCGTGCAAAAAAGAACTTCAGTCCAATAAAGACAGCGACCGCACCCACTATGTACACCCCCGCCAGAGAGGAAATACCCGCCGACAACCCCAGCGTGGGCTTGAGGAACCCCAGGATACACGAGGCAAAGGCCCCCGTCAGAAAGGCGAACATGACCATCATCCCCGAAGCCAACGCTCGATACTTCGGCTCCACCACCTCGTACAGGGCCGCGAAGATGCTGGAGTCATAGAACCCTCTGAACAGGCCGAATCCGGCCAGCCCCACGTACGTCACGGCCATCGAACGACCCGCTCCCGTCAGGTAGATGAACGGCGCCGCGACCAGCAGGCCCACCAGTTGGATCTGCATCCGTGCTTTCGGATGTCCCTGCGCCCACCGGTCCGACAGGCGGCCGCCGACGAGCACTCCAATAAATGCAAATACGTGATGGTAGAACATCGAGGAGAAACCTGCATGGGCCAGGGACAAGCCAAATTTCTCGACCAGGAACGTCGGCATCCAGGTCAGGTAGCCGATGTTCACGAAAATCATGCTCGAGAACGCCACGGTCAACAGCAGGGCTGTCGGCGTACGCACCAGAACAGAAAGCGCGGCAATCGGAGACGGTCGCTCGCGCCGTTCCTGCGGCGCGGCCGAGCCGCACGGCGCAGACACGTCCTTGAGTCGGACCGCGACGAAACCGGCCAGGACGACGCCCAGCGCACCGAAGACATAGAACGCCGCCCGCCAGCCCCACGTTTGGCCGACGTAGCCGGCCAGAAATCCACTGCAGATGACGCCGACGTAGAGCGAGGTCTGGTGGATGGACATGGCCAGCGCACGCGTCTTGTGATGGTACTCGGCCAACAGGGTATTGGCGGCCGGCCCGTGAAACGCTTCCCCGCCGCCGGTGCAGACGCCCCGGAACAAAAGCAGATGGATCGGCGCCGTACTGACCCCGGTGAGCATCGTGGCGCTGCTCCACACAAACAAACTCACGGCAATGACCCATTTCTTGCTGACCACGTCCGCCAGGTAGCCCGCCAGCGGGACGAGCCCGCCCAACGTCCACATGAACACGGAGGCGATCAGCCCCATTTGCGCGTCGGTCAGGTGCAGGTCGTCGCGAATGAGCGGAAGCACCACGTTGTAGACTTGCCGGTCCGCCTGCTTGAGGAAGAACGCCAGCCAGAGCCACAACACGACCTCCCATTTATAGGAACCCATTCGATGATGGAGACTATCTGTCATTCGCGACACTTTCCACGGCGATACTCTGAGAGTTCAGCCCCGCCCTCTCGCTACGGCGCCGGCGCACCGTTGTCGCAGGCGCGCCGGCCGACCGGTCCGGCAGTGACAGGGAGACGTTCATTTGCATACGAGGTGGCTTTCGACAAAATCACCCACATCCTCACACCGATTCAGCTTCTCGGTGGCGGACAAGAGAGCCTGCGCCTCTTCGGTGGAGCACAGGCCGGAAAACCGGACATTGTACTTGAACTTGGCCACGATATCTTCATAGCTCAGGACATCGGGATCGAAGACATCATCGGTGTTGCGCGACGCGACGAGCGTCCGGCCGTCCTTGGTTTTGATCCGGATCGTCTGCCCGCCGGGATACTTCCCGCCGAAATTCTTCGGGGCCTTCAAACGCACGCGCGACGCCAGGTCGGCCACCGCCCGATCCTCTCGGATGCGCTCGTTGGTGATTTCCGCCGGGCCCATGCGCCGGTTCTTGATGGCGGTCGCCACTTCGTAGGGGGCGCAGAACTGGGCCATCACATGCGGGTTCTCCGTCCACTTCCAGGGCACGCCCACCATGCCGCTGTTGACGCCCACGCCGAAGATCTCGACCGTCGCCACGTCGTCGATCTTCAGGTCATGCTCGGTGGCCAGGGCAATCGTCGCTTCGAGCAGCGGATGTCCCGCGCCGCAACTCGTGTACTTCTTGTAGCTCAGGCGCTGCACTTCGTAGAAATCCCTCTTCCGGGTTATATCCTCGACGGTCGGCGGCGGCCTTTTGGCTCCTCCGTAGATGCGGAAGAATCCGGACGAGGAGCGGAAGATATGCACCGGCCCCGTGATGCCGCGTTTGGCCAAGAAAGCCGCCAACACGCCGGCGCGAGCCGCGATGGCCGGTTGAATCCGTTTGGTGAGCGTCCGATCGTGCAGTGCCTGGCGATTGCCGGAGGTGTGGGCGTAGAATATTCCATAGGCGTTTATCGTCTGGTCCACCGACAATCCCAGCAATCTGCAGGCCGCGGCGGCGGCGCCGAAGCCGCCGACCAGTGACGTCGGAAGAAACCCGCCGTGCTCGCGTCGCGGCTTGTACTCCACGCCGATACGCTCGGCCACTTCGATGCCCAGGATCACGGCCGCCAGCGTATCGGTTCCCGAGGCCTGCGTCATCTCGCCCACCGCCATCGCCGCCGGCACGATCACCGAGGTAATGTGCGTGGACGATGGGATGTGAACGTCGTCCAGGTCGAGGGCGTGAACCATGGTGCTGTTGACGAACGTCGCCGCCGGCGCCGGCAGCTTGCCTCCGTAGACCCACACACTCGCTTCCGGCTTGCCGCCCCAATCCTGCATCTGGGCTACGATCGCCTCCACGCCGGGCGAATCGTGCCCGGCCAGCGTCACGCCGATGACGTCCACCAGGGCTTCCCGCGCGGCCGCATAGGCGACATCCGGGATCGCCTCTGACTCCGTCTGGATAGCCAGCTCAGCCAGGGCGCGGGAGATCGTACGCTCCTGTCCCCACGTCAAGGGGCTAATAAGACCAACGGCACACACCATCGACACGATTAGTAAGCGTCGACTCATCATGTTATCATCCTGTCACTCAACAACGATTCAACTGTCACCCGACCCGAGGCAGCGCCCGCATCGCCGAGCAAACGAACTCTTCTTCATCTCGGCGGCGGACCCACGGTGAAGCTCCACACAGCGCCTCTGTTCACCCGCTGTCCGTCGAACTCGTCGATCCGCCAGTAGTACGTTTTCCCCAGTTCGAGAAACCCTTCGGGGAAATAGTCGTCACTCGACACACTGTTGCCCTGCTGGCGTCGCACATACACGCCTTCGGCGTCCGCATCCGCCCGGGCCACCACGGCGCGGTCCGTGCCGAAGTAGACATCATGCGCCAGCGCCCCGCCTGGCGACGACCAGGTCAGGGTGGGAATCCGGTCGTTCACGACGGTGCCGTCGGCCGGGCTGGGACGATAGGCGGAT
>Ga0272442_10010889_pt1 | contig 11147 bp, 22 predicted proteins | sample SSMForm2O_FD_200262 | JGI IMG/M metagenome (GOLD analysis project Ga0272442, IMG submission 200262) | Marine sediment archaeal communities from Little Sippewissett salt marsh, Falmouth, MA, United States - SSM-Form-2O | ecosystem: Environmental > Aquatic > Marine > Wetlands > Sediment ...
CACCAGGTTTTTCCGGGGACACAGCGGCAAGCTCGCCGAGCGCACTGTCAAGAAAAAATAATGGCCCCGCTCGGAGCTCTGCGCGCTTAAAGCTTATGTTGATCTTTCAGAGGTAGTCTGAACAGGAATTATTAAATCATAGAGAAAAGAAGAATGATTTCGAGTGCTAAACAAAGGTTTGTACGTATTTCATCGCGCAAGGTCAAGCTGGTGATCGATCTCATCCGGGGAAAGAATCTCGAGGAAGCGTTCAATATACTGCGCTTCACCCGTAAAGCTGCCGCCAGGCCTGTCCGTAAGCTCGTGCAGTCGGCTTACAGCAATGCGATCAACCAGTTAGGCAGTTTCGACCTGAACACTGAAGAGATCGTTGTCAAAAACATCCGGGTCGATCAGGGCCCGACATTCAAGCGCTGGATACCGCGCGCAATGGGCCGTGCAACACCGATTCTGAAAAGAACAAGCCACATTTCAGTGGAACTCGATGTACCGGAACCCGAGCAGCAGCAGTAGGAGCTGCCGCCTCAGACGGTTTCGACCGTTCTCGGGAAACTTAATATTTAAGGAGATCCCAAGTGGGTCAAAAGACACATCCTGTTGGATTCAGGCTGGGAACGATTAAAAACTGGCATTCGATCTGGTTTACCGACCGCGATTTTTCCCTTCTCTTGAAAGAGGATGAACTTATCCGCAAGTATATCCACAGCAGGCTGGGTCATGCGGCAATCTCGAAGGTTACGATCGAGCGCACTCCCCAGAAAATAACGGTTATCATTCATACGGCCAGGCCGGGCGTGGTTATCGGCCGCAAAGGCCAGGAAGTCGATAAGCTGAGAGACGAGCTGGCCCATCTGTCCAAGGACGAGATCTTTATCAAGATCGAGGAGATAAAGAACCCCGAACTGGATGCCAAGCTCGTGGCCGACGGTATCGCCTTCCAGCTCGAACAGCGGGTCAGTTTCCGCCGGGCGATGAAAAAGGCGGTTACCTCCGCCATGCGCATGAATGCCCAGGGGATCAAGATTATTTGCGGAGGACGGCTCGCCGGTGCCGAAATCGCACGAAGCGAAGGCTACCTGGAAGGCCGGGTGCCCCTGCACACGATCCGCGCCGATATTGATTATGCCACAAGTACTGCACATACCACTTTCGGCACGATCGGTATCAAGATCTGGATCTGCAAGGGAGAGGTTATCCGCCCCAAACGGACCGGTCGGGAAAAGGATCAGCGGCAGGCTGCTTCGGTTTGAGCGGCCAGGGGAACGATATTCAGAGTTGAAGGTTTCAGCAGGGGCGAATCCAGCCGGCAATGACAGTTGGATTAAAAATCAGGAGATGATGGATGCTTTCTCCAAAGAGAGTAAAATACAGAAAAGAACATCGGGGAAGAATGAGGGGCCTAGCCTATCGGGGCTCTTCGGTGAGTTTCGGCGAGTTCGGCCTTCAGGCCTTGGAGCCGGCATGGATCACCAACCGGCAGATCGAATCGGCCCGTGTCGCCCTGACCCGGCATATCCGCAGGGGCGGAAAGGTGTGGATTCGCATCTTCCCGGATAAACCGATTACAAAGAAACCCGCAGAAACGAGAATGGGCAAGGGCAAGGGTAATCCGGAAGGCTGGGTGGCAGTGGTTAAAGCCGGCCGGATCATGTTCGAGGTCGGCGGGATCACCCGCGAGCTGGCCCTCGAGGCCCTGAGACTGGCCGCCCATAAATTGCCTATCAAGTGCAAGATCGTTGAAAGGGCGATTATCAGCGAGGTAGCCGATGAAGGCGCATGAAATAAGAGAAATGACCGAGGATGAAATCGGGGTTAAGCTGAGCGAACTGAAAGAGGAATATTTCCGCCTTTCATTCCGCAATGCGGTTCATAAAATTGACAACCCGTTGCAGTTGCGCACCCTGCGAAGAGATATCGCCCGGTGTCAGACAATTCTGAAACAAAAATAGTTCGGGTGCACCCAGAAGGAAAGATTCGAGTCCGGGCCTGCCCGGAGCGAAAGAATCCGGAGAAAGAAATGGAAAGAAATAACCGTAAAACACGTGTTGGTGTGGTGGTCGGGGACAAAATGGAAAAGACTGTGGTTGTTCGCGTTGAACGCCAGTTCAAGCATCCGATGTACGGCAAGGCCGTGCGCAGCTCGAAAAAGTTCAAAGCGCACGATGAGAATGATCAGTGCAAGGAGGGCAACCTGGTCAGGATTATGGAAACAAGGCCCATGAGCAAGGAGAAACGCTGGCGGGTAGTAGAAATTCTGTCCGCGGGGGAAGAATAATAACAGGCGATATTAACCGGAACTGACGAGTGGTTGAAAGATGATCCAGCAAGAAACTATTGTAAGAATCGCAGATAACTCGGGCGCGAAAAAGGCCCTCTGTATCAAAGTGCTTGGCGGCTCCCGCAGACGTTATGCCCGTCTGGGAGATATTATCGTGGTTGCGGTCAAAGACGCGATCCCCAATTCGAACATACGCAAAGGGGATGTGGCCAGAGCAGTCGTGGTGCGCACCAAGAAAGAAACCCGCCGCAAGGACGGGTCATATATCCGTTTCGATGAAAACGCCGCTGTGATTATCGATGATCGGAAAGAGCCCCGCGCCACTCGTATTTTCGGCCCTGTGGCCCGCGAGCTGAGGGAGAAACAGTTCATGAAGATCATCTCCCTTGCGCCTGAGGTTCTCTGAAACCTGCAAGACAATTAACAGGGTGAATGATGCGTATTGTTAAAGGTGATAAAGTCATAATTCTGAGCGGAAACAATAAAGGCAAGACCGGGGAAGTCCTCCAGGTGATTCCAGCTAAGAGCCGTGTGCTGGTCAAGGGAATCAACATGGTCAAGAAGCATACCCGTCCGACTCAGAAAAACCCCCAGGGCGGGATCGTGGAGAAAGAAGCCTCGATCCATATCAGCAATGTCGTGCTCTACGATGACAAAGCCGGCCGGGGCACGAGGATCAGAAGCCGCAAGCTGGATGACGAAAATAAGTCCAAAGTAAGAGTCAGCGTGGCCAGCGGCGAAGTTATCGAGGTTAAAACCGGCGCTTGAGTCTCATTTTTTCTGCACCCGGGCTGGCGCCGGTATCGGGAAAACATATAACCAGGTTCAAATTCGATGGTCAGATTGAAAGAACATTACGAAAAAGTGGTCAGGCCGAAACTCAAAGAGGAGTTCGGCATCGGGAATCCTCACGACATTCCGCGGCTGGAAAAGATCGTGCTGAATGTGGGTATGGGCCAGGCGATACAGAATCCCAAGGCCCTGGAGGCTGCCCAGGAGGAGTTGCGTCGGATAACCGGGCAGCACGCGGTAATTACTACTGCGAAAAAGGCGATCTCCAATTTCAAGCTGCGCAGCGGAATGCGTATCGGCTGCAGGGTCACTCTGCGGCGCGACATGATGTGGGAGTTCCTTGACAGGCTGATCTCTATCGCTATCCCGAGGATCAGGGATTTCCGCGGACTCCCCACCAAGAGTTTCGACGGGCGGGGCAGCTATACTATCGGTGTCAGGGAGCAGGTGGTTTTCCCGGAAGTGGACTACGATAAAATCGAGCAGATTCACGGCATGAATATTTCCTTTATCACCACCACGGACAAGGACGACCAGGCCTTTGCCCTGCTGCGGGAACTCGGTATGCCGTTTCGGCTGAGTACACAGCAGGCCGGCCTGCCCGAAAAACAGACAGAGGAAGATTGATTACCGCCTTTCAAGGAGAGGAAATTTAAGTGGCCAGAAAAGCCCTGATCGCTAAGGCTAAAAGAAAACCGAAATTCAAGGTGCGCCAGTACAACCGCTGCCAGCGCTGCGGGCGCTCGCGCGGGTATCACAGAAAGTTCGGGCTGTGCAGAATCTGCTTCCGCGAAATGGCGCTTGCCGGATTTATTCCCGGCGTTCGTAAGGCGAGCTGGTGAGCTCTCCCGTCGCCGCGGTGAGGCTTGACTGACTTTAAAATACAAGGCCTAAATTCATTCAATCACCAAGTTTGAGGACTGAAAAAATATGTCAATGACCGATCCGATTGCCGATATGTTGACCAGGATCCGCAACGGCTACAAAGCCCGGCACAATCGGGTGGATGTGCCCAGCTCGAAAATGCTCAAGGATCTGGCGCGGATTCTCCTGGAGGAGAATCTGATCAATAATTTCCGCGAGATCGCCGATCCCAGGCAGAACGTGTTGCGCATCTACCTGAAATACGGTCCGGATGAAATTCCGGCCATGATCGGCTCGAAAAAAATCAGCAAGCCGGGTAGGCGGGTCTACAAACGAGCGGCGGATATTAAGAGAGTACGCAGGGGACTGGGAATGGCGATCATTTCTACCTCCCGGGGACTGGTTACCGATAGAGTGGCCAGGGCAAAACACCTGGGCGGTGAGATTATCGCCCACCTCTGGTAGTTCTTGACAAGTGTGAACCGAAATAAAAATGTCGAATTGAAAGGGAGGACTTTGTGTCCCGCATCGGTAAACTTCCGATACCATTGTCCGGTGAAGTTAAAGTAGCCCGCGAGGGCGAAAAATTGTTGGTTGAAGGGCCCAAGGGAAAAAACGAAATGGCCGTTCATCCGAATATGATTGTCGAAATCGGCGAACAGCAGATCGTGGTCAAGCGACCTGACGATTCCAAAGAGAACCGGGCGCTGCACGGACTGACTCGCTCGCTGATCAACAATGCCGTGGTTGGGGTTATTGAAGGCTTTCAGAAAAGGCTTCAGATCGTGGGAGTGGGTTATCGCGCAGCCTTGAGCGGCAACAATCTGACTCTCGATCTGGGTTTTTCCCATAAAATCAATGTAAGCCCGCCGGAAAATGTGCAGTTTGAAGTGCCGAGCCCGACCCAGATAGTGGTATCCGGGATCGACAAGCAGGTGGTCGGCGAAATCGCCGCCGAGATTCGCTCCTTCCGCCCGCCGGAGCCTTACAAGGGCAAAGGTGTGCGCTACGAGGGCGAGCAAGTCAGACGCAAGGCCGGCAAGGCCGCGGCTAGCGCCGCAATTTAGCATTACCTGGTAATAGCAGCCCTTTTACCAGGCTTGACTCGAATATTATTCTGCTGTACGGGGAAGATCGATGAAAGCTTTTGACCGAAACAAAGCTCGCAAGAAAAGACATGTGCGGATTCGAAAGAAAATCTTGGGAACCTCGCGGCCGCCTCGTCTGGTGGTTTTCCGCTCATTGAAAAATATCGAGGGCCAGATCGTGGACGATGCCAAAGGGACCACCCTGGTAAGCATGTCTTCACTGTGCAAGGAAATAGACCTGAAAAACAAAAAGAAAGTGGAAGTCAGCAAGCTTGTGGGGCAGCAACTCGCCAGAAAAGCTGTGGAAAAAGGTATTGAAAAGATAGTTTTCGATCGTAACGGCTATCCCTATCACGGCCGGGTAAAAGCCTTCGCCGAGGGTGCCCGGGAAGGCGGGTTGAAGTTTTAGCTGCAACGCTCCCGTATTTCTCTCTGAGGAGAATGAGCATTGGATTTGAACAAAGAACGTACTGATCTTATCGAAAATGTGATCTCCATTAACCGTTGCGCCAAGGTAGTCAAGGGCGGCAGGCGGTTCTCTTTCAGCGCCCTGGTCGCCGTGGGGGACGGCAAAGGCAATGTCGGTCTCGGAATGGGCAAGGCCCATGAGGTGAGTGACGCTATCCGCAAGGGTGTGGAACTCGCCAAGAAGAACATGGTCAGAGTCCCGGTTCTCAGGGGCACTATCCCCCACGAAATACTCGGCCGCTACGGAGCGGGCAAGGTCATGCTCAAACCGGCCGCACCCGGTGCCGGAGTGATCGCCGGCGGCAGCGTGCGCGCCGTGCTCGAATGCGCCGGCGTGAGCAATATTCTGTCCAAGTCTCTTGGCTCGAACAACCCGCACAACATGGCCAAAGCGACCATGGCAGGTCTGAGGCAGTTGATGACATTGCAGAAAGTGGCCAGGCTGAGGGGGATTACCGTTGAAGAGCTGGCTGACGGAGACCGGGTAGTGGTGGAGGCGACCGGTGAGTAAAAGATTGAAAATAACCCAGACCAAGAGTGGAATCGGTGCGCTGAAACGCCAACAGGCAACCCTGAGAGCGCTGAAACTCACCCACCACCAGAAAAGCGTAGTACACGGCGATACCCCGCAAATACGCGGGATGATTTTCAAAGTGAAGCATCTGGTCAGTGTGGAAGAAATCGATTGATCCGCCCTGCAGGCGGAATTCTGAAAAGCCTGAATCAGGTTCGAGAAAATAAAGAATTAAACACACGGAAAGTACACTGATGAAATTGTCCGAGATAAAAAAGCCTGAGGGTGCTACGAAGAATCGCAAGCGTGTCGGGCGAGGCAGTGGCTCCGGTTACGGAGGCACTAGCGGCCGTGGACAAAACGGTCAGAAATCTCGCAGCGGCAACAATAAGATGCCGGTCTGGTTCGAGGGCGGACAGATGCCGATCCAACGGCGGCTGCCCAAGCGTGGATTCAACAACCCTTTTCGCAAGACCTATCAGGTTGTGAATCTTTCCGATATCACCCGTGTCGGAAAGACCGACAGCCTGGACCCTGATAAAATGGCTGAGCTGGGTCTGATCAACAGCGCTAAGAAGCTGGTGAAAGTTCTCGGCAAGGGAGAGATCTCCTTTGCGGCGACTGTCTCGGCTCATGCATTCAGTGCCAAGGCTCGCCAGGCTATCGAGGCGGCCGGGGGCAAGGCCGAGGTACTCTAAATGCCCAGAGGACTGCAAAACATCTTCGATGTTCCCGAACTGAAACGGAAGCTCGGCTTCACTTTCCTGATAGTCGTGATCTACCGGATCGGCGGGCACATTACCACCCCCGGGATCGATGTTTCCCGGCTCACGGAGTGGTTCGGCCAGCAGCAGAACACGCTGTTCGGCCTGATGGACATGTTTGTTGGAGGCGGGCTTTCCAGAGCGACTATTTTCGCCCTGGGAATCATGCCCTATATCAGTTCCTCGATTATCTTTCAGCTTCTGCCGCCCGTGTTCCCCTATTTCGAGAAATTACAGAAAGAGGGCGAGGAGGGCCGGAAAAAGATAACGCAGTACACTCGTTACGGTACGGTGGTGCTCTCATTCATCCAGGCGGTCGGTATCGCAACCTGGCTTCAGAGCCTTGGTGCGGTGAGCATGGACAACCTCTGGCTTTTCCGGGTCTCCACCGTGATCACCCTGACTACCGGTGCGGTGCTGGTGATGTGGTTGGGTGAGCAGATTACCGAGCGCGGGGTCGGCAACGGCATGAGCCTGCTGATCTTTTTCGGCATTGTCGACCGGTTCCCGGGAGCGATTTTTCAGTCGATAGAAATGTTGCGAAACGACGTGATCGGGATTATTCCGATGCTGCTGCTGGTTGTGGTGATGGTCGCTGTGGTTGCCGGTGTTATCGTGATGACTCTCGGCACGCGCAAAATCCCGATCCAGATTCCCAAACGGATGGTCGGGCGCAAGGTGATGGGAGGCCAGCAGACACATCTGCCGTTGCGCATCAACAGCGCCGGAGTTATGCCGATTATTTTCGCCCAGTCGATTATTGTCGTGCCTGCCACCCTGGGAGAGTTGATCGCTCCGGGGAGCTGGCTTGAGGATATTTCCAGGATGTTCAGTCCGCAGACTAACACGTACGCTGTCTTTTACACGATCATGATTATATTTTTCACCTATTTCTATACAGCGGTAATTTTCAACCCGGTCGACCTGGCGGAAAATTTCAAGCGCCAGGGCGGATTCATTCCAGGAATCCGGCCCGGAGCGCGGACTGCGGAATACATTGATAGAGTACTTACCCGGATCACACTGCCGGGCGCGCTTTTCCTGGCCGCGATAGCGGTTCTGCCGATGTACATGATCCGCTGGATCAACGTGCCGTTCTTTTTTGGCGGCACGAGCCTGCTGATTTGCGTGGGAGTGGCGCTGGATACTATCCAGCAGATGGAGAGCCACCTGCTGATGCGCCATTACGATGGGTTCATGAAAAAAACCAAGGTACCCGGACGACGAATGATGTAACCATGGTTTTCTTAAAGACTCGTTCTGAAATAAGTAAAATAAGGGAAGCCGGCAAGATCGTGGCCGAGGTCCTGACCTTGGTCGCTGAGATGGTGAAACCGGGAGTTTCAACTCTCGAGCTCGACCAGGAGGCGGACAAGCGGATCAGTTCCTATCCCAACTGCAGGGCGGCTTTCAAGGGCTACGGAGGGTTCCCGAACACCCTTTGCACTTCGATAAACGAGGAAGTAGTACACGGAATACCCAGAGGCGACAGGATCCTCAAAAACGGTGACCTGATCGGTATCGACGTCGGGGTTTTCCGCAAGGGATATTTTGCCGACGCTGCGGCTACTTTCAGTGTCGGCCAGCCAACCGACCGGCAGGCAAAGCTGATGGACTGCACGCGCCGGGCTCTGGCTGCAGGGATCGAGCAGGCCGTGGACAATAACCGTGTCGGGGATATCGGTGCGGCGGTGCATAAAGTGGCCCGGCAGGAAAACTTCTCCGTGGTACGCGACCTGGTGGGGCACGGGATCGGGCAGAACCTGCACGAGGATCCTCAGGTGCCGAATTTCGGTAAACCGAAACAAGGCTATCTGTTGAAAGAGGGCCTGGTGATCGCCATCGAGCCGATGATAAACGAAGGAACGCACCAGGTGCGGACCCTTCCTGACAACTGGACCGTGGTTACCGCCGATGGTGAGCTCTCGGTCCATTACGAGCATACGGTGGCTATCGGGCCTAACGGGCCGGAAATCTTGACAAATTAAGCTGAATCCGCCCCGAAATGTCAAATCAGCCGGGGAATTAGAGAAATGGCCAAAGAAGAAGCGATACAGGTAACCGGTACGGTATTGGAGCCTCTGCCCAATGCTATGTTCAGGGTTAAGCTGGAAAACGACCACGAAGTCCTGGCTCATATCAGCGGCAAAATGCGGATGAATTTCATCCGGATTCTGCCCGGCGATAAGGTGGCTCTCGAACTGAGCCCTTACGATTTGAGCCGTGGCCGCATTACTTACCGGTATAAATAATGCAGAAATGCATCTGGAGAAAAAATGAAGGTTCGCAGTTCCGTTAAGAAAATTTGTGAATATTGTAAGATTATTCGCAGGCGTGGCGTTGTGCGTGTTCTTTGCAAGAACCCCAAACACAAGCAGCGTCAGGGCTGAAAAATATATTGAATGTCTATTTAACCGGAGATTTGCATATGGCTAGGATTGCCGGGGTCGATCTTCCCAAAAATAAAAGGATCGAGATCGGCCTGACTTATATCTACGGTATCGGCCGCTCCTCGGCCAGGACGATCCTGGAAGAAGCCGGAATCGATCTGAATAAGAGGGTCGGAGATCTGACCGAAAGCGACCAGACCCGCCTTCGCGGTGTGATTGAACGCGATTGTAAGATCGAGGGAGCTCTTCGCACCGAGGTGGCCATGAATATCAAGCGGCTGATGGATATCGGCTGCTACCGGGGTGTCCGCCATCGCCGCAAACTGCCGGTTCGCGGTCAGCGCACCCATACAAATGCACGCACGCACAAGGGAGCGCGCGTGGCGATCGCCGGAAAGAAAAAGGTGAGAGCCAAGAAGTGATCGTACCACTGCGCGTCCGGGGGGAGCTTTACCGGACCATCCGTTTTCATTTATCAGAACAGTCCCGTTCAGGGATGGTAGAGGAGTAGAAATGCCGCCTCCGTCGAAAAGAGGCTCGAAAGCCAAGAAAAAGGTCAAAAAAGTAGAAAGTGAAGGTATCGCTCATATCAAGGCCAGTTTCAACAATACGCTTGTTACTATCACGGATATGAGCGGCAACACGATCCTCTGGAGCAGTGCGGGAAAGTGCGGGTTCAAGGGATCGAAGAAGAGCACGCCGTTTGCGGCCCAGACAATCGCTGATTCCGCTGCCAAAGAGGCGCTGAATCTCGGCATGAAAAGGGTTCACGTGAGAGTGCAGGGCCCCGGTGCGGGCAGAGAGTCTGCCATCCAGGCCATACAGTCCGCGGGCCTGAGTATCAGGTCTATCAAAGACGTGACCCCGATACCGCACAATGGCTGCCGGCCGCCCAAACGCAGGCGAGTCTAGTTATATTTTTTGGAGGAAATCTGATGGCGCGATATACCGAAGCAAGCTGTAAGCTGTGCCGCAGGGAAGGGGTGAAGCTGTTCCTCAAGGGCGAAAGATGCTACACCGATAAATGCGCGATCGAACGCAAAAATTTCGCACCGGGACAGCATGGCCGGATGGCAGGGCGAAGGAGGAAGGTGAGCGACTACAGCCTTCAGCTACGGGAAAAGCAAAAAGTGAAGCGGATTTACGGAGTCCTGGAAAAGCAATTCCGCAACTATTACGGCAAAGCCTCGCGGAGAAGCGGGATTACCGGCGAAAACCTGCTCCAGTTGCTGGAAACCAGGCTGGACAACGTGATTTACCGCCTCGGTTTCGCACCGAGCCGTAAAAGCGCTCGCCAGCTTATCAGGCATCGCCATGTGCTGGTCAATGGTAAAATTGTTGACGTTCCCTCTTTTCAGGTGGCCAGTGGCCATGAAATCAATATCAGGGAAAAGAGCCGTAATCTCGGTCTGGTGCTTTCCACTATCGAGCGCAGGGGAAAGCAGGAAGTAGTTTCCTGGCTTACCGTGGATTACAAAACCCAGACCGGGAAACTGCTGGAGGTGCCGACCAGGGGAAATATTCCGATCACCGCTCAGGAGCAGTTGATAGTCGAGTTGTATTCCAAGTAACACTTCTGATTCGCCCGCTTGGTCAGGCGGTTTCGGTTTTTCAGGGAATGAATATTGACTGTTGGGTGATAAGGCTTGGTGAAAAACGGGCCTGGAGCGGATGAATCAGTCATCATTTTATTTCGGATTGGGTAAATTAGTTGTTCGATTATTTCCAGCAGCTATTTCCCAGAATATATTGTCCATTCAAGGGGGAGCAATAGCAGTTATGACTCTAAAAAATATAGTTTGGCCCTCGAGAATAGAAAGAAACACAAAGACCTATACGGATTATTACGGAGAGTTTAGCATCTTCCCGCTCGAACGGGGTTTCGGTCTCACTCTTGGTAATGCCTTGAGAAGGGTACTCCTCTCATCCATCGAAGGGTATGCGATCTGGGCAGTGAGGATCGATGGCGTCTTGCACGAACTCTCCACT
>Ga0272442_10010890_pt1 | contig 11145 bp, 5 predicted proteins | sample SSMForm2O_FD_200262 | JGI IMG/M metagenome (GOLD analysis project Ga0272442, IMG submission 200262) | Marine sediment archaeal communities from Little Sippewissett salt marsh, Falmouth, MA, United States - SSM-Form-2O | ecosystem: Environmental > Aquatic > Marine > Wetlands > Sediment ...
TAAAGGAAGTCGTGGGACCGTCAAGCGGAGAAACGAGAATGCGAAACGCAGCCATTGTAGTAATCGCCGTGCTCGTAGGCGCCGCTTGCGGCGCGTTGGTCATGCACCGCCGTTTGCAGCCGCGTGTGGACGAGTTGGCGGCCGACGTCGACCGCGCGCAGGGACAGGTCAACCAGCTTGTCGCAGCCGCGAACGCGAGCGAAGACGAACTCAGGCGGATGCAGGCCGAACTACGGCAAATGGACGACGAGGCCCGCGGATTGCGCCGCAAGCTCGAGCAAGTGACGCCGCCGCAGCTACCCACGGTGTCCGAGGAAACCGTCGCGGCCATCGAGTTGCCGCTCCTGACCGAGCCCGACGAGGAAGCCGAGCCCGAACAGGACCGCCGGCGCTGGGGCGATGGCCGGCACGGCAGGCGACGCGATGAGGACTTGACCGAGGAAGAGCGAGAGGCCCGTCGAGCCCGCGAGCAGCAGTTGCGCACCCGCATACGTGAGCGCGTCGATGGCTTCTTCGATGCAGAATATGGGGCCGCCGCCGACGCCACAGTTCAGGATCGCCTTGTGCAGATGGAGGAGAGCACGAACTACCTGATGGACCTTCGCGAGGCCATGCGCGAGGCCGAGTCCGACGAGGAGCGCCAGCAGTTCCGGCAGGACTTCGGCGAGACCGCGGCCACGCTTCGCGATCTCGTGACCGAGCAACAGGACTACATGCTGCGCACGGTGGCCGAGGAGCACGGCATCAAGGGCGCGGAGCAACAGGAGGCCTTTGTCGCATCCATGCGCGAGATCCAGGCGAGCCTGTACTTCCGGCCCGAAAGGTTGATCTGGGGAATGGGCGGAGGCCCCGGTGCCCTCGCCCCATTCCAGCCGCAACCCAGACGATAACCACCGAAGGGGCTTCCCGACCGCCCACTTCTCTCGTGCCCCTGGAGGGCGCCAACCTTTCCTCCTTCATCAAGGACGCCGCCAACGACTACCACCGCCACGGCTTGATCCGTCGGCTCACGAAACGGCGCCCCCGTTCGCGCCGCCGCGGGGCTGGGTGAAGCGGAAGACGAAGAGGTCAGTGGGTGATGGCGCAGTTAGGCAGGTCGTACTTGAGGACGGTCAGGGCTTCGGCGGTGATCTTGGTGCCGCGGATGTCGAGTTTGCGTAGTGACTTCAGCCCCTTGATGTGCTCGAGAGCGGCGTTGCTGACGCCGGTGCGGCTGATGGTCAAGGATTCGAGGCGCGGAAAGTTCCTCAAGATGGAAAGACCGTCGTCGCTGATGCGGACGCTGTCGAGGGTGAGTTCCTTCAGCCACCGCAGCCAGCGGAGATGCGCCAATCCCTCGTCGGTCACCTGGGACGACAGGACCAGGTCGAGCCGGCGCAGCTCGGTGAGCCCCTGCAGCGCGGCGAGGCCCTCGTCGTTCAAGTCGTCGCCGATGATGACGGCGGTGTGCAAGGCGTTGGCGCCCAGCGCCGCGAGCGGGGAAAGGTCTTTGCTGTCGGCCTGGCTGACCACCAGCTTCACGGCCACGTTGGCGTCGACGGCGCGGGTCGCCTGCGCCGGCCCCAGCCGTTCCCACTTCGCGTCCGCAGGGGCGTCCCAGGCACGTCCGTAGAGAACGCCCAGGCCTCGCCCGTCGGGGAAACGCAACCTGCGTGCGCCCGGCGGCGGAGGTTCCTGCTCCGCCGGGGCCGCCGTCGCGGTAGCCGGAGGGGCCGTGTCCGGTTCGGGCGTGGTTGCGGGGCCTGCTTCGGGCAGGGCGGCGACGGGCCGCTCGGGCCGGACCCGCCCCAAGGGCAACCGTGGCCAAACCAACAAGTACGCCAGTGCCGCCAACGCGATCAACACGCCCACCGTGACAAGCACCGGCGCCACGCGCGAACGACCGCCCTTCGCTTCGGCGCGTTCGCGCCGGGACTCCGCCTTCGCTAAGGCGCGGTCGCGTTGTTCGAGGGCCTGGCGCAGCGAAGCCAGCTCTTGCTGGGCCCCCTCGAGTTGCTGGGCTCGGGCGGCCTCGGCGTCTTGCAGCGCCCCGACCTCGGAGGACAGGGCCGTCTCCCTGGCGGAAGTCTCGCGGCTGGCCGTGCGCAGCTTGTCCAACTCACCTTGCAGCGCCACGACCTGTTCGTCGTTCTCTTCACGGTCCTGGTGGGCCGACTCGACGGCCTGGTGCTGTTCCTCGAGCGTCTCCCGAAGCGATTCCAGTTCGGCGCGGGCCTCCTCGAGGGCGCGCGACTTCTCGGTTTCCCCCTCCCGCAACTGCTCCAGCTCCACCTGCAACGCCTGTTCCGATGAGTTGGCGTCGTCGGCCTGCGCGTGCAGCGCCTCAACCTCTTGCTGAAGCGCGGCCACGTGCGCCTCCTGCTCCGCACGGCCCTGCTCGGCTTCGGAGATCGCCCCCTCGCGCTCCGTCAGCGTCGCCTTCACCGACTCCAGTTCGGACCGGGCCTCGTCCAGGGCCTGGGCCTTGGCCGTCTCGTTGGCGCGTACCTGCTCGAGTTCCGACAGCAGCGCATCTTCGGAACCCGCTGCGGCCTGCGCCTTCGATTGCAGCGCGATCATCTCGCGCTGCAACGCCGACAAACGTTGCTCCTGCTCGGCACGGCCCTGTTCGGCCTCGGCAATCGCCTCCTCGCGCTCCGTCAGCGTCGCCTTCAGGCCCTCCATCTCAGCCCGCGTCTCCTCGAGCGCCTGGGCTTTGGCGCTCTCATTGCTGCGAACCTGCTCCAGTTCGGCCAGCAGCGCTTCTTCGGAACTGGCGCCGTCCTGCGTCTTCGACCTCAGCTCAGTGACTTCACGCTGCAGGGACGACAGGCGCTCCTCCTGCTCGGCCCGCCCTTGTTCCGCCTGGGCAATCGCCTCTTCGCGCTCCCCCAGAGTGGCCTTCAGGGCGTCCATCTCACAACGGGCCTCCTCGAGGGCCAACGCCTTCGCGCCTTCGTTGGCCCGCACCTGCTCGAGCTCGGTCAGCAGTTCCTCTTCCGAGCCGGCGGCGTCCTTGGCCTTCAATTGCAGCGCCATCAGTTCACCTTGCAGCGCCGACAGGCGTTCCTCCTGCTTCGCCCGGCCCTGTTCGGCGTGGGCTATCGCCTGTTCGCGTTCCCCTAGGGTGGCCTTCAGCCCCTCCATTTCCGAGCGGGCCTCCTCGAGGGCGCGCGCCTTCTTGCCTTCGTTGGCCCGCACGTGCTCGAGTTCGGCCAGCAGGCTTTCTTCAGAGCCGGCCGCGTCCTCCGCCTTCGACTGCAAGGCCAGCACTTCGCGTTGCAGGGCCGACAAGCGCTGCTCCTGCTCGGCCCGGCCCTGTTCCGCTTGGGCAATCGCCTGCTCGCGTTTGCCCAGCGTGGCCTTGAGCGCTTCCATCTCCGTGCGGGCTTGCTCGAGATCGTGCGCCTTCTCATCCTCGTTGGCGCGGACCTGTTCGAGCTCCGCGCGCAGTTGCTCTTCCGAGTCCGACGCCTGGGCCGTCCGGGACCGCAGCGCCTCGACCTCGCGCCGGAGCCCCTTGACCTCTTCAGCGTGCTGCGCGCTGCTGTGCTCCGCCGATTCGATGGCCTCTTCGCGTGTCGTCAGGGTCGCTTGCAGGGCGCTGAGCTGGCGCCGGGCGTCCTCGAGGGCGCTCGAGCGCGCGTTCTCACGCGCGCGCAATTGCTCGACCTCCGCGGCCAAGGTCTGCTCCGAGCCGGCCGCTTGGGCCGCCCGGGCCCGCACGCCGTCCAACTCGACCTGGAGCGCGGCGACGGCCTCTTCGCTCTTAGACGTGCCGCGCCGAGCGTCGGCCACCGCCGCTTCGCGTTCTTGCAGTTCCTTCTCGAGGGCCTCGAGCGCGCTCCGTGCCCGGTCAAGATCGCGCGACTTTGAATGCTCATTGCTGCGCACCTCCTCGACTTCGGACAGCAGTTGCCGTTCTGAAGCCGACGCATTCTCGGTCTGGGTCTTGAGTTCGCCCACCTCGCGCTGGAGCGTCGCGACGGTCTTTTCGCGCTCGGCGTTGCGCTGTTCGGCTTGGGCGATGGCGGCCTCTCGTTCCTTCAGCGCGTTTTGCAGCAAGCCAAGCTGCGCGCCGGCCTGATCGAGGGCCTCCGCGCGTTGGCGCTTGTCCTCCCGAAGGGCTTCGACCTCACCCACCAACTGCCGCTCCGATGAGGAGGCGCGCTCCGCCTGCGTGCGCAGGTCGTCAAACTCGCCCTGCAATTGCGCCAGGGCCTGCTCGCGTTCCGCGGCCCGCTGTTCGGCTTGGCCCACCGCCGACTCGCGTTCACTCAGGGCCTGTTTGAGGGCCCCCAGTTCCGTCCGCGCCTGCTCGAGCGCCTCGGCGCGACTCTTCTCATCCGTGCGCAGGGCTTCGACCTCCGAAGCGAGCTGCTGCTCGGAGCTCGACGCGCGGTCGGCCTTCGCGCGCAGGTCGTCGAACTCGCCTTGCAGTTGGGCCAAGGCCTGCTCGCCTTCCGTGGCCCGCTGTTCGGCTTGAGCCACGGCGGACTCGCGTTCGCTCAGGACCTCTTTGAGGGCCCCCAGTTCCGCTCGCGCCTGCTCGAGCGCCTGCGCGCGCGCTTCTCGATCCGAACGCAGGGCCTCGACCTCGGCCTCGAGCTGTTGCTCGGACGACGAGACGCGGTCGGCCTGGCTCCGCAGGTCGTCGAAGTCCCCCTGTAGTTGGGCCAGGGCCCGCTCGCCTTCGGTGGCCCGCTGTTCGGCTTGCGCCACCGCGGACTCGCGTTCGCTCAAGGCCTCTTTGAGGGCGCCAAGCTCGCAACGTGCCTGCTCGAGTGCCTCGGCGCGTTGCCGCTTGTCCTCCTGGAGCGCTTCGACCTCGGCCTCGAGTTCCTGCTCCGACGTCGAGGCGCGTTCCGCCTGCGTGCGCAGGTCGTCGAACTCGCCCTGCAGTTGCGCCAGCGCTTGCTCACGTTCGCTCGCGCGCTGTTCGGCTTGGGCCACGGTGGACTCGCGTTCGCTGAGCGCTTCCTTGACGGCGCCGAGTTCCGCTCGCGCCTGCTCGAGCGCCTCGGAACGCGCCCGGCCGTCGGCGCGAAGGCTCTCGACCTCGGCCTCGAGTTGCCGCTCCGACGACGAGGTCCGCGCCGCTTGGTCCCGCAGTTTCTGCGATTCTCCCTGCAAGGCCGCCAGGGCCTTGTCCCGCTCTTCGGCCCGTTTCGCCGCTTCGGCGATCGCGGCCTCGCGCGCTTCCGTTTCAGCGCGCGCCTTCTCGACGGCGTCCGACTTGGCCCGCTCATTGTCGCGAAGGGCCTGCACCTCGGCGGCCAGATCTTTCTCGGAGGACTTGGCCTGTTGCGCCTGCACGGTGAGCGTGGCCAAGCGCTCCTGCAGTTGGGCCGCCACCGCCTCGTGTTCGGCGTTGCGTTTCTCGGCTTCGGCAATGGCCGCCTCGCGTTCGCCAAGGGCCCGTCGGAGAGACTCGATCTCTCCGCGCGCATCCTGCAACGCGGCCGACTTCTCCTGCCCCGTGGCGCGAAGTTGCCCTAGTTCCGACTCCAGGGCCTCCCCCGAACTCGCCGCGCTTTCCGCCCGGACATGCAGCGCATCGAGCTCGTCCTCGAGCGAAGCCACAGCGGCCCGCAATTGGGCCTTTTCTTCGTCCTGCGTCGCCTGAGAGTCAATGGTGTCGGCCAACTCCTCGACGAGCGTCTCCTGGGCCGCCAGCAACGACGAGATCTCCTCGACTTGATCGTGGCTCAGCAGCCCGCCCATGGCCTCGCAGTCGGAACGCATCCGCGCCACGCGTTCGCACGCGGCCTTGCACGCAGCGCGCGCCTCGACGTCCCGGCCGAGGGCCGCGAGGTGCTGCGCACGAAGCTGCAGTATCTTCGGACTGTCCGGGAACACCTGCTCCAGGTCGTCGAATACCGCCAGCGCCTCCGAGTGCTTGCCCTCCTGGTACAAGCGGGCCGTATCCAGGTAGGTCTTCTCCGCCTGTTCGAGGTCCATGGATGATCCTTCGCATTCTCCGAGCCGCCCGGCCTTGTTCGGCCAGCCACGCATCATGGTATATTAGATTGGCGGACAAGACAACAGACCAATCGTGTTCTCGGTAGGCGCCGGCCCTGGTGACGGCGCCCCAGTGAGCCCCTACACTTGGGCCTCAAGGCAGACAACCGCCGAGGCCCCGGCTGGGCGTTCCATCTAGAGAGGTCTCTTCCCACCGTGACGGACGGCGAAGCGAAAAGAGGGCGCGCCGACAAGCGCGTCGGCCGGCTACTGGTCGAGGAAGGTCTCATCGACGAGGCCAAGCTTCGAGAAGCGCTCCAGGTGCAGTCCGAAAAGGGCGGTAAGCTCTTCGAGGTACTGATCCGGCTCGAGTACCTCGACAAGAAAGACCTGCACACCTTCCTCTCCAAGCAGTCCGGCGTTCCCAGCATCGATCTCGCCAACTACGATATACCCAGAGAGCTGATCTCCATTGTCCCCCGCCAGTTCGCCCAGGAACACGTCGTGCTGCCCATCGACAAGATGGGCAAGCTCTTGACCGTGGGCATGGCATGCCCCCTGGACGCGGCGACCCTCAGCGAGTTGCAGGAGATCACCGGCCTGCGAGTCAAGGCCATGCTGTGCCGCTTCGACGAGATCCGTCGGACCATACGCCGCTACTATCCCATCGACGAACACGCCGAGGATGAGAACGCCCCGGTCGTGGAGCCCGACACTCTCGAGAAAGACCGGGGGCGCGCCCCGGCCCCCGCCGCGACCGCGGCTCAAAGGCCCACACTCACGCGCGACGCGGTGGTCGCTCAACTCGATCGGTTCGAGTTGCTCCCGGCGTTTCCCGGGGCCGTCGAACAGGTGCTCCAGGCTGCCGATGGCGCCGCGACATCAATCCGTGACTTGGCGGGCATGATCAGCACCGACCCGGCCTTGGCCGCCGCCGTGCTGCGGGTGGCCAACGCGTCGCCCTACGGCCTGCCAGCCCGTGTTACCAACGCGGGCCTGGCCACCACCCTACTCGGCCCGTCCGCCATCGGCCGCGTCGCGGCGGACTGCGCCGCAGCGCCCCCTCTGCCGGAAGACCTACGCGGAGCGCACGCCGCCCTCGCGGCGCGCTCCGCCTTCTGTGCGAACGCGGCCATAGGCCTCGCCAAGACCGCAGATCGAGCGAGGCCGGCCGACGCCCACACCGCCGGTCTGTTGCACGACCTCGGCCGTTTGGCCCTCATGGCCAGTGCGCCCGAGGCCTATCCGGATTCGCACACCGGGGACGCCCTCGAACAGTTGCTTCAGGGCGAGTTGGATACCTTCGGCATGACCCACCCCGAGGCGGCCCACATCCTGGCACGCAAGTGGCGCCTGCCCGAGCCCGTCGCCAACGCGATCCGCTTCCACCACCACCCCTACGACGCGCCGGCCGACGACCTCGTCGCCGTGGTGGCCCTGGCCGCCCTCATGGCCGAGACATTCGAGCGTGGCCGCGACTTGGGCGTGGACGACCTACGGCAGTACAACGAGGTGCTCGCGTTTATCGACCTGGACGCCGCGCGCGCCATGTCCATATACGTGCGGACGGCCTCATCCTTCAAGCAACAGGCCGACCGCCAACAGTGAACGTTCCGGCCGCGCTCGCATGCGGCCTCATGAGGCGAGAAACCGGCTGAAAGGCCGTTGCGTCGTTCCTTTGGCAAAGGGTGGGCGTGTCATGGACTGGAAGACGGTCGTTCGCACTGGTTCGTTGATCCTTGCTTGCGTGGTCCCACTGAGCCTCGTCGCATATGCGTCCGAGCAGAACGGCGGTGCACCAACGCCCCAGGACGAACAGCCCTATCGCGAGGCCCGCCAGCGGATGGTCCGCGTGGACATCGCGCGTACGCAATGGGGCCGCCAGGGAGTCAAGGACAACGCCGTGCTCGAGGCCATGCGGGCCGTGCCGCGGCATCTCTTCGTGCCCCAGCGCCAACGCCGCCGCGCCTATGCGGACGGCCCCCTGCCCATCGGCTATGGCCAGACCATCTCGCAGCCCTACATCGTCGCCTACATGACCGCCATGCTCAAGCCAAAAAGGGACCACAACGTCCTCGAAATCGGAACGGGCTCGGGATATCAGGCCGCCGTACTGGCCGAGATCGTCAAGCACGTCCACACCATCGAAATCGTCCCCGAACTCGGCGCGGCGGCCAAGAAACGCCTCAAAGACATCGGCTACGACAACGTGACGGCGCGCGTCGGCGACGGCTACTTCGGCTGGAAGGAGCACGCCCCCTTCGACGCCATCATCGTGACCGCCGCGGCCAGCCACATCCCGCCGCCATTGGTCGAGCAACTCAAGCCCGGCGGCCGCATGGCCATCCCCGTCGGACCGCCGCTTCAGGTGCAGCACCTGATGCTGATCGAGAAGCTCGAGGACGGCTCGGTCGTCAAGCGCAACGTCATGCCGGTGCGTTTCGTACCCTTCACCCGCGCAAAGCAATGAGCCCAGTACGTCCGCACCAGCCCTTGGCCCTATGCCTGACCACGTGGATCCTATGCGATGGAAGTGGCGCCAGAAGAGCGGCCTTTGCCCAAGCAGGAAAATCGCTCCCCGGTAATCCAAGGCCGTATTCAATTCGCGATCCTGCTCATTAGCGCGGTCGGTATTGCCTACCAGGTCGTCCTGATGCGCGTCTTCTCCATCGCGCAGTGGCACCACTTCGCCTACATGATCATCAGCATCGCCATGCTCGGCTTCGGCGCCAGCGGCACCGTGCTGGCGCTGCTGCGGTCGCGCGTACGCGGCCACGAGCCGCGACTTCTGGCCGCCGCCTCCCTGCTGCTCGCCGTGACCGTGGTCGCCTGCTACGCGCTGAGCCAGCGCGTGCCGTTCGAGACCTTCGAACTCGTGTCGCAGCCACGCCAATTGGCCCGCCTCCTGGCGCTGTACGTCATCCTTGCAGCGCCGTTCTTCCTGTGCTCGACGTGCATCACGCTCGGATTCTTTCTCATGCCCCGCCGCATCGGACGGCTCTACTTCTACAACATGCTTGGCTCGGGCCTCGGCGCCGCGGGCGTCGTGGGCCTGCTGTACATCGCCCATCCGAGCGCCCTGGTCTACGCCCTGGCCCTCGCGGCCGCCCTGGCCCATCTCGTGCTCCTGGGCCCGCAGCGCCGCTGTATATCGAGCGGCGCCGTCGTGCTGGCCTTCGTTGGTCTGGCCGCGTTTCGGCCCCTCGAGGCCCCGCGCGTCTCGATGTACAAGGGCCTGTCCTACGCCCTCCAGGCGCCCGACGCCGAGATCGTCGCCGAGCGCTACAGCCCCATGTCCGTGCTGACGGCCCTCCGATCGGACCAGATTCGCGAGACCCCCGGCCAGATCTCGAACTATCCCATGAGCCAGCTTGGCGAACTGCCGGCCCAGATCGGCCTGTACTTCGACGCGGGCGCCGTGTCGCCCGTGAGCCATTTCGCCGATGGCGACCTCGATCGCTTCGCCTATCTGGATTACGTCACGTCCGCGCTGGCCTACCGCCTCGTGGAACGCCCGCGGGCGCTCGTCATCGGCGCCGGCGGCGGCACAGACGTGCTCGGCGCGCTGTCCCACGGCGCGGACCACGTCACGGCCGTCGAAGTGGATCCGAGCGTAGTCGCCGTGATGCGCAACGAGTTCCGCGAGTTCTCCGGAGGGCTCTACGAACGGCCGGACGTGAGGCCGGTCCTGGCCGAAGGCCGAGGCTTCCTGCGTGCGTCGAAGGAACGCTTTGACCTCATCCAGCTTCCCCTGTTCGGTTCGTTCAACGCGGCCTCCGCTGGGATCCACGCGCTCAACGAAAGCTACCTCTACACCGTGGACGCCTTCATACTCTACCTCGAGCGCTTGACCGAACGCGGCGTGCTCGCCATCAACTGCTGGCTGAAGACGCCCGCGAGGGACGCCATCAAGCTGTTCGCGACCGCCGCCCAGGCGTGCGAGCGTCTCGGCGTAACAGACCCCTCGCGACACTTGGCCTTCATACGCTCGTGGAACAACGCCACCATCGTTGTCACCCGCGCGCCCATGACGCCCGCGCAAGTCGCCGCGGTGCGGGCCTTCTGCGTCGAGCGCGGGCTGGACCTCTGCTACGGCCCAGGCGTCGAGCAGCACGACGCCAACCGATACACCGTCTTGGAGTCCCCAGTGTATTTCGACGCCGCCCAGGCGATCCTCTCCGCGGACCGCGACGCGTTCTACCGGCGCTACCCATTCCACGTGCGCCCCGCCACCGACGACTGCCCCTACTTCTTCCGCTACTTCAAGTGGGCGGCCCTGCCGCGCCTGCTTCGATCCATGGGCACACAATGGGTCCCCTTTGTCGAATGGGGCTACCTCACGCTCCTCGCCACCCTGCTTCAGGCCATCGTCGTCAGCACCGTCCTCATCCTGCTCCCCCTAGCCCTGGGCGGCATGAAAAATCCAAAGTCCAAAACCCAAAATCCAAAATCCCCCCTGTGGCTCACGCTGTACTTCGCCGCCCTCGGCGCCGCCTACCTGTCTCTCGAAATGGCCTTCATCCAGCGATTCATGCTCTTTCTTGCCTATCCGGTCTACGCCGTGGCCGTCGTGCTGACCGCCTTCCTGCTCTTCTCCGGCCTTGGCAGCCTCTGTTCCGACCGCCTACCCGGAAGCCCCGCACGGCGCGTCGCCGCCGCCGTGGCCGGAATCGCCCTATCCGGCGGCATGCTCCTGGCGGGACTGGGCCCCATCTTCGACGCCGGGGCGGCCTGGCCGGACATCGTGCGGATCGCCGTCGGCCTCATGCTCCTCGCCCCGCTCGCCTTCTGCATGGGCATCCCGTTCCCGACCGGATTTCAACTGGTCTCAGACCGCGCCGAGCGCTTGGTCCCATGGGCGTGGGGAATCAACGGATGCGCCTCCGTCGTCGGCGCGACCTTCGCGACCTTCACCGCCGTCCACCTCGGATTCCGCGTCGTGGTGCTGTTGGCCCTCGGTACGTACGGAATAGCCGCGCTGGCCATAATCCCGCTCTGGAAGGGACTCCCAACCCCTGAACCTACAAAGGGCACTTGAGGTCTTGGCACCACTCTAACCTATGGACCAGGCAGACCTTATGGACGAAATGGACACCAGGAAGACTTGCCCGGAAGGTGATGTCCACACCGTCCATAAGGTCCACACTGCCCATGGCTTACGATGACTGCCGTTTCTGCGTTCAACAGTAGGCTTGCGGCCGCAAA
>Ga0272442_10010895_pt1 | contig 11143 bp, 6 predicted proteins | sample SSMForm2O_FD_200262 | JGI IMG/M metagenome (GOLD analysis project Ga0272442, IMG submission 200262) | Marine sediment archaeal communities from Little Sippewissett salt marsh, Falmouth, MA, United States - SSM-Form-2O | ecosystem: Environmental > Aquatic > Marine > Wetlands > Sediment ...
CAGTCCTGCCGGTAGCGATCCGGGAACGTTTCCGCGAACTGCGGGATGCCGAAGTGGGCCAGGTTCACCAGGCAGGTCGAATCGTCGATGATGAAGCTCAGGGGAACGCGCCCGCACGGATTGAGGACTTCCACGGTGGGATCGCGGTCGGGCCGCTCTCCGGCAGGTAGCGCCAGAGCCAGCGTGCCGCGTCGAGCCAGTGCCGCCCCGGCTGCGACGACAGCCGCTTGCTTGAGAAAATCCCGGCGCAATATCGGCGTGCGCGCAACATCGGTCGGGACGGAAGGAAACGAAGCACCTCGCGAACAATCGAGTTCAGCGGACATCTTGTCTTCTCCTTTGGGCTCGTACAAGGCTCTTATGCTGCCGCCCAAGAACGAACGGTCGTAGACAGGACCTATGCAAGGCTACCCGGGAGACACGTGGATGTCAATTCTCCCCGCTACAAAAGAGACGGCAGCAGGCATGGGATTGGAACAGAGCACGTACGCGCGGGCGGCACGCCGTGCTGCGGCACGCCCCGCGCGTGGGCGCGTCGTACGCCGGATAGGTCTGGCGAGCTACGGCTTCGCCGTCTCGTCCGGCCTCGTGTCAGCCAGCTCGAACAAACGCAAGTCCGCCGCCCGCCGGAGAAGCTCGACCACGTTGCTTGCATTGAGCTTCTGCATCAGGTGACGCCGGTGCACCTCCACGGTCCGCGGCGAGCGATGCAGGACATCGGCAATCTCCCGGTTGTTCTTGCCTTCCAGAATGTGGAAGAGAACCTTCATCTCCGTTCTCGTCAGCGCACGGTCCAGCAGCGCGCTTTGCGCGCTGTTCTTGCGGGCCACGGTGCGGACGGTTTCCAGGAAAATGTCGCGATCCAGAGGTTTCTCGATGAAATCAGCCGCTCCCGCCTTCAGTGCCTTCACCGCTATCGGCACGTCACCGAAACCGGTCACCACGACCACGGGCAACCAGGGGTGGACCTGTTTGACCGCGGTCAGCAGCTCGATCCCATCTCGGCCGGGCATCTTCACGTCCGTGATCAGGAGATCGCATCGCTCGCCGTCCAGGTGCGCCATGCACTCATCGGCGGAACTGAAACAAGTCACCTCCATACCCGCTCGCTCCAGCGTTTTGCGCACAACCAGGCGCACCTTCGGCTCGTCATCCACAAAAAACACGTGTTCCAGCGTATCCGTTTGCATCAGGATGCTCCCCTCTATCATATCATGGCCTCACTTGCTCTCGATCGGCAGAACGACAAAGAAGGTCGTCCCCCGGCCCCAGCGGCTCTTTACGCGCACACTTCCCCCGGCCTGCGCGACGACGCGTTCGACAATACAAAGACCCAGTCCGGTCCCCACACCCGGAGGTTTCGTTGTGAAGAACGGCTCGAAAACACGGTCGAGGTCCTCGGGAGAAATTCCCCCGCAATCGTCACTGATCTCCAACTCGATACAATCGCCCTGGTGCGTGCCCGTCACCGTCAGAGAGGATTCTCCGATCTCGTCAGCCGCCTGAATGGCGTTCTGCAAGAGGGCAAAGAACAACTGTTCCAGCTCCTTCTCACGAGCGTAAATGTCGGGCAACGCTTCAAGCCCTCGGAAATTCATCGTGACGTTGGAGCGGCGCGCGCTTTCCTCGAGAAACCGCGCGACGCGCTGCACCACTTCTGCAAGCGACACCTGGCCCGTGAGCTTTTCCGACGATCTGCGCGCAAAACTGCGAAACCGGTCCACGATGTTCGTAGCGTGCGAGACTTCTCCCAATCCGTCGCCGAGGTCCTCCCGAATGCACTCCCGTCGGGTGCCGGTTTCGAGGTCCTTCAGCGCGTTCTGAATGGATAGCCGGATCACCGTCAGAGGCTGAGTCAGCTCGTGAGCGAGCGTCGCGCTGAGCGTGCCCAAAGAGGCGAGCTGTTCGGCACGCATCATCCTTTCGCGATAGGCCTCCAGTTCGTCCTGTGCCTGTTTTAGCTCGTGCATGTCCCGGGCAATCACCAGGCCGGCCGTAACCGTTCCCTCGCTGTCCCGCAACGGCTCAACCGTGGTGCTGTACCAGCGCAGCTCGTCCTTTACCTGCGATAAAGCCAAGGTGTTCCTGCCTTCTCCGGAGCTAATGACCTGCCGGATGTGGTTGGTTTGCTGATCGGCAACTTCCCGCGGGAAAAGGTCCCACATGGTCTTTCCGATGAAGTCGGCAGGATGACCTCCGAGCCGGCGAGCCGCGGTATTGTTCATGAATTGGAAAACTCCCTGCGCGTCCACGACCGCAATGACCTCGCCGGCGTTCTCCACCACGGCGCGGTACCGCTCTTCGCTGTCGCGCAGCATCCGCTCCAGCCGCTTTCGCTCGGTCGTGTCCCATATGATCCCCTGGATCCCACCGATGCGCCCCTCCGCCAGCGCGGGAGTCAGGCTGTACTCCACCTCGACCAGCGTTCCTTCACGGTGGACCAGCACCGTCTGGCCGCGGATGGTTTCGCCGGCCCGAACCCGTTCAAGCTGCCGGCGGAAATCCGCCACGGAGTCCTCGTGCAGTAAATCGCTGACTTCGGTGCCGAGGAGTTCCGCCGGCGCCGCGCCCAGCATATCTTGCACCGCTCTGTTTACCGAGACAAACCGCCCTTTTACATCCAACGTTACGATCACTTCCGCCAGGCCTTCCACGAGATTGAGGCATTTGTCTTCACTGGCTCGCAGTGCTTTCTGGGCTTGTCGCTGCTGGGTGACGTCCTTGGAAAAGAGGGCCACCTGCCGGACCTTGCCGTCGCCGTCCATTACCGGATAGAGGCTGTGATCCAAAACGGTGCCGTCCCGCTCGTCCGTGGCGCGGAAGGCACGCCCCGAACGCACAACTTTGTCGATCCATCCCGTCTGCTCAGCCACGGCCTGCCGAGACAAGACCGCGGCGTCGGCAAGTCTGGTCCCGACCAGGTCGGGCGCCGACCGGCCCAGACGACGCGCCGCCGTCTCGTTCAGTGCCAGCAACTTTCCCTCTGTGTCGCAAAGCAGCACCGCCTCGGTGATCGCGTTGAACAGTCCCGTAAGCATCTGTTCGCCGATATGGACGGCCTTCTCGGCCCGGATGCGCGCGGTGACGTCAACGGCAAAGATCACCACGTGCGTCACGGCCCCCTCATCATCCAACACGGGATAGTAGGTCTGATCGAAGAAACGGCCCTTGCGTTGATCGACCAGACGTAGCGGTTGTTTTGTCTGCAAGACTTGATTGAAACGCGTGAAGCGCATCTCACGAACGTCGTCGGGCAGCACGTCCGGTGTGAGGTCGCCGGCGTTGCGACCGAGCAAATCCTCAGGGCGGCAATTGAACCGTTCGGCCGCCGTCTGGTTTACGGTCTGAAACGTCCCCGCCCGATCGACGAGTACAACGGACTCTGTAATCGCGTCGAACGTTGACCGCAGCAAATGCTCCCGTTCGCCGGCGTAGCGTCTGGCATCCTTCAGCACGCTGATGTCTTTGCCCGAGGTGACAATGCCTGCCGGCTCGCCCGAGGGTCCGGTGAGAAGCGAGAAGCTCAACAAGGCCGGGAAGGGCGTGCCGTCTTTTTGGTATCCCGTGACCTCGACGTTACGCACCAAGCCTTCCTTCACCAACCTGGGAATGACCTGCTTTTCAATCATTCTGAGTTGCTCAGCGTCGGTGATGGCCAACTCGGCGGCGGTTTTTCCAATGACCTGCTCGCGCGTCAAGCCGCAACGGACAAGGTACTCGGAATTGACACGCTGGATGTGACCTTGAAGGTCCATTACCGCAATCGCGTCGGGAATCGCGTCCAGCAAACTTTCTGCATACCGTCCGCCGGCACGCACCTGCTCTTCCAGCGCGGTGATCCGCTCTCGGAGCTGCGCGTTCTCCCGTTCCAATTTGGCTGCGCGCCTCTCCATCACGGTCGGGTCCTGACCTGACGACGAGCTTTCAGCATTTTCGCCAGCCATACGTCTCTCTCACCCCTCCAGACCACGTCCGCAGGTTTCTCCCGGCGACGGCTCATAGCAACCAGCACCTGCCTGGCATCATGCCTCCACCACGATCACGGCATGACGTTGCCATGATAGGACATATGGACGAGATAATCAACAGGCAAGATGGGGCAAAATTACAGGATCACCGGCGGTGGGGTGGGAATCGCGAATCGCCGCTGCGGCGCGGTGCCCTATTCATGCCGCAAGGATTCGATGGGATCCATGTTGGCGGCCCGATAAGCCGGATACAGGCCGAAGGTGATCCCCACAGCCGCACTGATGCCGAACGCAAGAATCAGCGAGGTGCTGGTGATGATCGTGGGCATGTTGCCGAACTGCGTCACGAGCAGGGGGATGACCAGCCCCACACCGATGCCGAGCAGCCCGCCCACGAACGTCAGAAGCAGTGTCTCGGAAAGGAACTGAACCACAATGTCGCGTTTTCTGGCGCCCAGGGCGCGGCGAATTCCAATCTCCCGGGTTCGTTCGCTGACGGTGGCCAGCATGATGTTCATGATGCCGATGCCCCCCACCAGCAGCGAAATGGCGGCAATCGAACCGAGCACGATGCTGAAAATGAACTGGGTGCGGCGGGCCTGGCGCAACAATTCCAACGGAACTACGATGCGGTAGTCGCTCTTCTCGTGCAACCTCTTGAGAAGCGTGTCGAGCACGTCCCGCATGGGAAGCACATCGTCCATCGAGCGGACCTTGACGGTGATTTTGTGAAGTTCCACCCTCTTGGCGCTCTCTCGGCCGCCGCTGAGGGCGAAATCCATCTCGCTGAAGCGGGACTTGGCCGTCGTGAGAGGCATGTACACGTTGCCGGCGGCGCTCGCGCCCGAGGTGGATAAGACCGCTGCCCCATTGGCCTCGCCGTTCCGTCCGATCGGCGAGCTCACCGCTCCGGCCACGCCGACGATTCGGTAGCAACTCCCGTGCATTTGCAGGTCCTTTCCCACGGGGTCTTCGAACCCGAACAGACCGGCCACCAACCGCTCGTCGATCACACATACGTTCTGCTGCTGATGGAGGTCGATGCTGCTGAGAAACCGCCCGCGCAGCATGCGCAGGGAAACGGTATCCGTATACCAGGGCGTGGAACCGACGATCCGTACCGCCACCTTGCGCCGGCGGTACCGCGCCTCCTGATCCAACTCACGGATCGGTACGACGACCTCCACGTCGGCGATCGTGTCGTGAATGGCCTCGGCATCCTTGTACGTCAGGCCGTAGCGATGCACCTCCTCCTGGTTACCGGTGTCGGCCCGTTCCTTGAGAGGCTCGATCGTCTCGACGATCAAATTCGTGCTGCCCAGCCGGGCAATGGCGGCCTGGGCCTCGCGACTGGCGCCCTCTCCGATTGCGAGCATGGCGATCACCGACGCGACACCGAAAACAATCCCCAAGGTGGTCAGAGCCGAACGCAGACGATGCATCCAAAGGCTCTTAAGACCCAATTTGATCGTGCGTTTGATCGTGGAGGTGCGCATGGCTGTCAGACGTGACCATTCCTTTCTTCGCGCTCGATTCGCCCGTCGAGCAGGTGAATAGTCCGCTCGGATCGGGCGGCCACCTTCGGATCGTGCGTTACGCTGACCAGCGTCCTGCCCCTGGCGTGCAGGTCATCGAGTATGCGCAAGATCTCGGCGCCGCTCTCCGAATCGAGGTTGCCCGTCGGCTCATCCGCGAGAATCATCACGGGGTTGTTGGTCAGGGCCCGGGCAATCGCGACGCGCTGCTGCTCGCCGCCGCTGAGCTCGAACGGCCGATGAGTGAGCCGGTCGGCCAGTCCAACCAGCTCGGCCAGCTCTGTGGCGCGGGTGACGCTCTCGCGTTCGCCAACACCCTGGTAATACATGGGCACCTGGATGTTCTCAATGACGTTGAGCTGGGCGATGAGATTGTAGGATTGGAAGATAAACCCGATTTGCGCGCCGCGAATCCGGGACAATTCATCGTCGTCCAGGCTGGGCACGTCCCGGCCGGCCAGCTTGTAACTCCCGCTGCTGAGCCGGTCCAGGCAGCCGAGCAGATTGAGCAAGGTGGACTTGCCGGAGCCGCTCGGCCCCATGATAGCCACGTACTCCCCGCCGCCGATGCTCAAGTTCAGTCCGCGCAGCACAGACAACTCGCGCGAGCCGAGCTTGTACCTCTTGTATAGATTGTCAATGGCTACAATCGCCATGCATACGAACCTGTACGAAGACTACTTTGGCTCAGCCGTAGGTGCGTTCGGCTCCTCGGCCTGCGTTTCCGCCTTCTCTGTGGCGGACCACCGCGGCGGGTTGAGCAGCACCCGTTCGCCCTCCTCCAAGCCGCTCTTGATCTCGACAAAGTTGTCGTTGAACAGCCCCGTCTGTACTTCCCGCCTCTGGGCCGCACTGGCCGCAACGTAGCAAACCTTGCTGTCTTCTATCGTAACGACGGACTGAATCGGCACGTACAGCACATCGTGCAGTTCGTCGATAATCACCTCAACCTTGCCTGTCATTCCCGTCTTCAGCGCCTCGTGCTGACCTTCAATGCTGACGTCCGTCGAATAGACCTTCAGATCGGGATTCAGCCACTGCTCCGGGTTCGCCAGCGGCGCCTTCTTTAGCACCTTGCCGGCAAACACCTCGTCCGGAAAGGCCGCAATTGAAATCTTCGCCTTCTGGCCGATCTCTATCTTGTCAATCCACGTTTCATGCACCTTGATCTCGACCTTCATCTCAGACATATCCGGTATGGTGATGATCTTGTACCCCTCGGGCACTTCCGCCCCCTGCTCGATCTTCACCCGCGTCCATCGTTCGGTGCTCGACCAGTAGACCACCTGTCCCACCGCAGGCGCCTTTATGACACAGGCGTCAAGCTGTTTTCGCAGCTTGGCGAGACGTTGACTTTGCAGCTCCAGCGTGGCTTTCGCGCTGGTCAGCTTCGCCTCGGCCTGGGCCAATTGCGACCGGGCCCGGGCCTGCGTGCGCTCGAGCTCACGCTGTGCCTCTTTGTAGTCGCTGAGATACTGTTCGGCCTGCTTGAGAAACTCGTACCGCATGAACAGGTCTTTGGAGATCTCGGCCTTCTCTTTTTCGAGCTCCAGCCGTTGCCGGTCGAGCCTGTCCCTCTGCAGCTCCGTTTCCGCCACGTAGCGCTCCTGGTAGAGCGTTTCGGTCCAATTCAACGTATAGATGGCGTTTTGCAGGTTCGCTTCCGCCAGCGCGATGTTGCCCGTCAGCTCGCGCAGCTTCTGCTGGGCCTCGCCGCCCAGGCTGTTTGGGTCGTCCAGAAGCGAAGCGATCAGCTCGGCGGTGTCGGCGTTTGGATCGCTCTCTGCGACCAACCCCTCCGCCAGATTCTCACCCAGGTACTTTTTCAGGTCCATCAGCGCGAACTTCACTTTCAGTTCCGCCGCCGTACTATCGCTTTCGTTCTGCTTGACCTGAATCGCGCGGGCTTCGTTCGCCTCGGCGTAGCTCGCCTCGGCGGTGGCATGCTCGATCTCTCTCTGGGCCAACTGCTCTTTGAGCTGCGACGAATCGAGTTCGACGAGCACTTTGCCGTTGTCCACGTCCTCCTGGCTGATGTACGTTCCTTCAGGCACGATGTTGACGATGCTCGTGCGTCCCTCCACTTCGCACTTGACGTCGGTCGAGTTTACCGCCTTGATGTCGCCGCTTTCGACCACACTGATGGTCAGGTCGCCGCGTTGGACCGCAAAGAGCCCTGCACTTTCGCCCGGTCCACCGATGCTGCCGTTCTTGTTCCGCCAAAGCCCGAGCGCACCGACGCTGCCGAGACCCGCCACCGCAACGGCCAAGACGACAAACCATCGCGCCAGGCCGCCACGAGCCCTCCCCAGACGGCCTGCTGGATATGCCACACTGCGTTTCATGATCTCTTGTCCTTCGCTATAGTCGTTACACGCCGTTCTGCTGAATCCGGTAGAAATGGTCTGTCTCCAAGCTCCATTTCATTGACCCTCGGCCAATGTAGATGGTTGAAGAGAAACATCGCCACATGTTTTGTGCAGTCGATACGACCTCCACACATTGGGTGAAACCGGCTTCAGAGCGGCTGAAGGCCCCCACACCATATAAGGGCTCTATTCTAATAAAGACGCACGACGATGGCAAGCATTACCAGAAAAAGCTGATAACTCGACTTGCCGGAAGGCATTCTCGAGGTGTCCGGCGCAGACGTGCCGCTGGTGCGTTGATGTACGGCAACTCATCCTCGGTTGCGTTCGTCAACCGTAAGGACGGGGGCCCCGCAGGCAACAGACCGTTCCGGCGCGGCTCAGTTTTCGAGGGTCTTTGCCAACTCGGTTTCCAGGCACGCATCGGCCCGTTCGAGTGCATCGGCGTCCGCCCGCTGGGGCACCAGCGGCAACACCACGCTGAACGTCGTTCCCTTGTCCACCTCGCTTTCCACGTCGATCCGCCCGCCGTGGCCGGCGACGATTTTGTGGACGATGGCCAGGCCCAGACCGGTGCCTTTGATCTCCTTTCCGGGTCGACGCACCCGGTAGAACCGGTTGAAAATCTTGGGCAGCGCTTCCTTCGGGATTCCCATGCCCGTGTCGGAGATCCTGAGCACGACTTCTTCGGCGCGGCGCTGCGCCGAAACAGACACCGTTCCTGTCTCCGGCGTGAATTTGATGGCGTTGCTGATCAGGTTCGTGAGGACTTGCATCATTCTGTCGCTATCGTAGATCGCCGGGGGCAAGTCGGCTTCGACTTCGGTAGTAAGTTGGACCTGCTTGTTCCGCGCGTGCGGAAGCATTGTCGTGTAGGCGTCCTCCACCGTCCGCACCAGGACGTTCGGCTGCAGGTGGAACTCCATTTTCCCGGCTATGAGTTTCTGGAAGTCGAGCACGTTGTCAATCAGCCGCGCCAGGCGATCGATGTTGCGTCGAGCGAGGTCCAGGAAATGCTTCTGGTCCTTTCTCACCTTGCCGGCGACTCCGTCGGCCACAATCGTGACCGCTTCCCGGATAGCCGTCAGAGGGGTGCGCAACTCGTGAGAGACGGTGGAAATAAACTGTGACTTCAGCTCCATCGTCTCAGTAAGTTGTTCTTCAGCGCGTCTGCGGTCTGTGACGTCGTCGAGAGCAACCACGACGTGTTTGCCGCCATCGACCTCTACGGGCACCACGCTAACCGACAGCCAGGGGCGGACCTCTTCGCCGCTATCATTCAGCCACGGACAGACTTCCACGCCGTAGACGGCTTCGCCCGATTCGAGAGTCGCCTTGATGAGTCTGTGCAGATGACAGCCGCCGCACGCGGAATTGCGGTCCTGCGCCGACTTTTCGCCGTGGGCGCACGCCAACGCTTGGCACGCGTTTGCGCCGAGGATTTCTTTGTATTGCTTTCCGGACATTTGGCGAATGGTATCGTTGGCCCGGACCACCGAGTCGTTCTCATTCACGAGCAACATGCCGAACGGCGCGGCGTCAAAAATGGCCTCCAGGTTCTTCTGTTTGCGATCCAATATTTCGTGCGTCCGCATGCCCTCCGTGATATCGACGTCGGAGCCCCGATAGCCCAGCAACTCCCCATTGTCCCGGAGGATAGGGACGCCGCTGCGCTGGAGCCACACGACCGTGCCATCTTTGTGCAGATTGCGCGTCTTGACGTCGGTGAATACGTCTTTGTGCTTGAAAATCTCCGCGGCCTCCGCCTGCAACTGCCGGGCGTCTTCGGGATGGAAAAAATCATGAAAGCGCCTGTGACCCAGGATCTCTTCGGGCGTGTATCCGAGAATCTGCTCGACCAGGGGACTGGAGTACGTGTAGCATCCGTCGGCATCGACTTCCCAGATCCACTCCTTGGCGTTTTCCGCCACCTGGCGGAAGCGTTTTTCCGAACGGCGCAGGGCCTCCTCCATGTGTTTGCGCTCCGTGATGTCGCGCACGACGCAAATCGAGCCGCTGATGTCGCCGTCCGAGTCGTGCAGCATGGTCAGGGAGATATCGACTTCGATCACGCGACCGTCTTTGCGCACCATCTGCGTCTCGTGATGGTGCGAGATACCGCTCTCGTGCACCGTCCTCTCTCGTATCTGCTCCCACACCGAAGGTGGGCACAGCGAGGCAAGGTCGCGGCCCAGCAGGTCCTCCCGGGCCGCACCGAGCAGACGCTCCGTGTAGCTGTTCCAGGACACCAGGTGCTCCTCGCGGTCCACCATCATGATGGCCACCGCCGAGTTCTCGAAGATCGTGCGATATCTCTGCTCGGCCAACTGAAGCTCACGCTCGGCCTTCTTCCGCTCCAGGGCGTACCGAATGGAACGCACCAGCAGATTGCCGTCCACCTGCCCTTTGACCAGGAAATCCTGCACGCCCTTCTGCACGGCGCGGGTGGCTGCCTCCTCGTCGTCCAGACCGGTAAGAACGATAATGGGAATGTCCGGTGCCTCGGCCTGAAGCTGCATCACCGCGTCCATTCCTTCACTGTCGGGCAGACCGAGATCGAGAAGAATCACGTCGAACGAAGACTGGCCCACGCACTCCAAGGCACGCGCCACACGGTCTACGCAGTTGATCTCTGCAACCGCCAGCGAAGACCGCTTCAGGAGGCGGTTGAGCATGGTTCTGTCCACAGGGTCGTCCTCGACGACCAGCAGTCGCAATTCCCTCTGAGCAGCCACTTTTCTTCTCCGTTACCTCGGGTTCTTTTTCGGCGCGCCCATCGCTGTCCTCACCGACGCGGGCGCCGGGGGGCGACAAGCTCCGGGGCGCGGGTGCACTTCCAGAACGGTCCGGCGCATCTACCCCGGTTTTTTGTCGGCGAGAATGGCGCGGATTTTCTCCATGAGCTGATTGAAGTCGAAGGGCTTCGTGATGTATTCAGCCACGCGGTGTGCCGAAGCGGCGGCGATGTCCTGTGGCTCACAACGAGCCGTCAGCATGATCACCGGGATGTCCTTCAGCCCGGCATCGGCCTGGAGAGCTTCCAAGGTTTCGTGACCGTCCATTACCGGCATGTTGGTGTCCAACAAAATCACATCGGGTCTCTCGGCGGCCGCTTTTTCGAGCCCTTCCCGTCCGTTCGCAGCCGTAATGACGTGACAATTGGCAAATTTGAGCCGATACTCAACGGTGCTGACCAGGTCCGGCTCATCATCGACGATCAGGACCTTCGCCTGCGATGTACGTTTCTTCGATTTGAACAGCTTCAACATGG
>Ga0272442_10010896_pt1 | contig 11143 bp, 12 predicted proteins | sample SSMForm2O_FD_200262 | JGI IMG/M metagenome (GOLD analysis project Ga0272442, IMG submission 200262) | Marine sediment archaeal communities from Little Sippewissett salt marsh, Falmouth, MA, United States - SSM-Form-2O | ecosystem: Environmental > Aquatic > Marine > Wetlands > Sediment ...
TCGTCGAAGAAAAGAAAGTCAATTATCGCGTTCTGTTGGACCAGCAAGGTGAGGTGGCCCGGAAGTATGGCGTGTACGGCATTCCGCACGCAACGGGCATTGACGCCGACGGCGTCATCCGCTACATCGGCCATGGCGTTCCGGAAGGCAAAGCGCGCGACGCCCTGGTCGAAACACTAACGGCGCCGTTGAAACACAAGGAGTAATTCCCCCGTCCTCCCTCAGACGCCGAGGTCGCCGACGAGGTCGAGGAATCGGTAAAGCGTCGCCCGCCCCACGCCGAGGCGGCGCGCGGCCTCGGAGCGGTTTCCCTTGGCGTCTTTCAGCGCCCTACGCACCGACTCCACGTCCAGCTTGAACCTTCTTCTTCGCTCCGCCTTTCGGCCCGCGGGCGGGCTGCCCCCCGGGATGTAGGGCGGCAGGTCCGCAAGCTCGATGACGGAACCCTGGACCTTGATCAGGGCGTACTGAAGGGCATTTTGAAGTTCGCGCACATTGCCCGGCCAGTCGCGGGCCAGCAGGGCGTCCATGGCCGCGGGCGACACACGCAGGGTTCCACGCTTCTCGGGCGGGGCATAGCGCAGCAGGATTTCGGCGACCAGCAAAGGGATGTCCCCTCGCCGCTCGCGCAGGGGCGGCATGACAATGGGCACCACACAGAGGCGATAATAGAGGTCTTCGCGGAAACGCCCGGCGGCGATTTCCTTCTTCAGATCCTTGTTGGTCGCGCTGATGACGCGCACGCTTACCTTCACCGGCTGGCTGCTGCCGACGCGCTCGAACACGCCCTCCTGCAATACGCGCAAGAGCTTCACCTGCACGGCGGGAGCGACGTCGCCGATTTCGTCGAGGAATATCGTGCCGCCGTCGGCGAGCTCGAACCGTCCTTTCTTGTCGCGGATCGCGCCGGTGAAGGCGCCCCGCACGTGTCCGAACAATTCGCTCTCCAGCAACGACTCCGGCAGTGCGCCGCAGTTGACCGGCACGAACAGTTTGTCGGCGCGGCGGCTCTCGTTGTGAATGGCGGCGGCCACCAGTTCCTTGCCCGTACCGCTCTCCCCCTGGACAAGGACCGGAACGTCAGCATCGGCCACGTTGCGAATCAAATCGAAAACCGCCAGCATCTTCGCGTCGCGTCCGACGATGCCCGAGAAGTTCTCCATCTCGCCCAGCCGCCGTGCCATGGCGTGCTCGCGCGTGAAGTCGCGCAGCGACGCAACCACTCCCAGGATCTCGCCCTTCCTGGAAAACGTACGGTGGACCGTCATCTCCACCAGCCGCGTTTCGCCCGATGGTGCGGGAATTTCAACGATGTGCGTAAGCGGTTCCGGCCCGGCGGGGACGTCACGGCCGTAAAGGGCGCAATGCCCCTTGCACAGACCGCCCTCGAAGAAATCGCGACACTCGCGGCCCATCACCTCGTTCCGGCTTAGGCCGGTTATCCTCTCCGCGGCGCGATTGAAGCAGGTGATCCGGCCGGAGGCGTCATGGGCGATGATGCCTTCGGACAACTGGTCCAGGACCGCGTGCGACATGGCGCGCGCCGAGAGAACGGCCTCCAGATACCCGCGTTCGAAGAGCTGGCTGATGAGCGGGCCGATCTCGTCGCGGCATGGTCTCAGAACTGCCGCGCTGGCCGGCGCGGTCCCGGAGGCAATGCTGGGCGGGATCACGTTCCAGTGGATCGGCGTCGGTTCGCCGGGAAGGACCGGTCTTTCCGGAACCGCGCCGTTCGCGGAGAGTCTGACAATGACGTCAATATCCCGGAAACGTATGTCATCGGCGCAACGCGCGCGCTGCGCGGAGATGTCCACTCCCGCCTCGGCCATCACCTCCACGGCGGCGGCCGACGGCACGGCTTCGGGCCCGTCGGTCGCGCTCAGCACTTCGGCGGCGTCGCGGGCCAGACTTCGTGCGATCCCTTCGGCGATCAAACATACGTCAGGGCATGCTCTCGAGAAGAAGAGAATGGTCGCCATCGCGTCCCGGCCTCTCCTGTCTGTTCCTTTCTTCGGTGTGCGTCCGGCGTTTCATCCATTATACACAGACCGCGGTCCGCCGAAACCGCGTCTTGACACCCCCCGGATGCGCCCCTACAATTATTTGCGGAGAGGGAGGTTAGCGTTCCCGCGGGGCTTCTTTTTCAGAAAGAACGCCATGAGCTACGGGCAGGACCAGGAACGGGTCCAGTTGGCGGTGCCGAACCCGGTCAAGCTCTTCACGCCGGGCGTCATCGTGCTCGTCGTTCTGACCGTCATCGGCTACGCGTTGCGGGCGCATGGGGGCGAGTGGACCGCAAAGTGGCTCGCGTTGACACCCGCGTTCGTGGTTCGCGGGCGGCTTTGGCAGCTTGTCACCTATCCCTTTCTTGAATCGGCTTGCAGTCTCTTCTGGCACGGGATCATCATTCTCTTCACCGCGAGCGCCATCGAGCGCGAGTGGCGCATGCGGTCGCTTCTGGCGCTTTGGCTGCTGGTGTCCGTCACGTGCGGCGTATTTTGGACTCTTGCGTGCCTGCCGTTCGCGCAATGGCGGAGTATTCCATGGATGGGCGGGCACGGTTGCGCGTACGGGCTGATCGGCGCGTTCGGGCTTGTCTTCCGCAAGCGCCGCTTCCTCGTTCTTCTGTGGGGGATGGAAGCGCAGTATCTAGCGCTGCTGCTCATCGGCATTGGATTGGTGATCGGCATCGCCGCACCCATTACGTGGATTTGGGTCGGCGGCGCGGGCGTGGCGTACGTCTACATCAAGCTCTTGTGGCGGCAGCGGTCCGGCGGCGGTTCGCGAAGGTCCGCCAGGCACGTGAGCCGCTTCGCCGAGATTGACTGAGATGAAGGTAGCGGCTTCGGAGGTTCTGGACCGTGCCGAACGTGCCCGCGAAATCCTCCGGCGCTGCGAGCTGTGTCCGCGCCGGTGCCGCGTGGACCGGACGGCAGGCGAGAAAGGATTCTGCGGCCTGACTGACGCGGCGCATTGCGTCCGCGAGGTGTTGCACTACGGCGAGGAGGAGGAACTTTGCCCCTCGCACCAGGTCTATTTCGCCGGGTGCAATCTTCGCTGCGAGTGGTGCAGCGTCGCCGACTGGAACGTGTCGCCGACGGAGTATCCCGAATTGGATGTCCCGGCGACAGTCGAGCGGATCGCGCGGCGCCGGGCCGAAGGCGCCCGCACGCTGAATCTGCTCGGCGGCGAGCCGACGGTCAGCCTTTACGGCATTCTGCGGCTGCTCGCCGAAACGCCCGCCGACGCGTGCGTCGTCTGGAACAGCAATATGTATTTCGACCCCGTTGCGGTGGAATTGCTCGACGGCGTCGTGGACGTGTACCTGGCCGATTTCAAGTGCGGCAATGCTGACTGCGCGGAGCGGCTGCTCGGCGCGGCCGACTATGTGGAGGTTGTGAAGGAAAGGCTGGCCGACGCGCGGCGCGCGGCCGATCTCATCGTCCGGTACCTGGTGTTGCCCGGGCATGAGACGTGTTGCATGGAACCGATCTTCGCCTGGCTTGCCGAGACGATGCGGGACGTGAAGGTGAGCATTCGCACCGATTATCTGCCGCCGGTCGAGACCGTTTCCGCGCCGGCGAATCCGGCCGACGAGGCGGAAATCGCGCGCGCCGAGGCGTGCGCCGAGGAATTCGGATTGACCGTGATTCGATAAACGAAGCGACGGGTTTCATGGCGAAGGCGAAGAAATTCAAACCCGACAGCGGCGACGTGGAAGTGCGCATCCGGCCCGACGGCAAGGTGTACGTCATCGCCGCGGACGAAGCGACGTTCGATCTGGCCGAAGGCATTGACCCGGACAATCCCGTCATTGTCAAACGCAGAAAGGCGAAGAAAGGTGGCACAGGCCCAACCCCCGAAGCAAACGCCGAATGACGCGCCGTTGAAGCTGGAGCAGGTCGCGAAACCCGCGAAGGCGGGAAAACTCCAACGCCGCATCAGCGAACTGGAGGTGCTGATTCGCGCACGCTACCCGCTGATCTACGTCGTGACGTGGGAGGAAGGCCGCGTGCTGGCCCTCGTCGGCGATCTCGCCGCGCAACGGGACAAGAAGGTCTTCGAATGGTCCGTGACCACCGGGCTTGTCCCCGGAGGCGCCTCCATCCAGTCGCAGAAAAACCGAGACGCGGCGACGCAGGACCCCCTCGTGGCCCTCGACCGCGTGATCGAGCAGGTGGAGCCCGCCATCTACATCTTCAAGGATTTCCATCCCTTCCTCGCCAAGCAGAACATGGCCGTCATCCGCCGGCTGCGCGAAATCGCCGCGTCGCTCAAGAACAGTTACAAGACCATCGTCATCGTCAGCCCGATGATGTCCATCCCGATGGAGCTCGAGAAAGACGTGACGGTGGTGGACTTCGACCTGCCCGGCGAGAAAGACTTCCGCCTGCTGCTCAAGCGCGTCATGGACGACGTCAAGGGCAATCCGAAAATCAAGATGCGCCTCACGCGCGAGTCGGCTCAGAAGATCGTCCACGCGCTCCTGGGGCTTACGCTCTCCGAGGCCGAGAACGTGCTCGCGAAAACGCTGGTGATTCACCGCGGGCTAAGCGAGAAGAGCGTGGAGATCATCTACGACGAGAAAAAACAGATCATCCGAAAGAGCGGCCTGCTCGAATACTACGATTCGGAAGAAAACCTGAGCACCATCGGCGGCGTGGACATGCTCAAGGAATGGCTTCGCAAGCGGTCGGTCGCCTTCACGGACGAGGCGCGCGACTTCGGCCTCGCCTCGCCGAAGGGCATGCTGCTGCTCGGCGTGCAGGGGTGCGGCAAGAGCCTGATGGCGAAGGCCGTCAGCCGGCTCTGGAAACTGCCCCTGTTGCGTTTCGACGTCGGCCGGGTGTTCGGAAGCCTCGTCGGCTCCTCGGAGGAGAATGTCCGCCGGGCGATCAAGGTGGCCGAGTCCGTTTCGCCCGCCATTCTCTGGGTGGACGAAATAGACAAGGCCTTCCGTGGCTCGCGCAGCAGCGGCGCCAGCACGGACGGCGGCGCGTCGGCGCGCGTGTTCGGCACATTCCTGACGTGGCTCTCCGAGAAGACCGCGCCGGTTTTCGTCGTCGCCACGGCGAACGACGTTACGTCCCTGCCGCCGGAACTGCTGCGCAAGGGGCGGTTCGACGAGATCTTTTTCGTGGACCTGCCGGGCACGCTGGAGCGAAAGGACATCTTCCGCATCCACCTTCAGAAACGCGGGCGCGACCCGGAAAAGTTCAATCTGGACGAACTCGCGGCAACGTCGCCCGGTTTCAGCGGCGCGGAAATCGAGGAATGCGTCGTAAGCACGCTCTTCGACGTGTTCTACGAAAAACAGGACCTGACGACTGAAGCCCTGCTGAAGGGCATTCGCTCCACCGTGCCGCTGTCGAAGACCATGAGCGAGGACATGGCCGCCCTCCGCCAGTGGGCCGAGGGCCGCGCGCGTCCGGCCACCAGCATGGAAAAAGCCGTCGAGGTGGCTGACGAGCGTCGGCGGTTGGAAATCTAGCCCGTAGAACAAGTCGTTTCGTTTGGAGGGCCACGCGGAGCCTGTCCTGAACGAAGCCGAAGGATCGTGGCCGGAACTACAGGAGAACGTGGACGCGACCCCGGTCCGTGAGCGGGACAGGCTTCGCGCGTCCCTCCAGCTGCGGAAGGACCGTCGCGGACTATTCCGCAATCCGCAATGGAAAGGGGGAGTTTCGATGAGCACCGTGATCGTACTCGCGCCCGTCATTATCGGCTCTTGGCCGACCATCACCGCCGCGGTGGCCGGCGCGGCGACGGCTTTAGGCCTCGTCGCGGCGAGCAGCGCCAAGGAGGAGGTCAAGGCCGCGGCCGCCGCCGAGGCTCATGCGGAGGTGAACCAGGCCGAGGTCGTCCTGGCCGAGGACCAGGAGGTGGCGAAGAACCTGGCCCATGAGGAGGAGATGGTCCTGACGAAGGGCGCCGTCACCGTACGCGTCCGGCGCGACGCCCGAGGCCGCTGTACCGTCTGCGCCGAAGCCGCCGGCCATACCAAGGCGCAACTCAAGGCCATCGCGCAGGAGTTCACGCAGCACCTGACGCGATCCTTCGTTTACAACCGCGTGATGAGCGAGGTGAAGGCCCGTGGCTTCCAGGTGGTCAACGAGGAGCAGACCGCCGACGAAACCGTCCGCATTCACCTGCGCCGATGGGAGGCTTGAGCCATGCCGCAGCACGATATCGAAGTCGAGATCGGCAAGACCGGCGAGGTGACCGTTGCGGTCAAAGGCGCCAAGGGAAAGGCATGTCTCAAGTACGCGGAGTTTTTTCAGAAGCTGATCGGCGAGGTCACGTCCCAGACCCTCACCAGCGAGTATTACGAGCCGGAGGAAAACGCCAAGATAGACCTGCACGTGCGGGAAAAGGAAGGGTGAGAAAGTGATGAATGACGAAAGACCGCCGACAGCCGACCACCGACCGCGCACGGCAATCCATCGTTCATTGCGCGCGAGGGCGGAGAAAGGCGTAAATAGCTAAAGAACGTTGCTCCGCCCGAGCGAAACAATCTTCCGATTCCTGTGAACCGCTTCGGGCGTATCGGGCCGCATCACGAATGATGGCAGATAGGGAGCCCACTGAATAAACGGGAAGGAGAGAGAATGAGGCTTGTCCACTACACCGATGTCGAGGCGGAGAATGTCGAGCAGGGCGCGAGCGGGGTGACCATTCGATGGCTCATTGACGAGAAAGCCGGCGGAAAGAATTTCTGCATGCGGCATTTCGAAATCGCCCCCGGCGGTTACACGCCCCACCACGACCACGCCTGGGAACACGAGGTCTTCATCCTCGAGGGCACGGGAGAAATCCTGAGCGGCGACGCTCCTCATGCTTTCCGGCCCGGCGACGTCATCCTGGTGCCCGGCGGGGAGAAGCACCAGTTCCGCAACGCCGGCGAAACGCCCGTCCGCCTCCTTTGCATGGTCCCCGCAAGGGATCCGTGAATTGGAGATTGTTGATTGTTGAATGGCGATCGTGATCGCTTTCCTCGGGTTGCGCTCAATGCCGAGATCGGTTTCCGATTTGCGCGGAAAGTATTACAATGGTTGCGGTGGAGTTTCGGGAGTAGAAAGGGAAAGGAGTTGAGGACCATGAGCGTAAGGTTATGGCGTTCGAGTGCGGCTGTGCTGGCGGTGTTGCTTCTGTGCGCGGCGACGGCACGTCTGGCCGCGGCGCAAGAGGAAGCGGCGCCGGCGCCCAAGTATCGTGTTCTGATTGTCCGCGCCGCGGGTCGGGTTCCGGGAGCCGAGAAAACGACGGCGCCCGACGCGATCACGCATGCCACCGACAAGACGGCAAACACGTATATCTTCAGCGAGAACCTGGCGGCGAAGTTGAAAGCCCTGAATATTGCGGCTGAGATCAAGGACCATTCGGCGTGCAAGGATTTCGAGAAACTTCTGCCGGTTGACGCCGTCCTGTTCGCCGGTCCCTCGTATGGAAGCAAGCTCCCCCCACAATTGCAGCAATACATTCCCAAAGTCAAGGCCGCAGTCGCGACGCATCCGACGGTGTTGTACTCTTGTTTCACGTCGTGTTGGAAACCGCCTTCAGGTCGCGTCGCAGTCGCTTCCTTCATTAAATCCCTCGAGGAAGCCGGAGCAAAAACCGCTGCGGGCGTCGCCCTCGGTTCGAGAACCAAGGAAGAGGCGTGGGACAAGCAGATCAAGGACTTCGCCGCTTCGCTGGCAAAGGCGCTGGAATCCGTTCCCGTACCCAAGTGACGGCCTTATCGGAAAGACGCACAAAGCGCGGGCGAGACGGATGCCGTCTCGTCCGTGCTTTATGATTTTCCCGCTTCTTTCGGTTTTCCGTTTTCAGCTTGGATTATTCCGCTCGCGTCTTCGAGAACCGTTCATGCGCGCTGAAGAGGAGGCATCGGTGAAGGAAGAAAGCGCCGCCATCCCCGGTTTGGATGCCCGATATCTTGCCGACATGAGGGAACGCGAGATGGGAGGCGAAGGGCTCTTCCGCGTCGGCGCGGAGGGAGTGGAACGCATACTGGCGACCGCCGACGAGAAGGCGGAGTTCATCGTCTATCGAGACAAGACCCTGGCCTACGTGCGGTCGCAAATGGGCCATCCGGCCATCTACCCCTTGAAGGACGTCCGCTTCGAACCGCCCGCGGCCGCGGTGCTGATGGACCTGGACGGCACAAGCGTTCGCAGCGAGCATTTCTGGGTCTGGATCATCGAGCGCACGACGGCTGCGATGCTCGGAGACGAGAGCTTCGCCTTCGAACCCGCCGACGAGCCGTACGTCTCCGGCCACTCCGTCTCGGAGCACCTGCAACACTGCCTGCGCAAGTACTGCCCCGGCAGGACCATCGTCGAAGCCCGCGAACGTTACTTCGAGATCACGCACCGCGAGATGGCGAAGATACTGGCGGGCGAGGGACGCGACGACGCATTTGTTCCCGCGCCCGGCCTGAAACCGTTCCTGCTGGCGATGAAAGAGCACGGCGTCAAGATCGGGCTGGTGACCTCGGGCCTATACGAAAAGGCCTGGCCTGAGATCGTCGCCGCATTCCGCCGGATGGACCTTGGCGATCCGGTCGAGTTCTACGACGCCATCATCACCGCAGGCTATGTTCCGCGACGCGGACAGGTCGGCACGCTAGGCGAACTGGAGGCCAAGCCGCACCCGTGGCTTTACGCCGAAACGGCTCGCGTGGGGCTTGGGATCGAACCCTCCGACGCGCATCGGGTCATCGGTCTCGAAGACAGCGGCCCCGGTATCGTGTCGGTGCGGCTGGCGGGTTTCGCCGCCATCGGCGTAGACGGCGGCAACATCGCGTCGTGCGGAGCGCGGCCCTTGTTGCATGATTTATGCAAGGATCTGAACGAGGCGCGCCGGCTCGTGCTCGGCAGTTAAATTCCGCTTCTCCTCGAAATTCGATTGTCCGCCCTGTTCCTCACTTGCGCAAACAACGCCTTGATCTTATCATGGCCTCTCTTCGGTTCGGAGAAACGGAACCGAAAGAAGAAAGCCGTATTCCTCCGCTCGAAGATGTTCCTCACTTCTCGACGGGTGACGGATGAATATTCACGAGTATCAGGCAAAGGAATTGGTGCGCCGGCACGTGGTTGCCGTCCCCGCCGGCCGCGTTGCCGCAAGTCCGCAAGAGGCCGGCGCGGCCTACGAGGAAATCGGCCGCTCGCATGCGGTCGTCAAGGCCCAGGTTCACGCGGGCGGGCGCGGCAAGGTTGGCGGAGTGAAGAGCGTGAGCAGCCGAGCCGAGGCGGAGAGTGTCGCCCAAGAGCTCCTGGGCCGCCCGCTCGTCACTCGCCAGACCGGGCCCAAGGGCTTGCCCGTCCACAAGGTGCTCCTTGAAGAAACGCTCGTGGTTCGCTCGGAGTTCTACTTCAGCGTGTCGCTTGACCGCGAGGCGGGTCGCCCCCTTGCGGTAGCCTCCGCGCGCGGCGGGATGGACATCGAGGAACTCAGCCGGACCGACCCGACGGCGATCGCCTCGGAGCATGGCGATCTGTGGTGCGGGATCGCGCCGTTTCAGGCTCGCAAGTTGTTCTCGCGAATGGGATTGCCGCATGACCTTATGGGGCCCATGACCGATCTCATGACGAAGCTCGGCAACGTGTTTATCAATCACGATTGCTCTCTCATCGAACTGAACCCCCTCGTGTTGACGGACGACGGGAGACTCGTCGCGGCGGACGTGAAGATGGCCTTCGACGACAGCGCGCTCGCCCGTCACCCCGAGTTGGCCGCGCTCCGCGATGCGACGCAGGAAGACCCGCGCGAGGCCGAAGCCAAATGCAGCGGCCTCAGCTACGTCGGCCTCAATGGAAGCATCGGCTGCATGGTCAACGGCGCGGGCCTGGCCATGGCTACCATGGACCTGATCCGCCTGTCGGGTGCCGAGCCGGCGAACTTCCTTGACGTCGGCGGCGCGGCCACGGCCGAGAAAGTGGCCGCCGCGTTTCGGATCGTTTGCGGGGACGAGCGGGTCAAGGCCATTCTCGTCAACATCTTCGGCGGCATCGTGCGGTGCGATCTCATCGCCGAAGGCATCCTCACCGCCGCGAGGGAGGTCGAACTCAGGGTGCCTCTGGTCGTTCGTCTCGATGGGACGAAAGCGGACGAAGGCCGGCGCGCGCTGGCGGCGTCCGGGTTGAAGATTACATCCGCCGATTCGCTGGAGGACGCGGCCGCGAAAGCGGCGGCGCTCGCGCGGCCATGAGCATCCTCGCCGACAAGGAAACGCGCGTCGTGGTGCAGGGAATCACCGGCCGGGCGGGGGCCTTCCATTCGCGGACGATGCTCGAATACGGAACGCGCGTCGTCGCGGGCGTCACGCCGGGGAAAGGCGGCGAGACCTTCGAGGGTGTGCCAGTCTTCGACACGGTCACGGAGGCCGCCGACAAAACCGGCGCCGATGCGTCGGTGATCTTCGTTCCCGCGCCGTTCGCCGCCGACGCAGTCATGGAAGCGGCGGACGCCGGCATCGGCCTGATCGTGTGCATTACCGAAGGCATTCCCGCGCTTGACGCCGCGCGTGCGCGCGAAGCCGTCCGCCGGCAGGGGGCGCGCCTGATCGGCCCGAACTGCCCCGGAGTTATCACACCGGGCGAGACGAAGCTGGGAATCATGCCCGCCGAAATCCACAAAGCCGGCTGCGTCGGCGTCGTGTCTCGCAGCGGCACGCTCACCTACGAGGCCATCGGACAACTGACGCGCCTCGGCATCGGCCAGTCCACGGCCGTCGGCATCGGCGGGGATCCGGTCATCGGGCTGTCGTTCACCGATATCTTGGAAATGTTCGAGGAGGACGGCGCCACGGACGCCGTCGTGCTGATCGGCGAGATCGGCGGAACCGCGGAGGAGAGGGCCGCGGAGTTCATTCGGGATCACATGACCAAGCCGGTGGCGGCTTTCATCGCCGGTCGGAGCGCGCCGCCCGGCAAGCGCATGGGTCACGCCGGCGCCATTATCGCCGGTTCCTCCGGCGGCGCCAAGGCGAAGATCGCCGCGCTGCGCGAAGCGGGCGCGGCCGTGGCCGAAAGCCCCGCGCGTATCGGCGAGACGCTGAAGAGCGTTCTCCCGCCGCCGCGCTGAAATGGATGCGCCGCGTTCGGGTCATGATGGACCGGCCAACAAGGAGACTTGCCGATGAAAA
>Ga0272442_10010898_pt1 | contig 11142 bp, 10 predicted proteins | sample SSMForm2O_FD_200262 | JGI IMG/M metagenome (GOLD analysis project Ga0272442, IMG submission 200262) | Marine sediment archaeal communities from Little Sippewissett salt marsh, Falmouth, MA, United States - SSM-Form-2O | ecosystem: Environmental > Aquatic > Marine > Wetlands > Sediment ...
GATCAATTCCGCAATTATCTGACCCTGGAGAAGCACTATTCGGCTCATACGGTCAAGGCCTATCTTCGGGATCTGGAACAGTTCCAGCAGTACTGCGTGGATAATCATGAAATGACCTCCCTGGAAAACCTGCCCTACAGCATCATCCGCAGCTGGATCATTACGCAGATGGAAGCAGGTTGCACCAACCGCACGATCAACAGGAAGGTCGCCTCCCTTAGGGCCTATTACAAATTCCTGATCCGAAAGGAACATATAGCTGCAAGCCCCCTGGCTTCTCACCGTCCGCTTAAAACAGACCGCAGGTTAGAGGTCCCTTTTTCGGTAGAGGAAATGAGCAGCCTGTTTTCTCAGGAAGCCTTTGAATCCGATTATGAGGGCCTTAGGGACCGGCTCGTGGTGGAGCTGCTCTATACCACGGGAATCCGAAGAGCTGAATTGATCGGGATACGACTGCATGATCTCGATCTGGACGCGGGAACCCTAAAGGTTTTGGGCAAAAGGAACAAGGAACGTATAATCCCGCTGGTCAAAAGCCTGCAACCGGCTTGTCAACAGTATCTGGAGGTGCGAAACGAGATGTTTTCACACGAAGAAAAGGACTATCTTTTTCTCTCAGGATCAGGCAATAAAATGTATGAAACCCTTGTTTATAGAATTATAAATAAATATCTTAGTGAGGTATCGGCAAAGGTCAAAAAGAGCCCTCACGTACTCAGACATACCTTTGCTACCCACATGTTGAATAAAGGTGCGGATATGAATTCCGTCAAGGAGCTCCTCGGCCATGCCAGCCTGGCATCGACCCAGGTTTACACGCACAACAGCATTGCAGAACTCAAGCGCATCCATCTGGATGCCCATCCGAGGAATAAAGAGTCCTCCTGAACTGAAAAAAACGTCAATTCAATCAGCTTATGAAGGTAAATACACAGTCGGTAAACTTCAATGCCGACAGCGAGCTCCTGAACTTTGTCCAGAAGCGAATGGATAAACTGGATCTTTTCTATGATCGGGTGGTAAGTGCCGAGGTATTTTTAAAGAAGGTGAACACCAGCGCCAAAGAAAACAAAACAGCGGAAGTCAAATTGCATGTTCCGGGAGACGTATTTATAGTGAAAAAGCAGTGCAGGTCTTTTGAGGAAGCCATCGATGCTTCTTGTGGTTCCCTGGAGCGCAAACTGGTCAAAAAGAAAAGGAGATCCAAGGCTTTCAACTCCCTAAAATTTTTCTGAAATAGTTTTGATTAAATAAATAATTATCTACATTTGCAGTCCGTTAGAAATGACGGACTTTTTTATGCGTAAAAAAGGCCCATTAAGCCGATGTAGCTCAGCTGGCTAGAGCACGTGATTTGTAATCTCGGGGTCGTGGGTTCGAGTCCCTCCATCGGCTCGGAAGTTCATATTAATAAGGGTTGGGGGAGATACTCAAGCGGCCAACGAGGACAGACTGTAAATCTGTTGGTTTTTACCTTCGCAGGTTCGAATCCTGCTCTCCCCACAAAGATTTGATCGGAGTGGGTGTCGAAAGCTCGCTTTCGTAAAGCCACCAGAGAAAATCTTTGGTTCTGGTTCCCTGAACCAGGATCACCGAACGAAGTGAGGTAATCCATGGGTTTCGGAAGTTTTTTGAGAAGACTTTGGCGTCGAAAGCTCGCTTTCGTAAGCACTGAGAAAAAAAATTCCAAATTCCAAAACCCAAATTCCAGGGGTGATGGTTTAGCAATAAAGGGTTTGGAATTTGTTTTTTGACATATTGGAGTTTTATAATATGCGGGAGTAGCTCAGTTGGTAGAGCGTCAGCCTTCCAAGCTGAATGTCGCCGGTTCGAACCCGGTCTCCCGCTCTAAGACCTTGGGCAAAGTTGGTGAATTAAGGCGGCTTGGGGAATCCCGGCCGCGCCTTGCAGTTCAGGATTCCAAGGCCAACCAGCCGACGTAGCTCAGGGGTAGAGCGTTTCCTTGGTAAGGAAGAGGTCACGGGTTCAATTCCCGTCGTTGGCTCTAATGAAGGACTTGTACACTAATATAAACTAAGATTAAATTATTTAACAATGGCTAAGGAAACTTTTGATCGTTCCAAACCGCACTTAAACATAGGTACTATTGGACACGTCGATCACGGTAAGACTACCCTGACAGCTGCCATTACTACTGTATTGGCTACTGAGGGTTTGTCTGAAACAAGAAGCTTTGATTCAATCGATAATGCTCCTGAGGAGAAAGAACGGGGTATTACCATCAACACTTCCCACGTGGAATATCAGACGGCCAATCGTCACTATGCACACGTGGATTGCCCCGGACACGCCGACTACGTTAAGAACATGGTTACCGGTGCTGCGCAAATGGATGGAGCGATCCTCGTAGTTGCTGCTACTGACGGACCTATGCCACAGACACGGGAGCACATCCTTCTGGGTCGCCAGGTAGGAATTCCTCGCATCGTCGTATTCCTGAACAAAGTGGATATGGTAGACGATGAGGAGCTTCTGGAGTTGGTTGAAATGGAAGTTCGCGAACTGCTTTCTTTCTATGAGTACGACGGAGACAACAGCCCTGTGATCTCAGGTTCTGCCCTCGGTGCCCTCAACGGAGAGCAGAAGTGGGTTGATACCGTTAAGGAACTCATGGATGCAGTGGATTCCTGGATCGAGCTGCCAGAGCGCGATATCGATAAAGACTTCCTGATGCCGGTTGAGGATGTATTTACCATTACCGGACGTGGTACAGTTGCTACGGGTCGTATCGAAACAGGTGTAGCCTCTACAGGAGATCCTGTTGATATTATCGGAATGGGAGCTGAGAAACTCTCTTCTACCATTACAGGGGTTGAGATGTTCCGCAAGATCCTGGACCGGGGAGAAGCGGGAGATAATGTTGGAATCCTACTGCGCGGTATCGAGAAGAAGGATATCAGCAGGGGAATGGTTATTTGTAAGCCAGGATCTGTAAAGCCACACGCTAAGTTTGAGGCTGAGGTCTATATCCTTAAGAAAGAAGAAGGTGGACGCCACACGCCGTTCCACAACAACTACCGTCCTCAATTCTACGTACGTACAACAGACGTAACGGGAACCATTAACCTGCCTGATGGTGTTGAGATGGTAATGCCAGGGGATAACCTGACGATTACCGTTGATCTTCTCCAGCCCATCGCCATGAACGTGGGACTGCGTTTTGCAATCCGCGAAGGAGGCCGTACCGTTGGTGCAGGTCAGGTTACAAAGATTATTGATTAAGTCCGAAACACGGATTTAAGAAGGCAGTGAAGGGTCCCGTCCTGATCCACATCGGGAGGGCACCCTTTCACTGTAAATACGGGTGTAGCTCAGTTGGTAGAGCACTGGTCTCCAAAACCAGGTGTCGGGAGTTCGAGTCTCTCCTCCCGTGCGAGTATTGCGAGATGTAAGTAAGCAAGGTGCGGGACGGTATTCGTCCTATAAATTTTACAGCAATTATGATTACATATATCAAGGAATCCTATGAGGAATTGAGGAACCACGTTTCGCTCCCATCCAGGGCAGAATCTTCGAACCTGATGGTGATTGTTGCCGTGTTTTCAATCCTGTTTGCGCTCGCCACCTGGGGAGTGGATTCCCTGTTTGCCAAACTCATTCAGCTGTATTTTAATGCACTAATCGGTTAATGGGAGCTATGGCGGAAACACTGGATATGAAATGGTACGTGGTACGTGCCGTAAGCGGGCAGGAAAACAAGATTAAGGGCTATATCGAAAGTGAAGTCGAGCGTCACGGATTCGGAGATAACCTGGAGGAAGTACTTGTTCCTACTGAGAAAGTGGTGCAAATCCGCAATGGAAAGAAAATTAACAAAGAGCGGGTATATTACCCGGGCTATATCATGGTAAAGGCCCACCTTACGGGTGAGATGATCCACCTAATCCGTTCAATCACCAATGTGATCGGATTTCTGGGAGAAACCAAAGGGGGAGACCCGGTTCCGCTTCGGAAAACTGAAGTAAACCGGATGCTCGGCAAGGTCGACGAATTGGCAGTCACCACCGATTCGGTAGCCATCCCATTCGTGATGGGGGAAACGGTCAAGGTAATCGACGGCCCCTTTAACGGTTTTAACGGTACGGTCGAAAAGATCAATGAAGAGAAGCGGAAGCTTGAGGTGATGGTGAAGATCTTTGGACGCAAGACCCCGTTGGAACTGAGTTATATGCAGGTAGAAAAAGTTTAAGATAAATGTTACGCTTAAAAGTGGCGTTGCTTCCAACTATGACGCGCTTTTACAATGCTCTCTGAGGATCCAACCTGTTTGGGGACTGGAGAGGGAAACAGGCCGGGAAGCCGGTCAGAGTTGTAAATTAAATTAACAATGGCAAAAGAAGTAAGTAAAGTAGTTAAACTACAAGTTAGGGGAGGTGCTGCGAACCCGTCGCCACCGGTTGGACCCGCTTTAGGTGCTGCCGGAGTTAACATCATGGAGTTCTGCAAGCAGTTCAATGCTAGGACGCAGGACAAACCGGGCAAGGTTTTGCCAGTTGTTATCACCGTGTACGGCGACAAGTCTTTTGATTTCGTCGTCAAAACACCACCTGCGGCAGTTCAGCTATTGGAAGCGGCCAAGATTAAGAAAGGGTCCGGAGAACCAAATCGTGTGAGGTCAGGCAGTGTAACCTGGGATCAGGTTCGCACCATCGCAGAAGACAAGATGGTGGATCTGAATGCCTTCACCACGGAATCTGCTATGAGCATGGTTGCCGGAACGGCTCGTTCCATGGGAATTAGGGTCTCTGGTAAACGTCCCTTCTAATCATTAAAGCACTTTTAAGATGGCAAAACTAACAAAGAAGCAGAAAGAGGCTCGCGCCAAAGTGGATCGCGACAAACTCTATTCCCTGGAGGAGGCTTCCGAGATCATCAAGGATATCACCAACGTAAAATTCGATGCTTCTGTGGACCTGGCTGTCCGCCTTGGGGTCGATCCGCGTAAGGCGAATCAGATGGTCCGGGGCGTAGTCACCCTGCCGCACGGTACGGGGAAGGACGTAAAAGTCCTGGCCCTGGTTACTCCTGATAAAGAGGCAGAAGCCAAGGAAGCAGGAGCTGATTATGTAGGTCTGGATGAGTATCTGGATAAGATCAAAGGCGGTTGGACCGATGTGGATGTGATCATCACCATGCCCAGTGTTATGGGGAAGCTAGGCCCGCTTGGCCGGATCCTCGGACCACGGGGTCTGATGCCCAACCCCAAGACAGGTACTGTAACCATGGATGTGGCTAAGGCGGTTTCAGAAGTCAAGGCAGGTAAGATCGATTTCAAGGTGGATAAGACCGGCATCGTGCATGCCGCTATCGGAAAGGTTTCTTTCCCCCCTGAAAAGATTGCCGGGAATGCCAAGGAACTCATCGACACACTGGTGAAGTTGAAACCGGCAGCCGCCAAAGGTGTTTATATGAAGAGCATCTTCATGTCCAGCACGATGAGTCCGAGTGTTCAACTAGATCCTAAAGCGGTCTAATTAAAACAGGGAAAATGACCAGAGAAGAAAAAGCAACGGTAATTGAGGATCTGAAGTCCCAGCTTGCGGACAGCCCGACCATATATCTGACGGATATTTCCGGGTTGGATGCCAGCACCACTACAGCCCTCCGCCGTGCGTGTTTTAAAGCAAACATCAGACTGGCAGTGGTTAAAAACACCCTGCTGGCCAAGGCGATGGAGGCTTCCGACAAAGAATTCGGCGAATTGCCTGAAGTCTTGAAAGGGAATACATCGCTTATGATCTCCGAAACCGGTAATGCACCGGCCAAGCTGATCAAAACCTTCCGGAAGAAGACCGATCGGCCTTTGCTGAAAGGTGCTTTTATCGAGGAGGCTATCTACATCGGGGACGACATGCTCGAAACCCTGGTGAATATCAAATCCAAGGAAGAGGTTATCGCAGATATCATCGGCCTGCTGCAATCCCCCGCCAAAAATGTTATTTCCGGTCTGAAGTCCGGAGGCGGAAAACTGGCAGGCATTCTGAAGACCTTGTCCGAGAAATAATTGTGTACGCACTATAACCTAAGTATAAATTTTAATTCGATTTTAAAAAACGATAGAAAATGGCAGATTTAAAAGAATTCGCAGAACAGCTTGTCAATCTTACCGTAAAGGAGGTAAATGAACTGGCAGACATCTTGAAAGAGGAGTACGGCATTGAGCCTGCTGCTGCTGCTGTAGCCGTTGCCGGTGGTGCTGCTGGCGGAGGTGAGGCTGAAGCTGTAGAAGAGCAGACTGAGTTTGATGTAATCCTCAAGGCTCCGGGTGGTTCCAAGCTTGCAGTTGTAAAACTGGTTAAGGAACTTACCGGTCTTGGTCTTAAAGATGCTAAAGAAATTGTCGATAGCGCTCCTAAAGCCGTTAAGGAAGGAATCGCTAAAGATGAAGCTGAAGGAATCAAAAAATCTCTGGAAGAAGCAGGAGCAGAAGTTGAGCTTAAATAATTGCTTTGACCATAAGGTTTAGGTTTAGGTCTTCCTGCCTCCGGGCGGCTAGACCTAAACCCTTTTATATATTGTATATAAAGGTATATACAGCCCATCCAGTATTCACGTTCTAAATTTTGTCCGTAGATGTCCACACCACAGACTGTAAGAAAAAGTTTTGCGACCGCTAAGAACATACCGGAATACCCGGATTTCTTGGACATTCAGATCAAGTCCTTCCAGGACTTTTTCCAGCTTGAAACTAAATCTGACGAAAGGGAAAATGAAGGTTTGTACAAGACCTTTATGGAGAACTTTCCGATTACCGATACCCGGAACCAGTTCGTTCTGGAGTTCCTGGACTATTTCATAGATCCTCCGCGTTACAGCATTCAGGAATGTATAGAGCGCGGTCTTACTTACAGTGTCCCGCTGAAGGCCAGACTGAAACTCTACTGCACGGATCCGGAACACGAGGATTTCGAAACCATCGTTCAGGATGTGTACCTGGGTACTATCCCCTACATGACCCCCAGCGGCACCTTTGTGATCAACGGGGCGGAACGCGTAGTTGTTTCTCAGCTGCACCGTTCGCCCGGGGTATTCTTCGGACAGTCCTTCCACGCTAACGGCACCAAGCTGTACTCGGCCAGGGTGATCCCCTTCAAGGGCTCCTGGATTGAGTTCGCAACGGATATCAACAGCGTCATGTATGCCTACATTGACCGGAAGAAGAAATTGCCGGTTACGACCCTGTTCAGGGCTATCGGATTTGAGCGCGACAAGGATATCCTGGAAATCTTCGACCTCTCTGAAGAAGTCAAGGTGACCAAGACGGGACTAAAGAAAGTTTTGGGCCGGAAACTGGCCGCCAGGGTACTGAAGACATGGCATGAGGATTTTGTGGACGAAGACACGGGTGAAGTGGTCTCCATTGAGCGGAATGAGATCGTACTGGACCGGGATACGATCCTGGAAAAGGACCATCTCGACATGATCCTGGAGACGGATGTAAAGACTATCCTCCTCCACAAGGAGAACAGTACGCAGAGTGACTACGCCATTATATACAACACGCTTCAGAAAGACCCGACCAACTCGGAGAAGGAAGCAGTAGAGCACATCTACCGGCAGCTGCGTAATGCCGAACCCCCGGATGAAGAGACGGCCAGGGGCATCATTGACAAGCTCTTTTTCTCGGACCAGCGGTACAACCTTGGCGAGGTAGGGCGTTACCGGATGAACAAAAAGCTCGGGTTGGATATCGGGATGGATAAGCAGGTGCTTACCAAGGAAGATATCATCACCATTATCAAATACCTGATCGAGCTGATCAATTCCAAGGCTGAAATCGACGATATCGATCACCTCTCCAATCGGAGGGTACGTACCGTGGGAGAGCAGCTTTCAGCCCAGTTCGGTGTGGGCCTGGCCCGGATGGCACGGACCATACGCGAGCGCATGAACGTAAGGGACAATGAGGTGTTTACCCCCATCGACCTGATCAACGCCAAGACCTTGTCTTCCGTGATCAATTCGTTTTTCGGTACCAACCAGCTGTCCCAGTTCATGGACCAGACCAACCCCCTGGCGGAGATCACGCACAAGCGACGGCTTTCCGCCCTCGGACCTGGAGGACTCTCAAGGGAGCGCGCAGGTTTTGAGGTACGGGACGTTCACTATACCCACTACGGAAGGCTTTGTCCGATCGAAACCCCGGAAGGCCCGAACATTGGTCTGATCTCATCGCTTTCCGTCTTTGCCAAAGTAAACCAAATGGGCTTCCTGGAAACGCCTTACCGTAAGGTCGAGAATGGAAAAGTCAATACCAAGGATTACATTTTCCTGAGCGCCGAGGAGGAAGAAGGCATGAAGATCGCTCAGGCCAATATACCCATGAAAAAGGATGGGGCCATCGAGGCTGAAAAGGTGATCGCCCGTATGGAGGGAGATTTCCCGGTGGTGGATCCGAAAGAAGTGAGCTATACAGACGTAGCACCAAATCAGATCGCCTCGATTTCGGCATCGCTTATTCCCTTCCTGGAGCACGATGACGCGAACCGCGCCCTTATGGGGTCCAACATGATGCGTCAGGCCGTCCCGTTGCTCAAGCCCCAGAGCCCCATTGTGGGAACGGGTCTGGAACGACAGGTAGCAAAAGATTCACGGGTACTGATCAATGCAGAGGGCGATGGTGTCGTGGAATACGTGGATTCCAAGAAGATTACCATAAAATACAAGCGCACTGAAGAAAAGCGCCTTGTGAGTTTTGACGAGGATTCCAAAACCTACGAACTGGTTAAGTTCCGTAAAACGAACCAGGGTACCTCCATCAACCTGAAACCCATTGTCCGCAAAGGGGACAAAGTCAATAAGGGGCAGGTGCTTTGTGAGGGGTATGCTACTGAAAGCGGGGAACTGGCCCTGGGCCGCAACCTCAAGGTAGCTTTTATGCCCTGGAAAGGATATAATTTTGAGGACGCCATCGTGATTTCAGAGAAAGTGGTCCGGGAGGATATTTTTACCTCCATCCACATCGATGAATACGCCCTGGAGGTCCGTGATACCAAGCTGGGGGCCGAAGAGCTTACCAACGATATTCCCAATGTCTCTGAAGAAGCCACCAAGGACCTGGATGAATATGGAATGATCCGCATTGGTGCAGAGGTCAAACCGGGCGATATCCTGATCGGGAAGATCACCCCCAAGGGTGAGTCCGATCCCACGCCGGAAGAAAAGCTCCTGCGCGCCATTTTCGGCGATAAGGCCGGAGACGTAAAAGATGCATCCCTGAAGGCACCGCCTTCCCTGAATGGGGTAGTGATTGACAAAAAGCTCTTTTCTCGATCCATCAAGGACAAGCGCAAGCGCAATGAGGACAAGGAGGCCATTGCCAAACTGGAGCTGGAATACGAAGTAAAGTTCCAACAGCTCAAGGATGTACTGGTGGATAAGCTCTTCCAGCTGATCGGAGGCAAAACCTCTCAGGGAGTGCTCAATGACCTGGGAGAGGAAGTGCTTCCAAAAGGCAAGAAGTACACTCTTAAAATGCTCAATGCGGTGGATGACTTCGCTCATTTGGTGGGCGGAAGCTGGACAACAGATAAGGATACCAACCGACAGGTAGCTGATCTGCTGCACAATTACAAGATCAAGCTGAATGACCTGCAGGGCAACCTGCGCCGGGACAAATTCACCATCTCGGTTGGCGATGAACTGCCCGCCGGGATCATGAAGCTGGCCAAGGTCTACATCGCCAAGAAGCGTAAGCTGAAGGTTGGGGACAAAATGGCGGGTCGTCACGGGAACAAAGGGATTGTGGCGCGCATCGTGCGCCAGGAGGATATGCCTTTCCTGGAAGACGGAACCCCCGTGGATATCGTCTTGAACCCGCTGGGTGTACCCTCGCGGATGAATATTGGTCAGATCTATGAAACCGTCCTCGGATGGGCCGGACTGAAGACCGGACAGAAGTTTGCCACCCCGATTTTCGACGGGGCCACCCTGGACGAGATCAACCAGCTGACCGATGATGCAGGGGTACCGCGATTCGGACATACCTATCTCTACGACGGCGGCACCGGGGAGCGTTTCCACCAGGCAGCTACCGTTGGGGTGATCTATATGCTGAAACTCGGCCACATGGTGGACGACAAGATGCACGCCCGTTCCATCGGACCGTACTCCCTGATTACGCAGCAACCTCTGGGAGGTAAGGCTCAATTTGGGGGTCAGCGTTTCGGAGAAATGGAGGTATGGGCTCTGGAGGCGTATGGGGCCTCTTCTACCCTTAGGGAGATCCTTACGGTAAAATCCGATGATGTTATCGGGCGGGCGAAGACCTATGAGTCGATCGTCAAAGGCGAAAGCATGCCTGAACCCGGATTACCGGAATCCTTCAATGTACTGATGCACGAACTCAAAGGACTGGGTCTGGACATCCGTCTGGAGGAGTAAGCCTTAATACAAACACAAATAATCTTAGCAGCATACTATAATGGCTCGATTTAAGGATAACACAACAGTAAAGCGGTTTAACAAGATCTCCATTGGGCTTTCTTCTCCGGAAGCCATTCTGGCAGAATCCCGGGGGGAGGTCCTTAAACCGGAAACCATCAATTACCGTACGCACAAACCCGAACGGGACGGCTTGTTCTGTGAGCGTATTTTCGGACCGGTAAAGGATTACGAATGTGCCTGTGGGAAATACAAGCGCATCCGATACCGGGGTATCGTCTGTGACCGCTGCGGAGTTGAGGTTACTGAAAAGAAGGTTCGAAGGGACCGTGTGGGGCATATCAACCTGGTAGTCCCCGTAGCGCATATCTGGTATTTCCGTTCCCTCCCGAACAAAATTGGTTACCTCCTGGGACTTCCATCCAAGAAACTGGACATGATCATTTACTACGAAAGGTACGTAGTTATACAGCCCGGGATCGCCAAAGGCCCGGATGGGGAAGAGATCCAGAAAATGGACTTCCTTACCGAGGAAGAATACCTGAATATCCTGGAGACCATTCCGCCGGAGAATCAATACCTGGAGGATAGCGACCCCAATAAATTTATCGCTAAAATGGGGGCGGAGTGCTTGATCGACCTGCTTTCGCGCATCGATCTTAAGGAGCTTTCCTTCGAGTTGCGCCACAAGGCCCATACAGAAACTTCCAAACAACGGAAAACAGAGGCCCTGAAGCG
>Ga0272442_10010899_pt1 | contig 11141 bp, 9 predicted proteins | sample SSMForm2O_FD_200262 | JGI IMG/M metagenome (GOLD analysis project Ga0272442, IMG submission 200262) | Marine sediment archaeal communities from Little Sippewissett salt marsh, Falmouth, MA, United States - SSM-Form-2O | ecosystem: Environmental > Aquatic > Marine > Wetlands > Sediment ...
AGATGGGAGAGGGTCGCGGAGTCCACCGTCGTGCCGTTCCCGGTGATGGCAGACCAGTTCGAGTCGGTGAAGGTGGGGTTGTTCTCGTCGTTGGACAGGTTCTGGTCGTCGCCGCCCGAGATCCCGTCGGCGGCCAGCACGACGATGTTCTCGGGTAGGAAGTGAAGCGTGCTGACGAGCCGCCAATACGTGGTGTTGGTCCAGAGGTAGTACCGCTCGAAGTTCTTTGCCGGCTCGACGCCGCCGGAGAACAGCACCGCGTAGTGCTCGGCCAGACCCGGCGAGGCCACCAGGCACAGCATCCCCAGGGCCGCAAGACAACGATTTCTCATCATCGGTGGAACGGTCCTTCTTCGACTGCGGACAGGGCCGCCGGGGGCGCGGAGCGCAGACCTCGGCACCGAGAGCGGACCTCGCCAGGGCCGCACGCTCTCTGCGACCCGCCGCGGACATTCGGCGGGCGTACCATATCTAAAACAGGCTAACAGGTGCAAATGCCGTGCCGGACGGCAAGGGAACCGTTGGGAGAGAGATGCAAACCTTTGCGCAGTCGCCGGTTACGTGTCTTCGTCGGCCCCGGGCAATGATGACCGATGGCAGGGGAATGTTGCGAAAAACAGCCATCCCCGCCCGGCATTTGGGCAAGGGGAGCCGTAACGCACGCGCATGAAATAGCTTACGGAACGATGCCCTGGGGCATCATCACCTGGGCCGAGTGACGTCGTTCAGCACCGTGGCGACGACACGCGACAGACCTCGGCGACCGAGGTGATGCCCTGGGCCGCCTTCTCCAGGCCGTCGATCAGCATCGGCTTCATGCCCGACGCGAGGGCGGCGTTGCGCACGTCCGCAAGCTCGCCCGACGAGTGCACCGCCTCGCGGACCTTGTCGCCCATCACCAGGATCTCGTAGATCGCGGTGCGGCCGCGGTAGCCCATGCCGCGGCACGCCTCGCAGCCGACCGGCTCGCAGAACGTCGCATCCGTCGCCGCGTTGACGAACCGGACGGCCTCGGGCGGGATCGAATGCAGAGGCGGTTCGGCCGCACGCTTGCACTTCTCGCAGAGCACCCGGACTAACCGCGGCGAGACGACCCCCGCCAGGGACGAGTTGACGAGGAACGGCTCGAGCCCGATGTCGATCAAGCGGCGAATCGCCCCCGGGCCGTCGGTCGCGTGAAGCGACGTGAAGACAAGGTGCCCGGTCAACGCAATCTGCACCGCGACCATCATCGTCTCGTAGTCCCGAATCTCGCCGATCATCACGGCGTCCGGGTCCTGCCGCAACACCGACCGCAGCGCCCGCGCGAACGTCAGGCCGTACTGCGGGCGGATCCGCATCTGCGCCACGCCCTCGATGATGTACTCAATGGGGTCCTCGACGCTGAACACGCACATCTTGTCGCGGTCCAACTCGCCCAGCATCGAGTACATCAGCGTCGTCTTGCCGCTGCCGGTCGGTCCGTTGGCGAGCAGGATGCCATGGGGCAGGTGGCAGAGCTCGCGGACCGTGGCCAACTCCGTCCCCGACAGCCCGAGCTGGTCGAGCTGGAGCGGGGCGTGCTCGCGAGAGAGCAGCCGCATGCAGACGCGCTCGCCGAACATCGTCGGCACCACGCACACCCGCAGGTCGATCTTCCGGCCCTGGTTCTCGACCAGGATGCGCCCGTCCTGCGGCAGCCGGCGCTCGGCGACGTCCATGTTGGCCATGATCTTGATCCGACCGACCACGCTCGCCGCCAGCCCCTTGGGGAGCGGGTCCAGGTCGCGCAGGACGCCATCGACGCGGAGCCGAACGCGGCCGGTGCCGTCTTCGCGGGAATCGATGTGAATGTCGCTGGCCCGTTCCTCGAACGCCTTGAGGAGGATCAGATTGACGACCTTGGCCACGGGGGCGGCGTCCTGGGTCAGCTCGGCGGGCGGCGCTTCCGACACCAGCGCGCCCAGGTCACCCGACTGAAGCGCATCGGCGATTCGGAACAGTGCCTCGTCGAGCGTCCCCTGCTCCTCCGCCGCGGCAACGGCGCCGGTGACCTCTGCGGCGAAGACCTCGGGGAACTGCTTCATCGCCTCGCCCACGGTGCTGCCCTCGAGGATCGCCTGGTGGATGGCATCGGTCGCCTCAGCCAGCTCCTTCCCGGCGACCTCCTCCCCGACGATCGAAAAGGCCTGGAGGATCGGCACGCCGGAGCTGATCAACCAGCCCATCGCGCGACAGTAGCGTTCCTGCTCGGTCTGCGGGTCGGCGTCGACCCCTGGCGGCGTGAAGCTGCCGTCCTCCAGCGCCTTGGCGACCCGGCCGGCGACCGTGTCAAGCACACCGCCCGCCTCGCCGGCGCGGGTCATGACGCACATCGCCTTGGAGAACAGCTCGGGCCGCTCCTCCATCGCCTCGGAGAGGCGCCGGCCGTTCTCGATCTCAGACACGAGCAGCTTGGCCGTGTCCTCGAACGCGGTGCCCGGCAGCGCTCCCCCCGCCTTCCGCACCAAATCGACGACCGGGAGCCCGCCCGTGAGCCCGTCTTCCACCGCCTTCCAGAATGCCACGTGCTGTTCTCGTGTCGTACCCATCAGGCCACTCCTTTCCAGCCATTGGCAGCAAGGGCACTCGCCACCCGGCTCGCCACGGTATTGCGGAGGTACTCGCGCTCCCGCCGTTCGATCCACGCCAGCAGCCTGGTGCGGCGCACGCGGATCTGCCCGGCCAGTTCGAACCCCGGCAGGTCCGAGACCACCTCGTCCAACTGGCCGGGCGAGAGGCGAAGGAACGCGGCCACCTCGTCGAGGGTCATCACCTCGGGCCCGGCGCCGGCGCCGCGCACTTCGCGGGCCAGCTCGCGCCGAATGGCCAGCAGCGCCCCTGCCGACGCCCGCGGCGCCGGGAGCGCGGCCAGGGCCGACTCCGCCCGCCGCAGCGCGGCCACGTGCCGCCGGCACTCGGCGCACGTCGCGAGGTGCTCCTCGACCCCGGCGGCCGTCGCGGCGTCGCCCTCGCCCGCGGCGTACTCCGCAAGCTGCCGGATTCGCCGCGCGGTCTGCTCATCGAGCATCTCGCCGGCCGCGAACCGCCTCAACTGTTCTGCGGTAACATCACACGCCATCGAGCTTCTCCTCGACCGCCGCCGCGATGCCGGCCCGCGCCCGGTGAATCAACGTCTTCACCGTGTTCAGCGGGGCGCCCAGCACCGCCGCGATCTCCTGATAGCTCAAGTGCTCAAATGCATACAGGGCCAGCGCCTCGCGCTGCCGCTCCGGCAGCCCGGCGAGCGCGACGCGCACGCGTCGCATCTCTTCGTTCCGCTCGGCACGCTCCGCCGGGGACGGTCCCGGCGACGCCGGCTCGACGACGAGCCCGCTTTCTTGGACCATCCGGCGCCGGGCCCGCTCGGACTCGAGCCGGTTCAGGCAACGGTTCCGCACGATGCGCATCAGCCACGTTCGGAACCTGCCGCGCGGCTCGTAGCGCCGGGCCGTGCGGGCCACCGCGAGGAACGTCTCCTGAAGCACCCCCTCGGCGGCCGCGGCGTTGCCCAGCATCGTCCGGGCAAACCGGTACACGGCCGCGTGGTAGCGATCGAACAGCGCGTCAAACGCGTCCGCGTCGCCCTTCCGGTACATCAGGATCAGGTCGTCGTCCGACACATCGGTCACCGGTGCCGCTCCGCAGGACCGCGCGTCTATAGTACTAAACCGGCGCCGCCGGGAGATGTTTCAGGAATTCCCGGGCCCGCCTTGCCGGGCCCAGGGTCCGTTGCCGAGCAGTTCGAGGTACTTGCAGAGCACCTTCATGTTGTCGACGAACATGCTGGCGTAGATGACCGGCTGCTTGAGCGGCCGGCCCTTGCGGTCGGTTCGCGTGAGCCAGCGTCCCTTGCGGTCCAGGCCGGCGATGATCCGACGGACCGTGGGCTCGAGCGCCGTCGCCCGCGCCCGCCGCTCCTTCGCGCCGGCCGGCTTGGCGGCATCGGCGAGGTAGCGTGCGGCGCCGAGCTTCGTCACTTTCTCGTGGTAACGAATCACGCCCGGGATACCGTAGCTCGACTGCCAGGAGTAGCCGCTGCGGCGCTCGGCGCTGATTTCGTCGAGCGTATAGTGGATTTTCCGGTCCCGGTCGCCGTAGATGGGCTTGTTCGTGCCGACCTCGTAGAGCCGGGCCCACCGGTCCTTGCGGAGCTTCGATGTCTCCAGCCACTGCACGGCCGCGGGGACAGGCTTGAGGTATCTTCCGTCCCTGGTGTACAGGTGGAGGTCGACGAGGGTGCGAATGTTGCGTGCGGTGACGGCGCTGCACACCCCGGGCGGCTCGAAGGCCCGGGCCCACGCCGGCTTGAGGTCGTGCGAGTACTGCTGGGCCCAGCCGGCCTGCGGGGCGGGCAGTTGCGACCGGATGATGAAGTCGCCGCCCCGCCGTGCCGAGCGGAGGTACTCCGGCTTCTTGTAGGCTCGGTGGGCCTGGACCATCACACGGATGCAGTCGTTGATCGTGTTGTCGTTGAACGTGTAGTAGCGGTGATAGCCGCCGCGCAATGGATACCACTGCGGCCAGGCGCCGTTCTTGAACTGCGCCGTCATCACGAATTTCAGGGCCAGCTCAACCGATTCGGTGAGCCAGGGCTGGTCGGCCGCTTCGTCAAGGCGGATGAGAAAGCTGAGCGCTCCCTGGGTGATGTTGTCGTCGAACGTGCAGCGCCCGGTCCGCCGACTGATCTTGCCGGCATCGGGCTTGAAATGGCTCATGTTCGCCCGGTGATCCCATCCGCCCGCCGTTCTCTGCGCCCAGGCGAGGGCCTTGCCGACCTCGGTGGCCGCGGCGAGGTAGTCGTTGTCCCTTGTGGCGCGGTGTGCACGGAGGAACACCTCTCCGACGGTAGGCGTGCCCGGCGGCTGGATCCAAATCTCGTGGGCTCCGGCGCGCTCGTAGAACGCCTCGCCGTAGCGGCGCGTGAGGTCGAGCGAGTAGATGCCGCAGTACCCGCCGTTCGTCGAGATGGAGCGGAAAAACACCGCGGCCCTCTTCATCGCCTCCCGCACGTCCCGCCCCGACGGCTCGTGGGCCAGAACATGGCCGGCGTGCAAGAGGGCCAGGGCTCCGCATGCGGCCGCGAAACGCTTGAACATCGGGCTCCCGTCCTGATCGACTGCGTCCCGACGGCCATTGTACCGGGGAGGCCGGACTTTGCAACGATGCGACCGGGGCGATCACCCGGGGGCTTAGACCACCCTTGAATCATCCGCCCTGCGGCCTACAATGTCCGCCATGGACGAGGAACGACTGGACGCGATTCTGTCGGCGCTGCCCGGGCGGTCGGTGGCCGTCATCGGTGACTTCTGCGTCGACCGCTACTTCCACATCGACCCGGAGATCTCAGACCGTTCCAACGAAACGGGACTGCCCATTCACCAGGTGACCGAGGTCCGCGCCTATCCGGGCGGCGGCGCCAACGTGTTGAACAACCTGGCGGCGCTCGGCGCAGGCGCCATCTACCCGGTCGGCTTCATCGGGCAGGACGGCGAGGGGTTCGAGCTTCGGCGCATTTTCGAGTCGCTCGGGCTCCGGCTCGACTTCCTCCGCGAGAGCCCGACCCGCCACACCCCGGTCTACACGAAGCCGCTGATCGTGCGCCCCGATGAGGCCCCGGAGGAACTGAACCGGTTCGACATCTTCCCCCGCGAACCGCTGGGTCCGGAGGACGAAGACGCCCTGGTCGCCGGCCTGCGCTCCGCGTTCGACCGCGCCGACGGCCTGATCGTCGCCGACTACGGCGAAGAGGGGAAGGAGGGGGTGGTCACGGCGCGGGTGCGCGAGACCGTGGCCGAGCTGGCCCGAATGACCCGCGACAAGCTGGTGCTCGCCGATTCCCGGCTGTACGTCGACAAGTTCCGCCACGCGCTCATCAAGCCCAACGCGGCGGAGGCGATGGACGTCCTCGGCGGCGATCCGGGCGCCGAGCCGAGCCTGGTCCGCCTCACCGAGATCGGCCAGCAAACCGCAGAACGGAACAAGCGTCCGGTGGTAATCACCCTCGGCGCCGACGGGGTCTTGCTCTGCGCGCCGGGCCGGGCTCAGAAGATTCCGGTGTACCCCTCCGAGAACGAGGGGGCCATCGACACGGTCGGGGCAGGCGACACGACCGTGGCAGCCCTTGCGGCGATGCTGGCGGCCGGGGCCGCGTTGGATGAGGCGGCGATCATCGCCATGGTCGCCGCGTCCGTCACCATCCAGCAGATCGGCCGGTGCGGGGCCGCCACCCCCGGCCAGATCGGCGACCGTTTCAAGCAGTACGCCGAGCTCTTTCCCGACGTGCTCAAGGCGTGACGCCCCGAGATTATTTCCCGAGAACAATGCCCGCGTAGCCGACGGCCATCCGGAACGCGTCGGGCGGCTCGCCCATCACGTCGTGGCTGGTGGTGTACTCGACGAGGCCCCCCTGCCCGGCGCCCATCGACCGTGCCGCGGCGACGGTGGCGGCGATGGCCCCGGCCCCGCAGGCGTTGGAGTGTTCGTTCGCCTCGGGAACGATCTGGTCGGCCTCAAATCCCAACGCCAAGTCGATAATCCGGCGATCGCTGGCGCGCATTTTCTCGCGCGCGTCGGCCCCGGTCCCCCACGGGACGAAGCCGTAGCTGGCCCCGTAGTGGGTCAGGTCGCTTGACCCCAGCACGGCGACGTTTCGCCCCGAGTCCGCCAGCGCCGACCCGACCGCGGTGCCCGCGGCGGCCGCGTTCGGGGTGGGCGGCATGGCAATGGGGACGATCCGGGCCCCAGGGCACAGATAGCGAATCATCGGGACCTGGACCTCGATGGAATGCTCCTGTGCGTGCGAGGCGTCGTCGCCGGTCAGATTGACCGAGCACCGCTCCAACAGCATCGAGGCGAGATCCGCGTCGATCTCGACGTCGCCCAGCGGCGTCGCCCACGCCCCGGCCGCGTACACCCCGCCATCCGCCGCGCTCCAGGAGTGAACGGCGCCGAAGATAACGAATGCCTCCGGCGACCGGGCGCCCAGGCAGCGGATAACTTTGGCGGCGGGGGCGCCGGAATAGAGCCAGCCGGCGTGCGGGACGATCCCGGCGAGCGGCTCGGGGGGCTCGGCGGGCGGCTCGAACCCGGCCAGGAACGCGTCGATCTGGGCGGCGCAGTCGCCGGAGTAGAAATGCGGTGCGACCGGTATGCGTGCCATGGCCAGCCCTCCGTGTGTGGTTGCGCCCTATTCTAGTGAATCCGAGGGCCTGAATGCAACGGCCATGCCGGACGCTCCAACGGGCGGACGTTCGCCGTTCGAGGCGCCGAAAACTTGAACCCGAGGGGGGCAGATGCTAGACTCTCATGAGCGTGAGCCATGGGCGCGTTCCTTTTCTCTGGTAGGAGGCCGAAGGATGGCCAAGTCACACGTCATGTTCGTGTTGGCGGCGGCGCTGTTGCTTGCCGTGACGGGGTGCGCCTCGATCAACAAAGGCGTGGAGTTAGACGACCTCAAGCTGACAGAAGGCGGATCGGAGCCGATCGCGCACATCAACGGCTCGAACTGGGGCATCTACTTTCTCCCCATGCTGCCGATCCTGACCGGCGACAGCGACAAGCCCGGCAGCGGCATCTCCGCCTTCAGTGATACGGTGACCGTGGGAGATACCGTCCACATGGTCACCCGCGAGGCAAAGGAACTGGGCGCGACGAAGATCACCGATCTTCGGTCCGATACCACCAGTTTTTTCATCCCACCCTTCTTCTGGTACAAGTCCGTCCAGGTCTCGGGCAACGCGCTGAAGTAGCCCGGACCGAAGCGCATGGACGCCGGTGGGGCCGCCCGCGCCCCGCCGGCGCCCCCTTTTCTCTTTCCCCACCCTCCGCATCCGTCTATACTGGACGCATCACGGAACCAGCGGAGGACGCACGACGAGAGGTCGGCTCAGCCAGAAGCCCTACACCATCGCCGCCATCGGGGCGGGCGCGGCCCTCGTGGTCGCCATCGTCGTGGTGCGCCTGGCGTGGCCGCTCCTCTCATTCCTCCCCGCGCCGGACGAGTCGACACACGTCGCCTCCGCGGTGCGGGCCCGGTCGATCGGCTACACCGTCTTCGAGGGCCGGCGGCAGACCATCGGTCATCTGGAGACCGCTCCCGACGGCTTCGTCTACGTGATCCTGCGGCTCCGCGATCTCCCGCCGTGCCGGTTGGACGACTGGGAAAACGTCCCGCGCGGGACGTGCTACGTGCGGGCGGGCGGCGAGAACTGCCGCGTGCAGGCGCTGTTCGTGGACCCGGGGCCTCCCGGCGCCGACGACCGGGAGGGGACGAGGGAGCACGTCCTGCTCGCGGCCGTACCGGAAGGCGTCCGCACGATGACCCTCCACCTGGAAGGGCTCGAGCCCATCGAGTTCCTGGCCGACCGCAAGATTCGCGAGGATCTCGACATCGACCCCCGCGGCCGGGTCCGCGCGCCCTGAAGACCGAGCCGCCTATTCCTCCTCGTCCGGCGTCCAGCCGGGCGGGGGCGCGCTGCCGTCGGTTCGGCGCCACGTCTCCCACTGCTTCCGGGCCGCCCGGCGACACTCCTCGAACACGTCGACACCGTGCTTCTCCGTCAGGTGCTGCTGGGTCACGGAGTTGTAGCCGTCGACGTACCAGCGCTCGTTCCTCGACAGGAAGGCCCCGCCGACCACGCTGAGCTCAACGCCGTAGCGCTCGTCCAGGAGCCGGGCACACGTGTCGCGCCATAGCGGCGCCTTGCCGAACACCTTGATTTCGTGGTGGCCGAAGGCGTGGTGGACATGCGCGGCCAGCATCCCCCGTTCGTTGGGCGGCAGGTACCACAGCGCATAGAGCGCCAGGAACAGGCAGGCTGCCGCGGCGCCCGCGGCCCAGGTCAGTGCCCGCCGCCGGACCGAAACGTTCTGCCGGGCGGCCAGCCATTCGTTGAGCGTTTTCATCCGCGCCGTCATTCGGTGTTGCGTCCGGTTCGGTGTTTTCCAGGGGGCGGCCGGCCGGTCACTCCGCCCGTGCCGCGTCTATCCGGCCAGCTCGGCGACGGCCCGGTCCAAGCGTTCGCGACACGATTCATGCCGGGCCGGCGCGGCGTCCGAGCATTCTAACCGCTGCGGTCTCGGCCGGCAAGTGCGGCGGGACACGGCGACCGTCCCAGAGACCGTGCCATCAGGCGGAAACGGCGAGACCGCCGGAGACCCGACAGCGTGTTCCGGGCGGGCGCGCCACAGCCGGGGGATCAGGCGGTGCTCACTTGGGTTTGGCCGCGGCGCCGCCGGGAACGATGGCGAAGGCCGGATCGGCGGCCATCTTCTTCCGGTGGCCGGGGAGATGGGCGTCGAGCCACTCGAGCGCCCGCTCGGCGCCGGGGAACCCGGCGTCCACCCCGCACACCACCGCGGCCCGCGCGGAATACGCGTAGCTGCCGCCGTAGTTGGGCAGGCCGGGCTTGTTGAGCCGGGCGTTCTCCGCGCCGAGCTTCTTCCAGTCCTCGTAGAAGGTCACCTTGTAGGACGGGGTCCGCCGCTGGCCCTCCCACTCGCCGACGGCCATCCGGTACGGCGCGGCCCGCAGGGGGTCGAAGTCGGGAGCGTGGGTCAGCGTCCCCACCCGCCACCGCAGCAGGAAATCGCGCACCTTGCCCGCGTCGGGCCACCCCAGCTCGACGAGGTGATGGAGGCTCCAGATCAGGTAGTCGTGCTCCCAGGGAGCAATAACCATCCACTTCGGATTGGCCGGATTCTGAATCCGTGCGTCGGACGTCGTGCGGATGCCCCAGAACCCCATCCGGTTGTACTCGGGCGGGCCGTACATGCGGCGGATCCGATGGGCGATGTTGTTGCGGATCTTCCGGTCGAAGTACTTGGACTCCGGGTCGCCGTCGGGCGCGATCCACGCGGCGTCGGCGATGTTACGCAAGCCCCAGGCGTTGCCGCGGATCTGACCGCTCAGAATTCCCTTCGCTCCCTGTCGCGGATGGTGCGACGTCCTCAGCAGGCAGTAGTTGGCCCAGAAGTAGGCTTCCTCCAGGTAATAGTAGTCGCCGGTCAGCAGGTACGGGACGTAGGCCAGGGACGGCTGATGGGCCAGGTCGGGGCTCAGGCGGACCTGCTTCGGGCCGGGCTTGGTGCGGTCGGGTTTCCACGTCGGCTTGTCCGTGCCGCGGGCGTCGAGCCAGAACTTCGGGCGCGCGTCGAGGGTCGGGATGCGGCGGGTCTTTCGGGCGCGCACGTGGATGGGCCAGGACCCGGCGAGGTCGCCGTTGGCCAGCATCATCCGGCGGGCCCGCGGGTCCATGCTGAGCAGGCACCGGACGGTCCACGTCGGGTAGGGTGCGATCTCGGGGCGCCCGCCGGTGGTGGGCATGTACGCGGTCAGGTTGCCCCGCTCCATGGCGTCCCATCGCCTGGCGCCCTTCGCCCCCGCGGCCATCGCCGCGGCCATCCCTTTCAGCACCCGCTCGGGGACGTTGAGCGTGCGGTCGTAGGTGGGCAGGGCCCCGGTCGAGGAGAGGTAGGCGAGGTCGTGGATGACGTGGACCGGCGGGCGGTTGCCGCGGTACCAGAACACCTTTCGCCAGCGGGAGAGCGGGCGGTGGTCGAGGGCCCGCTTCTCGAACACCCTCTTTCGGGCGCAGGTGACGGCGACGTCGTAGCGGACGTTCCCCGCCCACGTGTCCCAGCAGTTCTCGACCACGACGGAGACGCGGAACCAGTTGTAGCTGGCGTGAGCGCGCACGTGGAACCGGACGTTCAGGTCCGGGTCCGGCTTCCCGGTGCGATCGACCGGCGCCCCGGAGAGCAGCCACTCGGTGGCAACGGGGCCCCGGATCCAGGTGGGCGGGTCGCCGATGGTGTTCTCCAGCATCTTCCGCACCCGGGCGATCCGCACCGTCCCGCCGGGAAAGACCAGCCGGACCATCGCGGTGAACCGCGTCTCTTGCAGGTCGGCGGGCACGACGTCGGGGCCGTCGGGCGCGACGCTCTCGCCGTCCGCCAGCGCCGCATACGCCGTCCCCTTGGCCGGCAGGGACGGCAGCCAGAACGAGAGCAGCGCGAAGCGGACCGAGCCGTCGTCGTAGCGGCGCTTCACGTCCACCTGCGCGGGCACGACCTTGCCGCCCATCCGGACCACGATGCCCTCCCGGATGTCGCCCCGCTTG
>Ga0272442_10010901_pt1 | contig 11139 bp, 8 predicted proteins | sample SSMForm2O_FD_200262 | JGI IMG/M metagenome (GOLD analysis project Ga0272442, IMG submission 200262) | Marine sediment archaeal communities from Little Sippewissett salt marsh, Falmouth, MA, United States - SSM-Form-2O | ecosystem: Environmental > Aquatic > Marine > Wetlands > Sediment ...
AGAATTGATGCTAGAAAATGTCCTGTGTAACTCTTCTTGATGGTCGCGACCTGTTCAGGTGTACCCTGGGCAACAATCCTTCCACCCAGATCCCCTCCTTCAGGGCCAAGATCAATAAGGTAATCAGCTGATTTAATGACCTCCATGTTATGCTCAATGACAAGGATTGTGTTCCCTTTATCAACCAGGCTATTGAGTACATCAATGAGTTTTTGCACATCATGAAAATGAAGCCCTGTCGTTGGTTCATCAAGTAAATACACTGTTTTCCCAGTGGCTCGTTTTGAGAGTTCACGGGTAAGTTTTATCCGTTGTGCCTCTCCACCTGATAACGTCGTGGAGCTCTGACCAAGTTTGATATACCCGAGTCCAACACGAGAGAGTGTCTCCAACTTTCGTCGTATAAAAGGTACGTTTTTGAATAAAGCAAGCGCTTCCTCCACACTCATATCGAGGACATCTGCAATGGATTTTCCTTTATATTTGACTTCAAGGGTCTCCCTGTTATATCGTTTCCCTTTACATTCTTCACATTCAATGTAGATATCTGGAAGGAAATTCATCTCAATCTTGATTAATCCATCTCCTTGACAAGCTTCACAACGTCCTCCTTTTACATTAAAGCTAAATCTACCTGGTTTATATCCTCGAAGTTTTGCCTCCTGGGTTTGAGCAAACATCTTCCGTATCGCATCAAACACCTTTGTATATGTCGCAGGATTACTGCGTGGTGTTTTCCCAATAGGGCTTTGATCAATCACAATGACTTTATCAACAGCTTGATCAAAGGTAATGTCATCATGATTTCCAAGTATCATCCGAGAATTATGTAATTTTTTCATTAACCCTTTGTAAATAATATCATAGATGAGCGTAGATTTTCCACTCCCCGAGACTCCTGTGACACAGCTAATAACACCCAAGGGGACGTCTACATCAATGTTTTTAAGATTATGCTCTCTACATCCAAGAACATGCATGAATCCTTGAGGTTCACGTCGTGTCTCTGGTATCGAAATCAGCATTTTTTTTGCTAGATATTTACCTGTAAGAGAAGAAGGATTTTGTTCAATTTGCTTTGGTGTTCCTTGTGCAATAATTTCTCCACCATGGATCCCTGCACCAGGCCCCATATCAACAACATGATCAGCACAACGAATGGTTTCCTCATCATGTTCAACAACAATCAAAGTGTTCCCTAGGTCCCGCAGATGATACAGCGTGTCAATGAGTTTTTTGTTATCCCGTTGATGCAACCCAATAGAGGGCTCATCAAGAATATACAAGACGCCCATGAGATTTGATCCAATCTGTGTCGCAAGTCGTATCCGTTGAGCCTCTCCTCCAGAGAGCGTCCCCGCAGTTCTGGATAAAGTAAGATACCCTAGACCTACTTTTTCAAGAAAATCCAATCGTGTTTTAATTTCTTTGAGGATCTGACGGGCGATCTCATGATGCTTCCGTGACAATGTTAATGTTTTAAAAAAAGTAAGGCATTCATGAATAGAAAGATCAGTAACATCAATAATGGATTTCTGCTCGATTTTAACAGATAAGACTTTCGGTTTCAATCGTTTCCCATGACAGAACGGACAGGGAGAAATACGCATGAATTTCTCCATATCTCGTCGACGATACTCTGACTCTGTTTGTTTGTATAATCGCTCACTTTGAGGAAGAAGTCCCTCCCATCTTCCTTTATGTGTCCAGCGAGCGTCTCCATTTTTCATCACCATATTCATATTGATTTTTTCTCGCGTCCCATACATCAATGCATTGAATTGTTCTTCATTGAGATCTTTGATGGGAGTAAAAATATCAAAACCATAGTGTTTAGCGACACTCCCCAAGATATGAATACGCCATCCATCACGAATATTTCTATATAAGGCAATAGCACCATCAGCCATGCTTTTGCTTTTATCAGGGATGATAAGATCAGGGTCAAACTCCATCTTGATACCAAGTCCATGGCATTCTTCACAAGCACCAAAGGGGCTATTAAAAGAGAACATCCGTGGTTGCAATTCTTCAAAGACAACTCCACACTCGGGACATGCCATTTTGGAGGAATACAAATGTTCCTGCTGTTTTCCATCCAGGACAAGAAGAAGACCATCTGTCTTTGATAATGTTTGTTCACATGCTTCATTTAACCGTGAGATATCTGAGGTATCTAGACGATCTATGACAATGTCAATATCATGTTTTTTATATCGATCAAGCGTTATTGTATCATCGGTTCGATGAAGTGTTTTATCGACACGAACACGAACAAATCCATCTTTATGTAAATCCTGAAACAGTTGCTCATAAGTTCCTTTTTTCTGTCTGATAACTGGTGCAAGAATCGTAATCATCCCATGATGTTCCTGGGAAATGCGTTCCGCGATTTTCTGTGGTGATTGTGGTTCAATCTTAATATCATGGGTGGGACAAAATGGTGTTCCTACGCGAGCAAAGAGTAATCGAAGGTAATCATAGATTTCAGTAATCGTTCCAACGGTACTTCGTGGGTTTTTACTGGTGGTTTTCTGCTCAATACTAATCGCTGGTGATAACCCTTCGATACTGTCAACATCAGGTTTCTGCATGAGCCCTAGAAACTGCCGAGCATAGGCAGATAATGATTCGACATATCGACGTTGTCCTTCTGCATAGATTGTATCAAAAGCAAGTGTTGATTTTCCACTCCCTGAAAGACCAGTAATTACAATGAATTTATCCCTTGGAAATTGGACGGTAATGTCCTTGAGATTATGTTCTCGTGCACCTTTAACAAGGATATGTTTCACTGCCTGTCCCCCAAGCTAAAGAAATCATCATGAAAAACATATATGAATTGGTAAAAGTCACTCAATAGGCATCCCCTATACAAGGTTTTCGCTTCATGGTCATCCCTAGGCTAACAGTATCTGAAATGTGTTGTACTCCTTTTTATACACCTTCGAGAGGTAAACGAAAGTATTCAGAGGTGCAAATCTTAATGTAACTGATGGTGATGTATTTGTTGTGCAATATACACTACTTTTATTACGGTATAATGAACTTGCTCTGAAAGCAAAAAAAACAAGACACTATTTCGAACAGATTCTCATAAGAAATATAACCTATGCATTAGGTGAAAAACAGATTGAGCATAGGATTCAAAAAGAATTTGGTCGCATTTATGTTCACACCTCCAAGATAAAGGAGGCTATCCCTGTGCTTCAACATATCTTTGGGATTACCTCATTGAGTCCTTCATTGACTACTCAAAGCACACTTTCAGCTATTTCAAAGGCTGCAGAAGCAATTATTCAAAATATCATTACCTCACAGACAAGCTTTGCGATACGAGCAACACGAACAGGTAACCATGCATTCTCCAGTCAGGATATCGCTATTCAGATTGGAGAGAAGATTCGGAAAAAAACACAAGCAACAGTAGATTTAACCAACCCAGATGTCACCCTTGGGATTGATACCCGGCAAGAGACAACCTATTTATTTCTTGAGACATACAAAGGGGTAGGAGGTCTTCCGCTGGGAACACAAGGATCCATTGGTGCGTGGATCACCTCATCCCAGGCTTTAGTAGCCACCTGGTTTCTCATGAAACGAGGATGCACCCCTGTCTTATTTGTACATCCTGATATAGATAAAGAAAAAATTGAGCGCTTTCTCTTGACATGGTATACACAAGCTTCCATTCATACCCTACATGACTCCTCTCTTGAGTCATTCTCGTCTATTCTCAACAAAGAGGATTGTCAAGCTCTGATAGTTGACACTGTTGATGTGTCTAATAATTCTCTTACTCATCTTCAGCAACTGAAGACACACCTTCATCTCCCAATTCTAACTCCATTGCTTGGTTGCTCATCTGAAGATCTAAAAATATATCATGAACACAGTGAGGTTCCCAGATGAATATTGTTGTTGTCGGTGCAGGGGCTATTGGATCCTTATTTGGAGGTTTGCTTGCCTCTCATCATCAAGTCACGTTGCTTGGAAGACAACAACACATGCAGGCAGTAAAAGATTATGGTCTGAAAATTACTGGAAAAACCACTTTGCATGTCCAATTAAATGCAGTAACATCTGCTCAAGATATCAACGATACACCTGATCTCATTCTTCTCACAGTGAAAGCCTATGACACAAAAAACGCAGTTCAAGACATTCGAACATTACTTGGAGAAAACTCTCTAGTTCTCACATTACAAAATGGTCTTGATAACCTCGAAATCATCACTTCAATACTTGGAATAAAAAACATTCTTGCAGGAGTGACCACACATGGAGCGATTCTTGAAAAACCAGGAACCATCCTTCATACAGGTAAAGGAACAACAAGTATAGGTGAATTACATGGTCAACAGACCACTCGATTAAAGAAGCTTGTCCATGAGTTTAACAAGGCAGGGATTGAAACAAGAGTAACGAGTTCTATTCAAAAAGAAATCTGGATGAAAGCTATTGTGAATGCCTCCATTAATACACTCACAGCACTTTTCGAGTGTAAAAATGGAGTACTTGACGAGAATCCATTGTTACATCGTTTTGTTGAAATAATCTGCGCAGAATCAACACAAATTGCTCAAACTCATAACATCCCTATCAGGTATGAGGAAGCAATTCAAAGAACAAAAGAAGTGATAAACCAAACAAGTGAAAACCGATCATCTATGCTGCAGAGTCTTGATAAAAAGAAACCAACAGAAATTCAAGCAATCACAGGTGCCTTAATTAACAAAGGTAAACAACAGGGTTGTACGACTGAAATAAATCAAATAATATACCAAGTAATTTCCTCGCTTGACAACTATAAATAAGTAGTATCCTCCTTATAAATGTCAATTCATGAGTATCCTTATGCGTCTTAGCAAAAACTATATAAATTAACTATGGTTAATTTTTTTTCTCGTACCGATATATTTATATAAATTATAATGTATATTTATATTTGAATACGAATTATAACTGGGGGAAACATCTTGTCGGTGTTAATCATCAGAAAAAAAACCAAACAAAATCTTCTTATTCTATTTACTATCATTCTAGCCGTTGCTCTTGTAGCTGTTGCATATTATGCCTATGCAGAATGGTTAGCAACAGAGCCAGAAGAGCTTGAAGAAGAACCTCTTGAATATGAGCTTGATGACCGCATTAGCCCGCTAGTTAATCAAGCAGTGATCATTGAGGTTCAACGGATTCGCCATCGAGGTATCATCGATACGATGATGACTCGAGGGCGATCATGGAAAACACCACCACAGTTTTATTTTATTACCACGATGGATGATCAAGAGAAAATAGGAAAGGATATATCAGCTGCAGGTGGAGCCAATGCTGAATTATTATTCAACACCTGGGATTCAATGTTCATGCAAAATAAAAACAATCGGGATGCTCATGAAGACGAACAGCAAACATCAGACATAACACTCACAATTATCGAACGAAAGAATGCGGGTCTGCTTGGCAGACGCCATCAAGATATTGAGCAATTAACCATTGATCTTATGTATGATTACAAAACCGGGCGCTGGGAAGGAGATGACTCCTTTAACGATAGTGATGGATATGGACATGTTCTTGGAGAAACATTTGAAGTGTGGTTTAATGTCTATCAGACAGATTACGATCAAGATGGAATACCCTACTGGACAGAAGTTAATGTTCTCCATACAGATCCAAAAATTGATGATACTCACAGTGATCCTGATGAAGATGGATGCCCCACGGTCTGGGAATGGAAATGGGGCTATGATCCATTCACTTATGATAATCATTCCACTCTTGACCCTGATCACGATGGGCTCGAAAACACTGAAGAATACATGATGGAGGACTATTTTGCAAATCCGTATCATCAAGAAATCTATATTGAAGTTGATGGGATGAAAAAAGGGAAACTTCTTGATTGGGATCATGTCTTCTGGGAGGAATCGCAACAAATTATGATAGAGCGCTTTGCAGAACATGGTATTACCGTACTTATTGATGATGGTTGGCCAGGTGGACCTACCAATGGTGGTGGAGAACTCTTAACTTATTATGATACCATTTCCCAAGACTCAGGGATGATGCTTCAATTCTATGAAAACAATTTTGCGGATGAACGAAAAGAAGTCTTTCGGTACCTTGTCATCGGCAATAACGCAGGGTTTTGTCATCCTTCAAAATATAACCGATATGATACCATGGCCGTAGGAACAAGTATTAAGAAACTGGTCACCAAACGTGGAGCGTATTTCCCTCGGACGCAACGACTCGCTCTTGCCGCTGGTGTCATGCATGAACTTGGACACTCATTGGGCATTGGTCCCTGGAATGTCGGTGGTAATGACAACATCTCCTTTGCCTTAAGTAGACAAGCTGAACAAGACTATCTCGATGATTGGGGTAATTATAAGAGTGTGATGAATTACTATTACATCTGGGATAAATCCATTGTTGATTACAGTGATGGCAGTCATGGATCTGGCGATGTCAGCGACTGGGATATGTTTAATCTCACCTTTTTCCAAAGTGAAGCAAAAGTCGTGGAAGACCCAGGATTTGAATTACCGGGTGTGGAAGAAACAGGTTTCCTTGGTCAGATTAAATCGATGTTTATCACTCATGACCGATGGTCACCATAACTTTTTTTTTCTTTTTCTACAAATAAAGAGACATTTTACATAGTAAAGATAACCCAGCCAAAGATAGAGATGCCTTTTCGAGTAAGCATATCATCTTGATCAGTGTACAAGTAGGCTGCTATAGGCATCACACTGAAAGGCACAAACACTGGTGGTGCTGATGTCCATACGTTTGGAGATGCTGTAAAGCTTCCATGGGTATGCCAGGTCTTGTTGACAAAGTATCCTTCTCCGAAGATATCATAATATGCTTGTATTGTTTCATTGCTATCGTTGATAATTGTAAAATGTGCGCCAAGACCGCCATAGATAAATAAAATCGCATCTGTTCGCTCTTGTGTTTCAACTTCAGGTGTCGCACACGCTGATGGTATTGTTAAGACAAAACAGAGAAAAACAGCTATACCTACTAATTTTATCATAGTTGGTTTCATTCATATCCCCCTTATGGAACACATACTCCTTCTGATTTATAAGTATTATGCTATATTATGTAAAAATACCTTTATACATAATTGATTTCATACCTTCTAGAATCGGTGATGCGATGAAGGTGTTTCTTACACGTAAAATACCTGATGAAGGAATCTCAATTCTTGAAAAACAGCATGATGTTACAATTTTTCCTCATGATCGCCTTCCTACAAAAAAGGAAATACTCAAGGGTATTAAAGGATGTGATGGTCTCTTGTGTTTACTCACTGATCCCATTGATGCTGATGTTATTACAGCAGAGCCTCATCTGAAAATGATCGCTAGTTATGCTGTTGGCTATGATAACATTGATATTAAAACAGCGACTCACCATGGCATTCCCGTCTCGAATACACCTGATGTTCTCACAGATGCTACTGCTGAACTTGCATGGGCATTAGTGTTTGCTGCTGCCCGTGGAGTCGTTAAAGCTGATGGATTTACCCGGGCAGGGAAATTCCAGGGTTGGGATCCTTTGTTACTTCGAGGTCAGCAACTCACGGGTAAAACATTGGGCATCATTGGTGCAGGTCGTATTGGTACCTCATTTGCACTGAAAAGTAAAGGATTCAACATGCCAATATTGTATTACAATAGATCATCTAACACAGTCCTTGAACAAGAAATGAACGCAACAAAGGTCACCCTTGAGACTCTCCTTCAAAAAGCAGATGTGATCTCGTTGCATGTTCCTTTAACAAAGGAAACCTTTCATTTACTTGGTGAAAAGCAACTGAAGATGATGAAACCTACAGCGATTTTAATCAATACCTCACGAGGACCAGTGATTGATGAACAAGCCCTTATCAAGGCATTACAAAAAGAATGGATCTTTGGAGCTGGTCTAGATGTTTATGAACAGGAGCCAACAATACCCCAAGCATTAAAAAAGTTGGAGAATGTCGTCCTGCAACCACATACTGGTTCAGCCACTTTTAAGGCCCGGGCCGATATGGCAGTGATAGCTGCACAAAATATGATAGCAGGATTAGCAGGAAAACAACCTCCGAATTGTGTCAACCCAGAAGTATTCACCGCATAGATACATCAATGGTGTCTATTTTTCTTTGATTGTATACTTCCTATCGATTTGATTAAGAAGTTCTTCTCGTTCTAGTTTTTCTATGATCAGTTGAATACGTTGTTGAGAAACAGGTATTTTTTCAAGCAACTGTTTCAGTGACAATGGTTCACGCAAGAGTAACCGTAGGATCTGTGCTCGGATTTGTCGATCTGATCCTTCAAAGGTTGATTGTTTGGTTTTAGGCGGTATCTTTGTTTTTTGAGAGGTTAACACTTGAGAGCCGTAATCCATGAGAGCATTATGCCATTCACGACTCTTCCCTTTTGGTAAACAGTGCTCTGCTAGTTTCCATAAATCATTATCTGAGATGCTTTCAGGGAGATCAAATTCATGAATGAAAATTCGACGAATATTAGTATCAACGGTGACAACATCTTTATTTGCTGCAAAAATCTGTACCGCCTTCGAGGTATAGGGTCCTACACCTGGGACTTCTGCATAATGTTCCATTGCTTGGAGAACATCTCCTTTGAAGGTGGTACTAATGGTTTCAGCTGCTTGATGGAATCGTACAGCTCGTGAGTTATATCCAAGTCCCATCCACGTTGCTAAGACCTCCTTACGAGGTGCTTGTGCAAGATCATGTATCGATGGCCATTGCTGAATCCATTGGGTATAATAGGGGATCACACGTGGTACTTGAGTTTGCTGCAGCATAATCTCGGAGAGAAGGATCTTATATGGATCTGTTGTTTTTCTCCAGGGGAGCTCTCGTTTATGTTGCCTATAAAAATCTAATATTTTTGTTTGAAATCTGTGAATTTTTTTCGGTGATAGTGAGGGAAGCGTAGAAGAAGTCATATCATCCACTATGGAATTATGAGGTTAGAGAAAAGGAGGAGTATTATAAGGTAAATGTCCAAATCTCTGGTTCCTTGGGTAAATCCTCTTTTTCGATATCGATTTCGTTACCGACTCGTACTTGTTTCATCGTGGTTTTTTCAAGGAACGGATCCACTGTAGTAATGGGAAGGGAAAGTCCCCCTATTTTAAAATGCATAGGAATCGTAATCCGCGGATTGATCTTTTTGATAATCTTCCATGCACCTTCAGCATCAATGGTAAATGTTCCTCCCACAGGGATAAATAAGATATCAACGTCACCAATAGCATCAATCATGTCATCATCAAGATCATGACCGAGATCCCCTAGATGACAGAAGGTGACACCATCAACGGTGAATTTAAACATGATATTCTCCCCTCGTTTTTCACCATGGTGTTCATCATGAAATGAGGGAAGACCTTGAATGTCAACATTTCGAACCGTTTGTTTTTCAAGCTCGCGGATCACTTTCGAATCTGGTTTTTCCACGGTTTTCACACTATTATGATCGTAGTGATCATGAGATACAAGGATGATATCTCCTTGGACATGTGGTGTGGGAACACCTATTGATTTCCCATCATGAGGGTCTGTAACAATTGTCACATTATTGGTTACTTCGAAGCACGCGTGACCGTGCCAGCGTATTTGCAGCATAAAATTACCTCCTCCCATTCGTCTGTATGACTTTGTGGTTTAAAATATTATGGCCGTAAACGCCCCAGTGACACAAAGGTAAGTGTGTGAGGATCATCATGAACTGATGCAAACACAATGTCTTTATTGACAGCGTGAGCAAGTCTAACAGCACGACTCATTTCTGCCCACATTCGCCTGAAATCAGCGGGGACTGCATGAATAAGATACTCAGCATGGTACTCATCAGGATGCTGGGTATATCCTCTGAAATGAGTTCCAAATTTAAACCCGGTTTTCACCAATAATCCATTCTGTTTTAACAAGCGATATACCTGTAATCGTTGCAGAATATCTGGTTGGATATCTGTACAATAGGTGCGAAATGATGGTGCTGAAAGAGGTTTTCTTGAGGATGTTTTGTAAGCTGTAAGAATCTTTTTTTGAACAAGATATAATGCTTCAACAAGGGAGAGCTGGAGACCTGATCCAAAAGGTTTCCCATAAAATTCTCGAGAAAATAACTGATCACTTACTTGTTCATCAAAGAGAAGAACACGGTGACCGAGAATCAAACCCTTTACTTTTTCGTGTGTATATTCTTTGTTTGCCCCTGCAAGTTCAGGTTGTGTAACAGTATAATACGTAATGTCACCTTCTTCATCAACAATGGCAAACCATAAAATTGAAGATAATGAATGCATCTTCTCAAGCAACGCAGATATCTTTTTAATATCAAAGAAATCTCGTTCTGAAAATATTTTGATATAGATACGAGGTTGCTTCTTTGAAGGTTGTTCTTTGATCATGAGGGAGGCATCAGTTTTTCCAAGGTGTTCTTGAACACAGTGGCCCCTTTTTCGTAAATCACGATAGACAAGAAAGAGTACATCAAAATTCTCATAGATGAGAGCAGCTTTTGATACAAGATCTTTAAAATGTATCGCCTCCTGTGGAGAATGCAGAACGATCTTCTTTTCATCAGAAAGAAAAGCTGCTTCTAATAAACTTAATTGCAGAGTATTCTGTGGGAGTGGTGTTCCTATTCTACTCTTGGTAAATAAACGGCCAACGTCTTTTGATTTCTTGACGATGACATGGGTATCGATAAGGTCACCATGAATCTGCATAGTGGAGGGTAACCAGTGTTGTCTTATTTGTGTTTTTTGTAATAATCCTCGATACTCCTTGGCATCCATTGTTGTTGCTGCTGTCTTTGTTTGTTTTTTGTCATACTATGCAATACTGCTCCAATGGAAAAACCAGCTACACCACTTATTAAAAAGAAAAGGAAAAAGTAGAGTGAATATTGCATCATTCGATCCCACATAGAAGGTGTGACAACATCAGGGATACCTACATATCGAGAGCGTTGTCCTTCACAGCTTGTACTTAACTCCAGGACTCCTGCGATAAAATCACTGTATTTGTAATAGACCAGGGCATCTTCTATTGCTGATTCATTAGCAAGACTTTGTGCATATTCATAA
>Ga0272442_10010902_pt1 | contig 11138 bp, 14 predicted proteins | sample SSMForm2O_FD_200262 | JGI IMG/M metagenome (GOLD analysis project Ga0272442, IMG submission 200262) | Marine sediment archaeal communities from Little Sippewissett salt marsh, Falmouth, MA, United States - SSM-Form-2O | ecosystem: Environmental > Aquatic > Marine > Wetlands > Sediment ...
CCAAAGGACATATTATGGCAAAGCAAACGAGCCCTGGAATATGGTTCCGGTATGACTCATCTGCGGAAGGTTATCACCGATATGGTGTCCGACGAAGAGTTTGACCATGCACAGCACGACTATCCCGTAAAATTCTGGAACAAGGAACACTTTTATTATTATCGAATTTATCGAGAAGTCGTCGGTGCGGTACCGGCACCCGGGAAAGGACAGGTATTATGCCGCTGTTGTGGTGCCGGCATGGATGAAACTGCCCTTCACTGCAAAGTCTGCGGAGATGTTCCAGCATGGGAAAGTATAAAAAAATAAAGGCATTTGTTTCATGGAGCGGCGGTAAGGATGCGGCGTTATCCTATCACCGGGCAATGAAACAGTTCGAGGTTACCTATTTGCTGAACATGACAGCCGAAGACGGGAAGAGATCCCGGTCTCATGGTGTCAGAACCGGTGTCATTCATATGCAAGCAGAGGCCATGGGCCTGACTGTCGTTCAACCGAGAAGTTCATGGGAAACCTACGAGGCGAAATTCAAACAGGCCGTATCAGAATTGAAACAACAGGGAATCGGGGTGGGAATTTTTGGAGATATTGATCTGGAAGGGCATCGGGAGTGGGTCGAACGGGTCAGCAGTGATATGGGAATCAGAGCCGTCCTGCCAATCTGGAGAGAAAAAAGAGTATCGATCTTACGGGAATTTATTGAAGCAGGGTTTGAAGCAATCATTGTGGCTACGAAAAAAAATGTGCTCGGCGATGAGTGGCTGGGACGCACCATCGATCGTGATTTCATCAATGATATATCGAAAATCGAGGGCGTTGATATTGCCGGTGAGAACGGTGAATACCATACCCTTGTATTATCGGGTCCCGTGTTTGAAAAACGGATCAATATTATACAGTCTGAAAAAATACTCCAAGACGAACATTGTTTCCTGGATATTTCAAAATGTGAAGTGGTAGAAAAGGCGGAGACTGCTTCTCGACAGTGATTCGGCGTGACAGGCAAAAGGACTGATAATAAAAACTTCGGAAGACCAGCAGGATTATAGAAAGGAGACTGTGTATGGAAAGTAGCCGAGTTTTAATCGTATGTGATGATTCTCCTCGACGAAAATTTATTGAGCAAAAATTGACGCATCATAACCTGAAACCGGTGTCATATCCTAATTTTCTTTCTGCGAGGAAAGCGATAACATCAGATCCTTTTGTCCTGATCGTTGTGGATCTGTCCATGCCTATTGAACAGAAGTTGGTGTTGGTGCGGGAAGCCTGCACGAGTCAACCTGACGCACAGGTCATTACACTTGAGAAACTTGAATATGTCAGGGATACGGATGCTTTTTCATCTTTTCCGTCGGTCATCAGTCTGGCCTCGATAGAGTCATTTTCCGATGAGCTGGATGCTTACATGAATAAAACCTCTGGTGGTTAAGTTGTGAGGTCCATGGAACCGGCTGTGATCCTTTTTTGTTACGTGAGTGTAGAACATTTCGGAAACTGCTGTCAGTCAGCAGCTTGTAGTAAAGGGAGCGTTCAGTAATTGTTATGTCTGTGGTCGTCTTTATTGGCGCATGTATAACCGATATGATTGTTGGCGATCCCCGCCGAATACCACATCCCGTCGTTTTGATCGGGAGACTGATCACGGTTGCGGAAGTTGGTATCCGCCGAGGGTTTCTCGGTTTTGATGAAAAACAAGGTGGAGTCATTTTATGGTTTGTTGTTGTTATCCCCGTGTATCTCATTACCGGCGGGATTGTAGAGGGATGTTATCTGATACATTCTGTGTTTGGCCTTATGATGGCGATTATCCTTTCTTCTCTGACCTTGGCGACACGATCCCTTTATAAGGAAAGCAAAATGGTCATCGATGCTCTCGCGAGCGGTCATATTGAAGAGGCGAGAAAAAATTTATCCATGATTGTGGGACGGGACACGGACAATCTCAACGATGAAGACATTTTCCGTGCCGTCATTGAAACGGTATCGGAAAACCTGTCCGACGGAATTGTGGCACCCATGTTCTACCTGGCTCTCGGTGGACCTCCTCTGGCCATGGCATATAAAGCGGTCAATACTCTCGATTCGATGGTCGGTTATCACAATGAACGATACGGGAATATCGGGTTTTTTTCCGCAAAGATGGACGACATCTTCAATTGGATACCGGCGAGGCTGACAGCGATTATTATCGTCATTGTTTCGTTCATTCTGAGATTTGACGGGAGAAATGCGTGGAAGATAATGAAACGAGACGGCAGGAATCATTCGAGTCCCAACAGCGGCATGCCGGAGGCTGCAACGGCAGGAGCCCTCAACATACAGCTCGGGGGAAAACTACAATATTTCGGGGAAGTGACGAACAAGCCGACAATCGGCGATAAAGATAAGCAGACAGACCGGGAAGCTGTAAAAAAGACATGGGTTATCATGTTTGCTTCATCACTTTTTATGGCCGGTACCTGCACAATGTTACTCTGGGTAATAGGATAATGATAAGAGATCATGGCGGTAATGTCAGCGAGATTGCCAGACGTTACGGAATTGATGAGGATACAATACTGGATTTCAGTGCCAGTATCAATCCGCTCGGATACTCACCGGCATTAAAAGAAGCGATAATCAAGAATTTTGATTCCGTTTTGAATTATCCCGATATGAATTCGGTTGATCTCGTCTCCGGCTTGTCTCGATATCACGATATTGGAGAAGATCATATCATGGTTGGAAATGGCTCTACCGAGTTTATGTATTCCATACCCCAGGCATTCAAGCCTGAAAAAGCCCTCATTGTTACACCGGCCTTCAGTGAATATGAAAAAGGACTTGGAGTTGTCGGTGCCGATGTGACCTACTTTCAAACAGATGAAAATCGAATGTTTTCTGTTGATATATCGTCACTGTTCTCACGGCTTGAAGAGGGATTCGATATTCTATATCTCTGTAATCCTGCGAATCCGACGGGCGTTCTTACCCCGAAGGCTGAATTGCTTAGCCTGATTGCCCGTGCTGAGGAGGTCGGAGTGCTCTCAATAGTCGACGAGGCCTTTATCGATTTTGTGGAAGAAGAATCAGTTAAGAAAGAAATCCTCGAATTTTCCCATCTGATCGTTCTGCGGTCGATGACTAAATTTTTCGGTGTGCCGGGGCTTCGCATCGGATATGTCATGGCGGCTCCATCGCGTATTGCGAAAATCAAGGAAAAGAGAATTCCATGGTCTGTTAACGCCCTCGTGCAAACGGCAGCAGTGAAAGCCCTTGCGGACAGTAATTACATTATGGAGACAAGGGATTTTGTATCTCATGAACGGGATGTTCTACGACATGCATTCAATGGAATTCCCGGTTTTGAAGCCTTTGAGGGCGCGGCGAACTTTCTCTTTGTATCGATCGATCCAAGTGTGGGACTGACGTCCACTGAACTGAGAAACAGGTTGGAACCGGAAGGAATTCTCATCAGAGACTGCAGTAATTTCGAAGGGCTGAATGATCGTTACTTCCGTGTCGCCGTGAAGAGACACGATCAGAATATGGTTCTCATAGAAAAAATGAAAGGTATTAAACAATGATTGTTTTCGTCACCGGCGGCGCCAGGAGCGGGAAAAGCGATTTTGTTCAGGGGCTGGCGGAAAAGTTGGAGGGAAAGCGGGTGTTTCTTGCTACCGCTGAAGCATTGGATGATGAGATGAAAGAACGGATCCGAAAACATAAGGAAAAAAGAGGCGATCGGTGGGAAACCCTGGAGGAGTCGCTCGATCTCGGTAATGCCATACGGTCGGTATCGAAATCACACCGGACAATTCTTATCGACTGTCTCACTGTCTGGTTGTCCAATCTCCTGACGGAATATAAGGACGAGGATGAAATAATATCGGAGATGATGGATGATTTCTTCTCTGCCATGGATGATTTTGAAGAAACGCTTATCGTTGTTTCCAATGAGGTAGGATTGGGAATTGTGCCGGATAATAAACTGGCACGGATATACAGAGATAAGCTCGGATTTCTCAACCAGAGAATGGCCAAAAGGGCTGATCAAGTTTATGTCCTGTTTTCGGGGATTCCTGTCAAGATAAAGTAAGTAGTCAGCGATCAGCTTTTGGCAAGAACAAAGAATATAAAAACAGGAAATCAGATTGGGGGGGAAGATTGGAAAAGCTGCAAAAGGTTGTGCAGGGTATTCGCCCGTTAAACAGGAAATATCTCATGCAGGCGCAAACCCGGTTGGACAATCTGACAAAACCCGTCGGGAGTCTCGGTAAGCTGGAGGATATAGCCCGGAGGTATGCGGCAATTAAAGAAGATTTGAACCCGTCGATTGATAATAAGATGATTTTCACCTTTGCTGGTGATCACGGCGTTGTCGATAAGAATGTGAGCGCTTATCCCCGGGCGGTTACCGTCCAGATGGTCTTGAATATGCTGGCGGGAGGTGCTGCCGTTAATGTCCTCGCACGGCATGTAGGGGCACAGGTTATCGTGGTGGACATGGGTGTGGATCATGACTTTGAACCGGCCGAAGGGTTTGTGATCAGAAAAGTAGATTACGGAACCGGGGATTTCACCGAAGGTCCAGCCATGTCGTACGATAACGCAGTCCGATCAATCAGGGCCGGCATTGATCTGGCAGACGAATATGCAAACAAAGGTGTGGACATGATCGGAACGGGAGAAATGGGAATCGGTAATACCACCCCTTCCAGTGCCATCCAATCGGTGTTGACCGGCTTGTCTCCTGCCGAGGTCGCGGGAAAAGGGACGGGCATTGATGACGAAACGCTTCGAAACAAGATCGATGTCATAGAGACGGCCCTGGCTGTAAACCGCCCGAATCATAACGATCCCATTGATGTTCTTGCGAAAGTCGGGGGTTTTGAGATCGGGGAATAGCCGGCCTTATTATCGGCGGTGCACATCGTCGAATACCGGTTATCGTAGACGGATTTATCTCGACGGCAGGTGCACTCATTGCTGTTGCCATGAACCCGGCAATCAACGAATATATTTTCTATTCCCATCTCTCGTCTGAAGCAGGGCATAGAAAGATGCTGGAAAAACTGAAGCAGGAGCCCATTCTGCAGTTGGATATGAGATTGGGGGAAGGAACCGGCGGAGCAATTGCCATGACCGTCATAGAAGCTGCAATCAAGATTATGACCCAAATGGCAACATTTGAGTCGGCAGGGGTGGATACGGCATCAATATGATAAGCGGATTTTTGAGAGCACTGCAATTTCTGACCATCATCAGGGTATCGAAAGATCTCGAAATGACGGAGAAACAACTTGCCGGTTCAATGTCCTGGTTTCCACTGGTGGGCCTTGTTGTCGGTTTGATCCTTGCAGGGGTCCGGTATGTAACGGATATGGTGCTTCCTTCAGCAGTGGCGGATGTGATAGTTATCATCACGCTGGTGGTTGTTGCCGGAGCTCTTCATCTGGATGGTCTGGCCGATACCGCTGATGGCCTCGCCGGTGGCAAAGACCGGGAAAGAATTCTTGCCATCATGAGAGACAGTCAGATCGGTTCATTTGCCGTTGTTGTCCTGATTCTCGTTATACTCCTGAAGGTAGTTGCTCTCATTGAAGGGCCGGCGGATATGAAGTACAGGACTCTTCTCATCATGCCCGTTTTAGGGCGATGGTCCACGGTGCAACTGGCATCGTGTTTCCGGTATGCCAGATCGGGACCCGGCGTAGCCCAGGCATTTACGCAATTTGCGGGGAAAAAGGAATTTCTTGTGTCGTCCCTGATAACAGCGGCGATCGTATTCGGTTTATTTCTGTGGCATGGTGTGCTGATCGTTGCGATCATTGGTGGTTTTACCATGCTGTTCGGTCTTTTTTTCAAACGACGTATCGGAGGCGTTACCGGCGATATTATGGGTGCGGCATGTGAACTGGTCGAGGTTTTGACGCTGCTTCTAGTGTGTGCTCTTTTTGTGTGAGAGTATCTGATAGAAGTTTTTATAAAATACGAAATTCGAAGCACGAAATACGAAACAATGTCGAGTTATTGAAGTAAATAAACGAGCCGAGTCCTGTTTGAACTATTCGGATTTGGAATTTGTTTCGGATTTCGATATTCGAAATTATAAGGATAATTGGGATTTATTTATGAACACATGTACTCGCTTGTATCTAATCAGGCACGGTCAGGTGGTAAACTTTTCAACCGGGGTGTTGAACGGTCATAATGATGTGGATTTAAGTGGCCGGGGAATCAGACAGATGGAGGCGGTAGCCGCCCGGCTCAAAGATGAGGATATTGCCGCCGTCTACTGCAGTGATTTGACGCGGTCAACGAGAGGTGGTGAACTCGTTGCACGAGAACACAGTCTTGTGCCCATACGTTCGTCATCATTGCGGGAAATAAATTTCGGAGCGTGGGCAGGGTTGACATACGCTGAAATTCAGCAGCGCTATCCCGGTACTCTGGAGGAGCGGACCAGACGATTTATTGATTACAGGGTGCCCGAAGGAGAAAGTATAGGGGAGTTGAACGAGAGAGTTGCTCCGACAGTGAAGGGGATTTTAGGCACACATCAAGGGAGACATGTTGTTCTTGTTGCCCACGGTGGTGTCAATCGTCTCATACTGGCGGATGCCATGAATCTTGATTTACACAATTTTTATTCGATTGAACAGGACTACGGCTGTATCAATATTATTGACTATTATCAGGATCTTGCCGTAGTCAAACTGATAAATGGAAGGCCATCAACAGATTTCTGATTTGCCATGGGTAAAACCGATTGTATCCATACCATGTATGTTATCCTGTTTTTTACGGTGCTTATTATTCTATGCCCGCTGTTCGTATACCCTGATGTATTTACTGACAAGCTGGGAAGAAAGGTTAACATACCGTCACATCCCGCGAGAATTGTATCACTTGCACCAAGCATTACGGAAACACTCTTTGCCCTCGGCTTGAATGAAGAGATTGTGGGGGTTACCATGTTCAGTGACTATCCCGACGTTGCACGAACGAAACCGAAAGTCGGCAGTTATGTCAACCTTTCTCTTGAAAAGATCGTGTCTCTTGATCCCGACCTGATCATCGGCACAGCCGATGGAAATAAAAAGGAAGTCGTGTTTCAACTGGAAAGAATCGGATTTCCCGTGTATGTCGTTGATCCGAAAAATTTTGAAGACATATTCGAAATGATACTGGATATCGGCATGATTACCGGAAAGAGGGCTGAGGCCTGGGCACTGGTTAATATATTACGAAAGCGGGTGCAAGCTGTCGTTGCATCGACCGGGGGCTTGAAAAAGCCAACAGTTTTTTATCAGATCGGTATCGATCCGGTTGTTTCAGTCGGTGAAGATACCCTTCACGACACATTGATAAACATGGCGGGCGGAGTCAATATTACCGGGGACGTGACAATAAAGTATCCCCACGTGAGTATAGAGGAAATCATTACAGAAAAGCCGGACATTATCATTGTATCGTCAATGAAGCGGGGAGGCAATTTCGAGAAGGTACGAAATCATTGGATGAAATGGAAGAATATTCCTGCCGTAAAAAATGAAAGGATTCATATTATCAACAGCGACATGACAGACCATTCGTCACCTCGAATTGTGGATGGATTGGAAGAACTGGCGACGATAATACATCCTGAACTCGGAAAATAAGCATCATGGAGTTAAACGCGGCCGGTTTCGTGCCCGGGAAATTAATATATCCGGGTGACTGTCTGCAAGCAGGCAGTTGCTCACGTGACGTTTCGACTGGGTAACATCGTAATGTTGATCAAGCTGTGATGCTGATAGCAGATAGAAGTTGGCAGCGAGCAACGAAGAAAGAAAGGATCATTGTATCATGCTGGAGTACTTTTATCAGGGTGGGCCTGTTATGTACCCCCTTCTTTTTTGTTCTCTCTTATCGCTGACGGTTGTCATTGAAAGGGGGATATTCTGGATTCGGGAGAAACGAAGCCGGGACAGAAGATCATTAGATATGTTTATGACCCTGGTTGAAGAGAACAATCTCGACGGGGCAAAAGAAGTAGTTCAGAGAACCAACGATTTTGTCATTCGAGTCATGGTGTGCGGGATTCTGCACCGGGAATTTTCGTTGCGTGACGCCCTTCAAATGCGGGCCGATGAAGAGATCGCTCGGATGAAGCGGTACCTGCCCGTTCTCGACACGATGATAACCCTGTCTCCCCTCCTGGGTATTCTCGGGACCGTTATCGGTATCATTTATTCGTTTCAGATGTTAGGCACGTTGGGTGTGGAGCATCCCCGGCTGATCACTGTGGGAATTGCCCAGGCACTCATAACGACGGCCTTCGGTCTGATCATCGCGATTTTCAGCCTGATACCCTATAATTATTTCTTGTCCAAGGTGGAAAAGGCCGCACTGGAAGTCGAGCAGTATGGAACAAGCCTGGAAATTATCCTTGAAAAGAGCAGGAACGGGACAAACGTGATACCATGAAAGTATCGAAGAAGTACTTTAAAAAGGCCAGAGTCGAGATGATACCGCTCATCGATGTCATCTTTCTGCTGCTGGTGACCTTCATATTTTTTACCATGTCAATGGCGATTCATCGGGGCCTGCCCGTTCAGTTGCCCTCTTCATCAACGGCACAGGTTGCAAGGAAAGACTTTGTCGATATTACCATTAAAGAAGACGGGAAACTGTACATCGATAAAAAGGAAATGACTCTTTCCGAGCTGGTCGACCGGTTAATTGTTCTTCATCGGGAATCTCCGGAAATACGTGTATTGATTTCAGGAGATAAGAAGGCGTCATACGAACTGATCATTTCAGTCATGGATGCGGTCAAGAAATCCGGGATACCGGGCGTATCACTCGAGACAGAATGGAAAAAATGAGTATACAAAAAGACCTGTTTCTTGCAGCTCTTATTGCCGTTATTATCCATATCGGCATGGCCTTTGCCCGGGTTCCCGTTGAGTATCCTTCTGTCCATGTTAATGCGGGTGACAAGCGACATCTTCGAATTTCGTTTGTCTCTATCAAGCCGGAGGTAAAGAAAAAGGTCATCGTTAAGCAGTTGATAACAAAGAAAAAAAGGGTTGTAAGAAAAAAACCTGCTGAAAAATTCGTAAAGAAGGACATCCTGACCGAAAAGCGTGAATTACAACCCGAGGAGAACATTCAAGCAGAGCCGACTGAAAAACCACTGCATCCTATAGCCTCGGTCATTCCGAGAGAGGTACCGGAGAGACCCGCAATAGTCGCAGCCATTCCCCGATACAAAGAAAATGCGCCCCCGGCATACCCGCGAATCGCACGACGGCGGGGATATGAAGGTATCGTCTTGCTTTCTGTTAAGGTTCTTGGTAATGGGTATGTGGAAGAAGTAAAAATCAAAAAATCGTCGGGTCATTCAATTCTTGACCGGGCAGCTCTAAAGGCAGTAAGAAAGTGGAAATTTGAACCGGCTTCTCGAGTGGGAGCCCCCGTCACCATGTGGGTAGATGTTCCGGTTCACTTTGTTCTGCAGGAAAGTAAGTAATTATACTACGTGAATCACTTCACTATCAAACCGGCAATTATTTCAGCATTGATCCTGGTGTATCTGTTTGCTCCGAATCATTATGTCTGGGCGGAGGGGACGTCGTCAAACTCTTACTATCTCCGCGGAAACAAATATTTATTAAAGAAAAAAGTAGATAAAGCAATAGATAATTATAACAAGGCGATCAGACTCAGACCAAAAGAACCCAAGTATTATTATAAACGGGCTCAGGCTTATCGATCCAAGGGTTTACGTGACGAGGCGATTACTAATTATAAGAAGGTGATAGAAATTGATCCCACCTATTACTGGGCATATTCAAAACTTGCTGATATCTTTGTTGAAACGGGAAATAATAAAAAGGCAATCTCATACTATGAAATCTGTGTTTTTAAATGTCCCCGGGAGAGCGAGAAACATTATTACCGCGGCAGAATTTGCGATATATCGGGAGAAATTGACGAGGCAATCAGTGAATATAAACAGGCACTGAAACAACGGCCGGACTATTTTGATGCCCTCAGCTGCATTGCTGAGAACTATGAGAAAAAACAAGATCTTAAAATGGCCGCATCGTATTATCTGCGGGCCAAAAGGTTACGATGTTACGATGAGGCGACACTCATCAAGCTGGGGATTGTCTATACGAAACTGAAAGAATTTCAGAAGGCCCTGAAGATATTGAATGTTGCCCTTTTGATCAATCCTTTCAATCGGGATACCCGTTTTTATCTTGGAAAGGCATTTTACGGCAAAGGTAACCTCAATCATGCCATCAAGCAGACAAAGAAGGCCCTTGAGGTTGAACCGAACGATCCTGAAATACATTTTACCCTTGGCCTGTACTATGATAAGAAGGGCTGGCATGATATGGCAGTTGCTGAATACCAGGAAGCTCTTTATCTGAAACCGGATTATCTCTTTAACAAACTGGAAAAGCTCAACCGGAAAAAGAATCTCACGACAGAAGGAAAGGAAAAGAAAGAAGAAAGGGAAAAAAGTGAAAATGGACGGCAATCAAGTGAAAGATAGACTTGCCCGTATGATTACGGAGCGATCATTCGAATACCGGGAGAAACCTCCCTTTACGCTGGCGTCCGGCAGAAAAAGTAACTACTATTTTAACTGTAAAACAACAACACTCGACCCTGAAGGGATGAACCTCATCGGGAATATTATTTTTGATATATTACAGGATTCCGATGTTACCGCAACGGGTGGGTTAACTCTCGGAGCCGATCCGATTGCCAATGCCGTGTCGGTCATCTCATATCAACGGGGGAAACCGATTAAATCTTTTATTGTCAGAAAAGACGCCAAGGCACACGGAACGGGGAATGCTATCGAAGGTAACGTGGAGCAGGGCGAAAAAGTAGCAATCCTCGATGATGTCATCACAACAGGCGGATCGACAATTGCTGCTATAGAAAGGGCTCGAGAGGCGGGCCTGCTCATTGACAGGGTTATCGCCTTGATTGATCGTGAAGAGGGCGGGAGAGAAAATATCGAAAAATATGTGGACAAGGTTTATTCTGTTTTTACAAGAACGGAGATTGTGAACGTGTATAAAGGGAGGCGACAGCATGAATAAGTATAGTAAGCTCCCAGGGAATAATATCCTGCTTGTTTCGAT
>Ga0272442_10010905_pt1 | contig 11138 bp, 4 predicted proteins | sample SSMForm2O_FD_200262 | JGI IMG/M metagenome (GOLD analysis project Ga0272442, IMG submission 200262) | Marine sediment archaeal communities from Little Sippewissett salt marsh, Falmouth, MA, United States - SSM-Form-2O | ecosystem: Environmental > Aquatic > Marine > Wetlands > Sediment ...
TCGTTCGATATTCCATTGGTGACGAACAAATACTCACTTCCCCCAATCATGGCGACAACCGCATCATTGGGATCGGTCATCCCACCACCATTGCCAGAAGTCGCATCGAGGACAATATCCTTACTCGTATCGGCCAAGTCGTAGAAATCCACCGTGTGGTCGACCTGATTGGCGAAGATGAGGTATTCCGTTCCTGCTCCGGAGTTATCCCAGTAACCGATTCCGCAGGCCGCGGTCCAGGTTCCCGAGGCGAGACTCAGCCAGTTGGAGCCGGTATAACCAGCCAGCCCATTGTCCGGAGTTCCTCCTGTGGCTTTCACGATGCCATCCGTTGTCGAGCCGTTTGTATAAGCCGTATAAAAGTCATCTCCCACAAGGACAACATCGCGATAGTAAAGGTTGACGCCCAAGCTGTTGTACCCCATGAATCCCGATAGGTCTCCATGGATGTTAAACAGGGCGTAGTTCGTTTGACAGGCAAGAAGGTTCGGCGTGCTGCCCCAAATCGTGCAGCCTGAAGCTCGGTGCCCTCCATTGGCATCGGTCAAGCTGGCAACGAGAGCGCCGGCGGCGCTGAAGCGAAAGACCGCCGCGCCGGTTCCTGGATCTCCCGTTGCAAAAATGTCGTCGCTGACGGGATCGACGCTGACCCCGTTCATTCCCCGATCCGCAGGCCAAGTTGTTAAACCGGATGCGTCGGCCAGGACAGAAGCACTCGCCAAGACCGAATTTTGGGGATCGGTGATTTCGATCAGCTTGCGGTCATTAAACGTGACCGTGTAAATCTTCCCGTCGTTATAGGCGATGCCCGTGGGGATGTCTCCGATACCGGTTACGTCAATGACGTGGGAATAAGTGAATGTTTGGGCAAGACCGGGTTGAACCAACGCCATGCAAAAGAGAATCACAATCATACAGAGAATTCGTTTCATAGTTTTTTACTGCCTCCTTTACTCAAACAATAGTGAGTTAAACCACAAAAGTTTTCCTGTGATCGAGTTCCAATCCCTCATGTCACAAGACCCATGGGGGTTATCACCTCCCCTTCTCTTGAACCGATTCACACTTCACTCTATGAAATCTAAGTTTCTCACTCGGCGAATAGGGCGTCAAGTCTTATTTAATCCTTCTATGAAGTGCCAAGGGCAAGCCTTGCGGCTGACTTTGCCGCCGTTGAAGAGGACTGGAGATTTGACAGGCAACATTACTGAAGCGATTCATGGAGAGCGGGGGATCTGGCACATAAAGACGCACTAATGGCTTTTCCCGCGAGTCCGTACGCTGGGGGAGCGAGACTGAAGGATTTCAGTTGACATTTTTGCCGGTCGAGCCTAGGTTTATGTCCCGTGCAAAATTTCCTACCGGGCACGGTCGGAACCCGCACTTCGTCAAGCCTTAAGTCAAACGCATTGTGCATCATACATTCTATTGTCGTTCAAGGCATGAATCATTGGCCACGTCTCGATGCCCGGAGATTTCGTTTGGGGGATTGAATGATGACAAAGTATATTTTCGTAACCGGTGGGGTTTGCTCTTCTCTGGGAAAAGGGGTGGCCGCTTCTTCCCTCGGCGCGTTGTTGGAGGCGCGGGGACTCAAGATCAGCCTGCAGAAGATCGATCCCTACATCAACGTCGATCCGGGCACCATGAGTCCCTACCAGCACGGGGAGGTTTACGTCACGGATGATGGGGCGGAGACCGATCTCGATCTTGGGCATTACGAGCGGTTTACGCATACCCGATTGACCCGCCTGAATAGCATCAGCACGGGACAGATCTACCAAGCCGTGATTCAACGGGAACGGCAGGGCGGTTATCTGGGCCAAACGGTGCAAATGATTCCTCATATCACCGATGAAATCAAATCCCGTATCCTTCAGGCAGCCGAACAGGACCCGGTGGACATTCATATTGTGGAAATCGGTGGCACGGTTGGAGACATCGAAGGCATTCCGTTCCTGGAGGCGATTCGGCAGTTCGGTCTCGATGTCGGAAAACAAAACGCGCTGTTTCTTCATCTGACCCTGGTTCCCGTCGTCGGTTCAGGGCAGGAGCCCAAGACCAAGCCGACCCAACATAGCGTCAAGGAACTTCGCGAAATCGGTATCTCTCCCGACATTCTTCTCTGTCGCGCTTCTCAAACGCTGTCTCAGGGGATGCGCGAGAAGATTGCCTTGTTTTGCAACGTGACTGCGCAAGCGGTGATTACCGCGCATGACATCAAGGATTCGATTTATGAAATCCCGTTGCGCCTTCGGCAGCAGGGATTGGACGATCTGGTTCTGGAGCGTTTCGGGATCGAAGCCCCCCAGGGCGACTTGTCGGACTGGAAGCGCATTGTCGAGATTCATCGAGCGCCCGAGCACGAGGTCACGATCGGTATTATCGGCAAGTACACCAAGCTCCAGGACGCCTACAAGTCGATTGACAAGGCCCTGGACGCCGGGGGATTTTCACACCACGCGCGAGTGAATCTCTTGATGGTGGAGGCCGATTCGCTGGAAACGGGGAACGCGGACCGGCTCCTGGCGCCGTGCGACGGGATTCTTATTCCCGGGGGATTCGGATCACGCGGATTGGAGGGGAAGATCCGGGCCGTTCGCTATGCCCGGGACAACGGGGTGCCGTTTCTGGGCATCTGCCTGGGGATGCAATGCGCGGTGATCGAAATCGCCCGCCATGTTTTGAGCTTGGACGATGCCAGTAGCACCGAGCTGGATGAAACCACCCCCCATCCGGTCATTCACCTGATGGATGAACAGGTCGATATACAGGATAAGGGGGGAACCATGCGGCTCGGGGCCTATCCCTGCACCTTGAAGCCGGGCAGTCGAGCTCGAGCGGCCTATGGGGAGGATTTGGTTTGGGAACGTCACCGGCATCGGTACGAGTTCAACAATGCCTATCGGGATCGGTTCGAGGCGCAAGGGCTGCTCGTCAGCGGGCTCTATCAGGAGAAGGATTTGGTCGAGATTGTCGAGCTTGCGCGGCATCCCTGGTTTGTCGCCGTGCAATTTCATCCGGAATTTAAATCTCGTCCGCGGGAGCCTCACCCGCTTTTTTCGGGATTGGTGGGCGCGGCGCTTCAGTATTGTCGTTCCCGGCAGGATGGCGCTGAAAAGCGCCCGGCGGAAAGCGGAAAGAACGACTGATCGTTCTTGCGCAAGTTCCCACAAGCCTTGCAGTTGGGGCGGATTGCCGTCGAAAATTCGGCGCTTTAGGCCGCGTTTTCGATATCTTTCCTGGAAACTTTTTGCCGAACGTGCTTAAATGAAGAAGTTATGCGATTTGAATCGGTTGCCTTCGCAGAGCGTTGCCCGAGGGGATTTCGGTCGGCGGAGATTCGGAGGAGTCAATGTCTTTTGTAGTCGATGAATGCAAGATTGCCTCAGGCTACGAGCTGTCCCTCGGCGGCGAGTTTTCGGCGTCCAACACCGAAGCATTCCTGGCCGCAGTCGACCGGCTGCCATTGGAAGAAGGCGATGAGCTGCTGCTCCAAACGGAGCAAATCGCGTATTTGGACAGTGCGGCGCTCGGGGCTTTGATCATGGTTCAGACGCAGTTGGAGCAGCGGGGGATCAGCCTTCGGCTGGATCGGTGCAGCCCGGTGGTCGAAAAGCTTTTAGAGCAGATCAATTGCCTGAATTTGTTTCGAGCCCCTCTGGAGCGGTCTCGAAAGGAACGCTTGAAAGCTTACTCGGCTATTGGGGGGCTGTTGTCCAAAAAAGTCAACCTCCTGACGATCCTGATGGCCACGGCGGGAGATATCGCCGGTCAGCTGGAGGAGCCCTATCTGTGCCGGAAGATGGTGGATGAGCTGGCCTCGCTGTTGGGCACCGATTTGATCCTGCTCTATCTTGGCGACTCGGAACCCGGGTTGTTCCTGGTCGGAGAAGAAGTCACGGGTCGAGCGCATCCAGGTGCGCCCGAAAGTCTGTCCCCGGAAGCCTTTGCTGCGCTGGCGACCGCGCATCGGCAGGGAATTCAATCACTGGTTATGAAACAGCTGGACCGACTGCCGCCGGCGCTGGCGGACTATCTTCAACGGGCCGGCGCGGAACAGGTGGTGATTTGTCCGTTGCTTGGCATGCGAAGTGAGCAAGGATGGCTGATCCTGGGACTCGGGGCCGAGGCGGATCTCCTCGTTCAGGACAACCTTCAGGGCATCGACCTGTTTGTAAAAATCGGCGCTTTGCTGATGGAGAACGTTCGAAACGAGCGGCTCCGGCTGGCGCAGAGTCAAGAGGTTCGCCTCGCGCTTCAAGCGCTGTCCGCGGCGCCGATCGAGGAAGGGCTGCCGGCAAAAGCGGCCACAACCGACCAGTTGCTGGCTCGCCTGACGCGGCGTCTCAACAATCAACTCGTGCCGGTTTTGGGCTATACGCAGATGATTTTGAAGACCGGCCAGCTGTCCCCGATTGACCGGGAGCGCCTGCTGCGGATTGAGAACTCAATCCAATCGGCGAAGCGACTGATTAACAACCTCATGGGCGTTGCGATCCCTCAGCCCCTTGTTCAGACTTCGGTGTCGCTGAATCGGATTTGTGAACGCACGCTCAAGCGGCTTGAGAATGAAGCGGCGGCCGGCGTTGAATGGCGGGTGCGCTTGGCGGAGGATTTGCCCGACGGTTACGTGGACGCCCAGCAAAGCGCGCTGGTTCTTCAGCAGGTGATTCGTAATGCCTTGGAGTCGCTTCAAGGGAGGCCGGAGCCTTACCTGTCGATCCAGTCCCGGCTTCACGCCGAGTGGATCGAGTTCGAGATTGAGGACAATGGCGAAGGCATCCCGGAGGAGTACCAGAGTCGGGTGTTCGAGCCTTTGCTTTCGCTTCACGACGAAGTTGACCGCCTGGGTTTAGGGCTGAGCTTGTGCAAGACGATCATGGACTTGCACCATGGGGAGATTCGCCTGGAGAGCAAATCCCAAGTCGGTACGCGGGTTCTGTTGCGGTGGCCGCTGCAGCACGAAGCGCGCCTTCCGGAGCTGAAGCCGCCGGGAGCGGTGGAGCAATCGTTTGGCAGACAGGCGCGCATCGTCGTTATCGACGACGAACGGGTATGTGCGGATTTAATGCAAGACGTTTTGTCCGAAGAGCATGAGGTGAAAGTCTTTTACAGTGGACAGGACGCGTTAAACTATCTGGAGCGATATGATTTCGACCTCGTGTTAACGGACTTGCGAATGCCGGAAATCAGTGGCATTCAGGTCTATGAATGGATCCGCACGCACTTGCCGGGGAGGGAAAAAGCGGTCGCGTTCGTGACCGGGAATGCCTTCGAGCCGGAGTTTCGGCCGTTTGTCGAAACAACGGAGAACGTTGTCATTGCCAAGCCATTCAACTTGGGCACATTTCGCAAGTTGATTCGGGTTGCCCTCGAACAGCTGCGTAGTGCAGACTCGGAGGGCTAAGCCGTTTTCGCTTTCCGCTGACCGTTCGTTGGTGCAGCTTGACCGGCGGGATTGAAAGCTGGTACGGTGCCGAATAGCGCTCGGCAGGGCGGTTAGGCCGTCCGGCCGAGCCGCCGGAGGGGCGGGCGTCGAGCCGAGATCGGCTCGATCTGCGATTCGACGGGACAAGGTCCATAGGTGAAAACTCAGCTCGTCCAAGCGATTCGATCCTTGTTGTTGCACCGGGTTTTGTTTTCCGGACTGCTGGCGGCGCTGGCGCTGGCCGGTGTCATCGGGGGATCGATCTGGTTGATCCTTGTTTCCTCGGCTCCGGTGCTGCACCGGGAAGTTAGCCGGAAACCCGGTGAGAAAGAGCCGCAGGCCGTGCGAATGGTGTTGACTCGGCTGATGGCCCAGCAACTCAGCCCGGCAACCGCTCCGGTGCGCATTGAAGCGGCCACGGCGCGGTCCCTGGAAGGATGGAGCCGATTGGCGCTTGAAGGCGTGGAAGCCCGGGCCTCCGAGATCAGCGGATCGCTTCTGCCCGGCGCTTCGGGAGAATCTTCTTTTTCGGCTTTTTTGCGAGCCGACCGGGGTGTTGTGGACTTAAAGCAGGGAAATCTGGTGCTCTCGGGCGACGTCCACGCTCAACGCAGCGACGGCGTTTCAATTCGTTCCAAGCGGTTGGAGTATGAGGCCGCCCGAGATGAGATACGTTTTGTGACGGCCGAGATTCGTTCTCCAAAGGTGACGAATGTTGCCGGGGTGATTGTCACGGACAGCCGATTGAATCGTATTCGCTTTGCGAAATCGCATCCTGTAAAACACCCCTTCTTTCGTAAATATTCAGAACACTAGTATCGAGGTTGGACTATGGTGAACAGTGCGTGGAAGCGATCGTGCAGGATTCCCCTCCGGTGGCTGGCGTGGGCCTGTGCGGGTTGGATCCTGGGGGGCGGAACGGTTGGGGGAATCGTCGCCTGGGCCCAAATGGAAAGCGGTGGCCGGATGAGCGCCATGGGGGATACTCCGGTTGAATTTGTTTATGAATCGTACGAGATCTCGAATTTCGGCCAACCGAACGAGCGGCACTGGGTCAGCGGCTCTCCGGCGGTCGTCACGGCGTTTTTAAAGGACTCGACGCTGGTGGTGGAAGCGCCGTTTCTCAGTTACGCCAGCCAGGCGGGTGTGGTCAGCGCGACTCGCGGCATCGTAGTCTCGAACGGGACTCTGACGGTTCGCGCCCGGCAAGGGACGTTCAACATGGCTGAGAAACGGGGGCGATTCGTCGAAGACGTCCGCTGGCGCTATGGGCAAGGCTCCAACTGGGGGACCTGCGATAAGTTGACCTTCGATATCGGCGAAAGTGGGCAGATCTCCCGAATCAAATCTGAAAGCGACAAGAAACCAGGGCGAATGAATCTTCATAGCAACCGGGGAGCTCCGTTTCCCGGCCGGCAGGACGTGGAGCCGGGAGCAGTGGACTCGTCCCCGTCTGCGGTTCCTCCGATTGAGCGGGTTCTTTCGCCGTTGGAGCAGTAGAGTTTTTCGCCGCGCCGGGTTTAAATGGAGTGTCTTTCGGACAAGAAAGCCGTTCCAACCGGATCTTTCCCTTATCTCGCGATTTCCAGCGGGCGAAGCAAGGTGGTTTGAAGGGTTGAAACCAAGTTGCGGTTTGAGCCTCTAGGTGACGAATTTTGAAAGACTTGGGGCTTGTTTCGAAGCCAAAAAAAAACTTGACACTTCTCCGCCGCAACGAATATACTCTTCAGAATGCGATGCTATGAATTCCCCGTGCTGTAACCCGGCCTAATGCTTGGAATTAGGTGGAGTTGAGCGGGGATAAATTATTCACAGAATATCCACAACGGTTGATCCCGAAAGGGGAAACCGAAAAAGCCCGATGAATTGGAGCAAAACCATGCGAAGGAAAGCGTTCGCACTTTATGGAGTCATTCTGGGGATCCTGGTGTTGGGAGTGACACCCATTGCATGGTCTGGCCATAGTGGAGGGGCCTTCTTAAACAGCAAAATCGTTACAGATCAAGCGATCCTGCCCGGCAGCTTTTGGACGCCAGTGGTTGCGTTTCAGATCGATGATGATGATGTGATCGCCAATGGCGACGGCCCGGTGAATCTCATCAGCGTGACCTTGACGTTGTCCAATGCGCCGGCTCCTCCCGTCGGAACGCCGTCGATTGAGCCGGGCGATTTTGCGGCGCTGGCTATTGCCATTGACAACCGTTTCCATACCGGTCTCGACACGAGTTATGATCCGCTGTTCGACCCGATCATCTCGATTACTTCATTCGAGCAGGATTCATTGACCGCAACGGCGTTCTTTGGCGAAAATCGAGGGATTCTTGCGGCGGATGCGGATATCCCTTTCGGGCCCAACAATTACTTTGTTTTAATCAAGACAAGTCCAACCATTTCCGATAGTGCTCGTTTTGTGCCCTTTATCCAGGTGGCCACGGACAATTCCTCTGGAGAAAATCCTCCGGATACGGTCGACCTGTTCGACGATACCCACATGCGGGTGGTCAACAACGTCGGCGACCTGAGGCCGAACGCGGAGGGCGTCAATGGCAGTGGCATTCCCTTGGTTCGCGCCGATCGGGCCACGACCGGCGAGCAGGAGGCTTTTCCTCCGCTTTATCCCATCGGCCGAAGCGGACATCCCGATGCCTTCGGCCATTTCAGCTCCGCCTCGGGAGGCGTGCCGGAGATTTGGCCTGCGGGAAGCGCCTTAAGACCGGTGCTGGGTTTGGAGCTGGGAGGCGGTTTTGACAATACGGACATTCGACTGCGATCGGTGACATTGGAGTTGGTCAGTACCGGCCGGCGCGGGGATTTACTTTCGGACGGCATCGACAACGATGGCGACAACCGCTATCTGATCGACGACGGGGTGGATGACGATTTTGACGGACAAATCGACAACCTCGGCGAAGGCATCGACGAAGATGCCGTCACGGGCAAGTTCGAATTGGCGCAAGTAGCCAACTATCAGCTCGAGAACCGCAACGACGACAACGACTACTACGTGGACAACGCTGGGCCCGACGGCGTGTGGGGCATCAATAAAATTGACGGAATCAATGACGATCCCGGCGTGATCGGCGTTTTCGACAGCGGTGTCGATTATGTTTACAACGATGATGGGCAGATTCCGGGCGAGTTGGACGCCTTCGATACGTTGCAGAGCAACGCTTCAATCCGCGCAATATCGGATGAGCGAAAGGTCCAAAAGCGGCTGGCGAACGAAGACCTGGACGCGTTCATGGACGACGCCAATAATCCCGGCATCAACTTTGAGTTGGTTCTATTCCCGGTCGGTTTTGATCAAGAATATGACTTCGGGATCGATCCGATCCTCATTGACAATGGTCGCGCCCCCGGCGTGTTTGATATTGATGATGAATTCCGATATCCGGGGCTGACCGCGCGGGAGAACTTTTTCCATACGGATCGTATCAGCAACGACGACGGCGACTATTTCATGATTGACGGGCTTCCCATTCGCCGGGTGAAGGTGGAAGAGGGAGGCCGCCGGATCCTGGGTCCCGAGCGGTTTGTGCCGTATTGGGATGAGATTTATGTCGACAATCCATCCGGCGGCGTTCGCTTTCAGCTGGATGCGAGCGATACCATGCTTGCCTCCGGGACAAACGGTTATCCACTACCCGCCTCGTTTCCCGCCTTTCTGCCCGACAATGACGTAAGAAACTTCAACGATGACGGGGATTACTATATCGACGACGATGACGGCAATGATCTGGCCTATGACCTTGGGATCGATATTCTGGTCTTCGACACCAATGGAAACCAGTATTATGATCCGGGCGACGAAATCACGGTCGATCGGAATGCCAACGGCCGGTTCGACTTCGGTTTTGATTTTGTGCGGCACACCGGGGACAACGACACGATTGAAACCATTCAGTTCTCAATCTTTGAAATCCCCTCCACCGTTGCGGTTTTCAACAGCACCGAGAATTTCATGGTGGGATTCGCCATCGCGCGGGATTTGTTCCTGCCTTTTGAAGCGTGGACTCCGGCGGACAAGGCGGCGATCGCCGCCATTGTCGGCACGACGCCGACGCTGAACCTGTGGGAAGCGGCGAACATTTACCTGACGCAGCAGTATGAGGCGGGCGATCCGCGGATGCTGATTGATCCGCCGTTCATTGTGTTCGTTGTCGATACCAACGAAAACCTGATTCCTGACATTGATTTCGAGAATATTGACGCCAGTCTGGATGAGATCCTTTACGACAACCGGTTCTTCGGCAATCCGCCCATTGCAGAAGGGGGGCGGCCGATTCCTCGCGCCGAGATGGATGACGAATTCGAGGATACGGACGAGAACGGTTATTACACGTTTGGCGACTATGTTCTCTATTATGGCGGTGACGTTGACGATCAAGGAAACATTTTCCCAGCCACGGAGCCGGAATTGCCCGACGTGGATGACGATCGGGTTTATCTGCGGCCCGTGGTTGACGAGGAGCCCGCCGATCCCAATGCGCCGATTGGCGCCAACGGCCGCGACGACGACGGCGATGGGGAAGTGGAACCGTTTGACGTTGCCGACGGCCAGGATAATGACGAGGACTCGGTGGACACCGACCTGGACGGCTGGGTCGACGGCCTGGAAGCTCTCTATAACACCAATCCGAGCGATCCGCTCTCGGTGCCCCTGGCGCCTCCGGTGCCCTATTGGGTCTTTATCGACGAGGGGATCGACGAAGACACGAACTATACTCCCTTTGGGCTTGGCTATAACGTCGACGCGGACAATGCCCACGGCGCTTTAATTGACGAAGACGGCATGATCGTGGACGACAATGGCGACCCGATTCTCGACGGCGACGGCTATCGCGTTCCGGCTCCGAATGGCTTCGACGATGACGGTGACGGGCAGATTGATGAAGACCTGCCGAATTTCGTCCGAGACGATATTATCCTGACCCAGCTGGTCGACGAAGAATTCGAAGACGGAATCGATAATGACTTCGATGGATTGATCGACGAGGACGTCAGCTACGTTCCCCTAACGCCAATCACCGATGAGGAGATTTTAGACTATTTCGTCGACGAGCCGATGAGTCCCAGTGTCCCGATCGGCGTGACGCTGGTCAATGGCCGGTTTGACTTCGTGAAGGCGTATTATGATGAGAACCTGACGGATGACAAGCCAGGCGGGCCGATGGAGTTGGGGATGCAGGCGGCGTTCGGGCCGCGGTTTGATCCGGTGTATCCCTCCCCGAGTTTTGTGTTGATCGGTTTTCTGGAGTTCGTGCTCTCCGCGGACGGGGACACACCTTACGACGAATATTACATCGATTTCAACGCCAACGGGGTTTACGACGTCGAAGTCCGGGGCGCCTATGAAAATCGGCAGAGCGAGTGCCTCTGGCCGGGATTCGATGGGATTCCAACGCTGAAACAAGGCGACGTCTATGGCGAGAAGGCGACGCCGGTCGACAATGACGGCGACGGCGAAGACAACGACGGCGATCCACTGACGCCGCCGGTCCCGGATGGCATCGACAACGACGAAGACGGTCTCATTGATGAAGGCTTCAACGAGGATTGCGGGGACAGTGCCTTTACGTTTGAAGACTATGAAGGCAGCGGCTCCAGCCCCGACGTCCACGGCGTTCAGGTTTATTTGGACAGCAACAATAACGGCATTTTTGACGCGACGCAGGATACGCGGGTCTCGCTCGGTTTCGCGGAATTG
>Ga0272442_10010906_pt1 | contig 11137 bp, 9 predicted proteins | sample SSMForm2O_FD_200262 | JGI IMG/M metagenome (GOLD analysis project Ga0272442, IMG submission 200262) | Marine sediment archaeal communities from Little Sippewissett salt marsh, Falmouth, MA, United States - SSM-Form-2O | ecosystem: Environmental > Aquatic > Marine > Wetlands > Sediment ...
CCGCCTCGTGAGCAATGCGCTCCGCTTCTAGGATTAGCCAACTGGCAATTCCCCTCCCGCGGTAGGTCTCGGATGTCCAGAGGACCTCGAGCCACATCACGCCGAGGAGCGAACTGACGCTGACTCCTCCTACGACATCTCCATCCGGTCCGCGAACGGCTAGATCGAAGGAGAAGCCTGGCTCTTGGGTTCCAGGGAAGTGGATTCTCCCCTCGGTCGCGTGTTGGTTGTACTCCTCGATTCTGAGCGAGATGTGCGAGCTCTCCTCCTTCGTCGGGGTGTCGCAGATCGTGAGACGGTCGAGTGAGCTGGATGGCATCGGGGACTCCTCCAAGGTTACCGAACGTACGGCGTATAGTGTACATGGAACCCCAAGCCTGCCCACCATGGCCAGTCACCTTCTTCAGTTAGGTCAAGCAACCACTGCCGATGCCAGGGCGAGTCTCTGGGAGGAGGGAGCGTTGACCCAAGAGCATTGCGCGGTTTCCATGCTCGCATGGAAGACACCCATCACCATGAGGCAACGAACGAACGCGTTCTACATTCAGTCCCCCAGGTTCAAGACGACGTTCCCGACTCGATCTCAGAGGGTCATGCCGTTCGCATACCTGCCTTCCTCCCTGAATGTCAGTCCGTGTCGATCTTGGCGGTATGTATAGACCAGATTCATGGGTGAAAGCCACACCGGGTCAGTGAAGGCAGCAATCGCAGAGAATCTCAAGCGAGAAAGCTCACGCGAGAGACACAATCGGTACTTCGTCTGAGGTCCCGTCTGAGTGTGCTCCAGAACTAGAAGATGCCTTCGGCCCCCAGCGCATTGGGATCGATCTTGAACAGGAATCGTCTTCCACCCTGATCCTGAGTGACCGTGCACCATAGCACTCGATCCGGATCGAGAGGTCGAACGTCGAACCTCGATTCGACAAAGACGCCTCTTGCCTCATCGCTATACGTGACTCGAACGTCGTGTGCTGCTATGACGTAGTCTCCCTGCTCGATCTGCCCCTCGTGGCTGTAGTCAAGGTCCCAAATGGACCCCTCGAAGTACAGCAGGACTGTGAGCTTGTTCGAGAGAAGCTCCCGCAGCTCGTCGTAGTCCGCTTCCACCTGAAAGGCCAAGATGAGTAACGTCGTCACACTTCCCAACTCGTACTGCTCATGGATGATGCCCATCAGCTCGGCGTTAGGAAGCCCTGCAGCCCTAGCCTGGGCGACCGCTGCGGTAGTGGCAAGAGGAGTGTAGACGAGCGCGCTTTCGAGACACGGAGAGGTGCTGCTGCTTGCTTCCTGATGAGTAGACTCAGAGGGATCGCCTCCTTTGTCGACACACAACTGCCAGTTTGCCAGTACGTCTGCATCTCCTTGGCTCAGCCCCCACTCATATGCAGCTTCGAACTGAGATTGATCCGGAGCAATCCACCCCCCTGCGGCCGTTGTCATCTCGGACTGCTCGGATTCATTCTCGGTTTCAGACCTCTCCTGGCATCCCACAACGCAGACTAGAACAAGTGCAATTGCGCACGGCCCAATCACACGGATCATCAGCCGGATCATGTCGCCTCCTTGGTCTGTGATTGCGTCAGCTGACTGACTACCTCCCAGCGCACACACGGCGCCGCGCGACCTGGAGCACTTGACTACACGGTACTATGGTTCAGGCCAACACAGCAAACGCGATGATCGGCGCAACGTCTGAGGACTGCAGGCGAGACTCCTCGCAGGCGAATCCACGTCGGCATTGACCTTCACCCGAGAATCCGGTCCAAACAGAATGTCAGGATCTGCGACTGTGCCCTTGCCCACAGAACACGTCGAAGCGGACTATTGCTAGACTCCAATGGGACTTTCGCTTCTCACGATCAGCCGAAAGGGGACACTGCTCACCACGAGACAGCTAACGAACGCGTTCTACATTCAGTCCCCCAGGCTCCAAACTGCCGTTTCTGCAAGGATCTTCTGAGCTCGACCACATCTACGTTGCGTAGCTCACTGAAGACTCTTCTGAGAAGAGGCCGCATGAAGTACGTTCTCCAGCTAGCTCGGCACGTCGCTGAGCTTCATCCAGGAGTCGCTTCGTCTGTTCTGGCTCGTCGTTTCGCTGCTTCTCGTGTAGACTGCCTTGTGGGGAGGTCCTAGTGGGGAGGTCCTATGATTCGCACGGCTTGGATCGGCATGATGGTTCTGCTTCTCTCAATTGCCCTATTTGGCTCCCAGAGTGGCTTTGCGGTCGGAGCTTCTGTCCAGTACGAAGCTGAGTTTGAATCGGCCGATCTGCGCGCGATTGATGGGTTCTCTTCTCACTCTATGCTCATTGGCTGGTGGTACTCACCTTCTCGCATCGATGGAGAAATGAAGCACAAGGCGCTTTCGCCTGCGGGGTTCGAGTCAGCCGTGACGTACCGGTACCCGGACGACGGCAACCTAGGGAGATTGGCTCTGCAAATGCGGCAGCCAACGGATATCTCTAGCTACGAAGGCTTCGAGATCCACCTCCGATCGAGCAGTCATACAGAAATCGGACTTGCCGTCAATCTGACCTGCGACGAAGTGAAGAACGCTTTCATGGAATTGGATTCCACGATCCAGTGTGGCATAGATAGTGTGGCAGTCCGTGTGCCGTTCAGCTCCTTTGTGATGAAGGATGGCGCCAGCGCCCAGGAGACCAGTTCTGCGGATCTCCCGGGTTTCGACTGCTTCATGGAACTCGTCTTCCTCGTGCAAGACGTACGCCTGGTGTTGACAATCGAGTCTGCGCACGTCTATCGGACATCTGAACAGGAATCGGACGCTGTTCCACATGCGGCCCTTGCGACACCTGGCGTGGATGGCTACGCGGTAATCCTCAACGTCGATGACCATCCGGGCGACAACGACATCATCACCGGTTACGCCAACCGCAATCGAATCGTCGACGCACTCCTTGCCAAAGGATGGGCAGAGGAGAACATGTACATCTTGCTCGATCTTGATGTGACCGTAGAGGCTGTAGAGCAGGCGATGGATTGGCTCATGGAGCGCGTTACGGAAGAGGATCTGGTGTTCATCTACGCCTGTGGCCACGGCGGACATCTTCGTGAGACTGTCGGTCTTGGGTGGGCCTTCCCGCCGCTCTGGCGAGCGCTTCCTACGGATCGCAAGGTCTTCGTCGTGAATTCCTGCGGGGCAGGACAGATCACCGCAAGCGCGATGTATGGGGAGTTCATTGCGCCAGAGCAGCGGACCCAGCACTCCGATCAGCTCACAACTGGCCTCGCGATCGCGGGATGCGCGTACGACGAGGAAGGGATCTCCGGTTCCATCGGAGAAGGGCTTCCCATCCTGGGAGGCTACATGACGTTTTTCCTGCACGGGGCAATGAATGACCTATCGCTCGATAACAATGGCGATCTGTTCGTTTCCGTTGAAGAGGCATTCTCTGGCACGTACTCACGAACCAGGGCTTTCTTCAAGGAAGAGCTCACCAAAGTTCTCTCCTATTCCCACCTGCCAGAGTTTGTGCTCAATCCGCTTCGTGCGATGGTCGCCTACGACTACCCGCACCCCGAACTGATCGATGCATATCCCGGCGAACTGATTCTTGATCTGCGGAAGTACGGCGAAACAGCAGAGTAGCAATTGGCCTCCACCCGCGAGTCCGAGCCAAGGCCAGTGTCCGAACAGCTGAGTCTGAGTCGCAGAGAGCCCTGAATGGCGAAAATGAAGAATGCAAAGGCATATGCGCTAACGGTGCCGGTAGGATCGAGACACCGCTCACCACGAAGCAGCGCACGAACGAGTTCTACATTCAGTCCCCCAGGATCCAAACCGCTGTTTGTATTTGCATTCCTCCCGCATCCTACACGCAGTACAAAGCAACTTGAGAGTCATCACCTCAGTACTGATGGCCAAGCAATGGTTCGCCACTAGTCGTTGCGACCTTGCCTATCGAGCGCTCAGCCTTTCCTTCGTACGAGTTGGCTTGCGCTCAATCGTCAAACGAAGGACACCAGAAGATCTCAGACACAAAGTCGAGTGAACACACGCCGCAGCTGACAATGAAGAACCCTGTCCCCTCCGGGAAGAAACCGCAGTATTGCCCTAGTGGGTCAAGAGGAGCTGGAACTATCGCCACAGACTCAGTGATCCAGGTACGGGATGCATCATCGACAACAAGACGAACCACGTCGCCTCGCCCCCGAACTAGCGAGTAGAGACTGCCCCCAGAACACTCGAGGTCGATGACTTCCTGCTCGTAGGCTCCGTCAATTACCGCCAGCAATGCGCCAGAGTGAAGGTCGAGGAAAATCAGCCGCTGGTGACAGAGAGTGGGCTTCAGAGGCTGGCTCCAAGCACGCTCTGTGGCCAGGAGAATGAATTGATCGTTCTCAATGCAGTAGCCCACTACGTCGTACTCCTTGAGCGACTCCATAGGGAGAGGTATAGGCCCAAGGTGCTTCTCATTGAGGAGATCGTATCTTTCGACTTCATTGCCCCGTTCTGGCACGTAGTAGACGATCCCGTCAAGGACTGCCAAGTCATCTGCAAGCGGCGCCAATTCCCCGATTAGGACCAGGTCAGGGCCCATATCTCTCAAGCCGTAGAGCAAACCGGATTCCCGCTCATACAGCAATACACTGTCTCCCCACCTGGCAACCCCGTGCACGCAGCCGTGGACGGCTACCAAGAACTGCGCTCCCGCATCGGACTGCCCCGCCACTCCCAAGGCACAAGCCAGTTCCAGAACCACGATCAAGAGGCAGACCGACTTGCTTCTCATGCCCATCACCTTCGTTACTTCTCACTGTCAGTTAAGATAGCGAAGTACGTGCTGTGCAGTCAAGGCTCAGTTCTCCTGACTTCCACCCACGAACCTCGCCCCAACGGGAATTCACGACTGACAGTCCTCTGTGTGATCTTGTGAGGCTAGAATCGGTCGAGGGGCCAATCTCAATTGCAGATCGGGCTCCCGTGACAAGCCGGACATCGCTCACCATGCTGCCACGTACGAACGCGTTCTACATTCAGTCCCCCAGGCTCCAAAACGCCCCTGTTCTTGTGCTTCTCGCCTTTGCCTCCCCTCGCTACTCCCCTTATTCCGAAGTCCATTGAGGTAGATGTCGAGATTCGCTGTCTCCAGCAGACGCACGTCGCATGTCCGTCCGAGAGGCGTTTGCCCAGCGCACCTACCGTGTTCTTGATCTTCTAGACTGTCCAGTCCCGTAATGGTGTTGACACATTAGACCTCCTCGTGACGGTGTTCGCGGACGGCCCCCCCAGAAGATCTCCGAGCGTGTCCGTCCTTTGGTCCGGTAGTCTTGGTGGGGCCGTTTGAAGTTGCAGAACTCAAGAAACGAAAGCAGCGACTCCTGCAGCTGGGGAGGGGAAAGCGTGTACCTTGTCTTCGAGAGTCATCAGACAACCTCCCAGGTTCTTGTGATCGTTCCTGAGAGTGTTGCCTCGATGGCTCTCTTCTTTCCTCTTCCTCCACTCGTCCACCTGTAAACAGTACTGCGAAACGCGACAGACTAGATCTACCTCCGGCCCGGATCCAAGGTCAGCTCAACAGCTACAGCCGCCCGTAGGGGAGTCCTTCGATCCGGCTTTGCCGCTTGAATCGAAGATGTTCCGCCTCCGATAGGCGGCGGAACTCACCGGGAGAGCTTTCGACAGCAAGATGGAAGCCCATGCGAGATCCCACGAAGTAGACAGCTTCGTTGTCGAGGGAGCCGACGCATCGCTTCGTGATCTTCTCGCACAGGAGATCACGTTGTGCCATTCGGTGATGACCTCCTTCGCCATGTTGCGCCTTGAGCTATTAGTCGCTGGCTGTGCCCCCGAGGCGAGAAGCTGCCAAGCCGGGAAACAGCGGACGGACGGTGTGCCTGCAATGCCACTGCTATCCGGGGTCTTGCATCCTCGTCTCTCCCAAGACGAAGGCTGGCTCCTCTTCTGCATCAAGCCGAGCTTCATGCTCGGCATCGGGATCTGCTTCCTCTGCCTCAGGTTCAGCTGCAGCCTCAGCGCCGGGATCCGCTTTTTCTTCCGCAGGTTCAGCTTCAACCCTGGCATCGGGCGCCGCTTCCTCTATCCCAGACTCAGCTTCAACCTCAGCGTCGGGATCCACTTCCTCCAACTGGGAAGCAGCTTCGACCCCATCAGCAATGGGATCTGCTGTCTCTGGATCAGGTGTAGCATCTGCCACCGCGGTTGTGACACTCGCAGCTTCCAGATTTCTCAGTTTCTGCGCGATATCCGTCGCGGTTGGGGCCACATCCTGTGCCTGAAGGCCCCCTTGCCCTTCAGCAACGACATAGTCCACAGTCTGTCCCTCGGTCAGCTTCTTGAAGCCAGACCCTCGAACGGAACTGAAGTGGACAAACACGTCTCCGCCTTGAGGTCGCTCGATGAAGCCGTATCCCTTGGCGTCGTTGAACCACTTGACTCTTCCTGTTTCTCGCTCTGCCATGATCGCTCTTCCTCCTATGTGTCGGGGCGCGGTTCTTAGGTCCCCGCTGTGATGTAGCTTCGATTCCATCCGCCACCGCAGCGCCTCGCGCGTGAACCACCCAATCCTGCGCATCCGAGTTGCGATTGCTCTTCTGTGTGATGCGAGCCTTCAGCACGGGCAGCAGTGACGCCCCTGAGAGTGCAAGCCCACTCATGGAGTACCATCATCTTCTTGCTATACGGACCTCTTGACCTTGCCTCGTATGAGCTCGGTCATTGCCTCGATCTCACAAGGAATGCTTGAGGTGTCTACCCGCAAGGCGACGGGATGGCCGTGCTCCGTCAACGCGTTGAACAGCCAGTTGGATATCGGGTCTGCGTCCGCGTTGCTGTCGTAGCGAATGCCGAAGTTCACCCAGACCGCGGCCTCGGTGTCGTCCATCACTTCCGCGACCTTGAAGGCGCGAAGGTACGTCAGGACGCTGCCATCGGCAATGGAGCGTTCGCTTCCAGGGCTCGGAGACGGCTCCCCCATCATCGATGCCGCGACGGCCTTGCCCGCAGCCTCATCGGCAACTCCAACTTCGATCGATATCATCCGTCCCACTCGCTCACTCATTGTCTCTCCTCCCTTTGAATTGCGTGTATATCTCGCCCGGGTCTCCTGCTGTCGACGCTCGCCCATCTAGCGTTATCCGTCGGCGCGGTTCCATCGATCCCGAGCATCTCCTGCATTGCTGGCTGGCCTGCTCCCCGACTGGGAGAGAAGATCGCTTGCTAGTGCGCTGCAGCGACGTGCTGTTTGCACGTCTTACGGAAGTGAAACCCGTAGATTGCGAACGTGACTGCCATCGAAAACTGCCCGGGGCGAAAGAACACCGTCCATATCAAGAGCTTCCAGTATTGGAGACGCTCGCGTCCGACAATCCCCAGGCGGATCGTGGAGCGCAAGAATGCCAGGATATGTCTCGCGCTCAATGAAGAGGAACGGATGGCCGGCGCCTTGTACTCCCGCAGGAAGGTCCGAACGCGCTTGTAGTAGTGCTTCGGGGAATAGATGGTCTGCAAGATTCTCTCATACCCCTGGCGCAATGCGGAGAGGTCCATGATCGGGACGATATTCGTCGTGCCATCGACGTTGTCTCCGGATCCCTGCGCCAGCAGCCGATCTGCCTTCTCGAGGCGGTCGTAGAGTCGCGTCCCAGGAGGGGCCTGCAGCAGGCCCACCATCGCCGTCACGATTCCGCTCTTCTGGATGAACTCGATCTGCCGTTGGAAGATGTCGGCGAAGTCGTGATCGAAGCCGACGATGAAGCCGCCCTGCACCTCCAGGCCGGCTCGTTGAAGACGCTTCACGTCGTCGAGCAGATTCCGTCCCTTGTTCTGGCGCTTGTTGCACTCCGACAGGCTCTCCTCATCCGGGGTCTCAATCCCGATGAACACTGTCCGAAACCCTGCGTCGACCATCATCTTCGTCAGTGGCTCGTCGTCAGCCAGATCGATGGACAACTGGGTCTGAAGCGGAATGTCCTTGCCTTTCTGCCACTCGATCAGGGCGGGCAACAGGTCCTCCTTCAGAGCCCGCCGGTTGCCGATGAGGTTGTCATCCACGAAGAACACACCTCTCCTCCAACCCGCAGCGTGAAGGCCATCCAGCTCCGCGATGACTTGTGCCGTCGTCTTGGTGCGCCAGTTGTGTCCGAAGAGAGTCGTCACGTTGCAGAACTCGCAATCGTAGGGGCAGCCTCTTGAGTACTGAATGCTCATCGAGGCATAGCGACTCAGCTCAGCCAGCTCCCACCTTGGAGTGGGGCTCTGCCGAATGTCGGCGAAATCCGTCGTCTTGTAGAGCCGCTCGGGGCGCCCGCGTTCAAGATCCTCCAGGAAACGAGGGAGTGTCAACTCAGCCTCATTCAGCACGAAGTGATCGACGTCATCGAAGTCCGCGTACTCGCCCGTGAACAGGGGGCCGCCGGCCACGGTTGTGACACCCGCCTTCTTGCACCGGGAGATGATCTTCCTTGCGGATTCGCGTTGAACAACCATCCCACTGATGAACGCGTAGTCGGCCCACGCCAGATGCTTGGCCGTAAGGTTCCGCACCGTGGCATCGACGAGACGGACAGTCCAGTCTGCGGGGAGCAATGCGGCCACCGTAAGCAGGCCAAGCGGCGGAGAGGCTGCCTTCCGCCCCACAAAACCAAGAGCGCGTTTGAAGCTCCAGAATGTCGGCGGTATTTCAGGGTAGATCAGTAGAACATTCGTAGTAGTCCCCTTTTCGTAGGTTTCCCTTTGTGGTGAACTTGGCCCGTCGGGCGCAGCTCGTCTTTGGGTCAACTGCTACTTGCGATCCAGCGCCTCTGACAGGTACTTCCCCAGCGCCGTGCGGATGATCTCCGATTCCGAGATCCCTTCTCTCTCCGAAAGCTCCTGAAGTTGGGCCAGAAGCTTCGCTGGGGCCATGAAGTTCTTCATCACCAGAGGATTGCTTGGATCTCGCTTGCGACGTGCCATGGGAGAGACTATACAGCTAATTATCTAACTAATCAATGACAGCCCCCCCAATCGCGGTGGCCGCGGAAGACACGTGGCGAATGAATCAGCAATATGGCGGAGACGGCCGGTGATTGCCTTGCCCTTCGGGCGACCTGGTCGATCTTCACGCAGAGGCTGTAGCCCCCGGTCGGGATGCCAGAGCGGCTGTCGGGTCCGACGTTGAGCAAGTTGAGAAGTGCCACGTAGGATGACCGGCTTCCCTTCGCACCTCAATCGGCACCAGACGCGATGCCACAACCCCTGGCTATGGATCTCCCGAGAATCCGCGGAGGCAAGCTTCTGCTGTCCCGCAAGGGGTGGCCCGTGCCGACAGTCTTCCGGGATGCGACATCCCTCAACAGCTTGCTGCACACGAACGCGTTCTCCATTCACTCCCCCAGGCTCTAAACCGCCGCCTGCGCCTGCATGACCTTCCGCAGATCTTCCTTACCCGCTGCGTCTCGCGTAGGATGATCTCGGTACAAGGCTGTCTCGTGTCTCCCGAGTGGGAGTCGTAGGCGAAGTGTGAACCAGGTGAGGACATGAATGCTTTGCTGATCTACCCGCAGTTCTCGGATACGTTCTGGAGCTTCAAGTACGCGCTTCGATTCATCCGGAAGCGTGCCTTCGCCCCGCCGCTAGGACTCCTGACAGTCGCCGCGATGCTGCCGAAGAAGTGGGAGAAACGCCTTGTCGATGTGAACGTCGAGAAGCTCGCAGACAACGATCTTGCGTGGGCCGACGTTGCCTTCATAAGCGGTATGACGATCCAGCGGGACTCGGCACTGGAGATCATCGCGCGATGCAAGGACGTGGGGCTCAAGGTCGTCAGCGGGGGTCCGATGTTCACCACGGAGCCGGAGGCGTTCTGCGGGGTCGATCACCTCGTCCTGAACGAGGCTGAGATCACGCTTCCGCTGTTCCTGGAAGATCTGGCCAACGGCTGCCCGAAGCGAGTCTACACAACGACTGAGTTCGCTGACATCCAGCAAAGCCCGATGCCGTTGTGGGAGTTGGTCGACATGCGTAGATACGCGTCGATGATCATCCAATTCTCACGCGGCTGCCCGTTCAACTGCGAGTTCTGCAGTGTGACTGAGATGTTCGGTCACCGAACGCGTCTCAAGTCCGCAGACCAGATCATCGGCGAGCTGAATGGTCTTTACGCACAGGGCTGGCGTGGCCCTGTCTTCTCGGGTGACGACAACTTGATCGGCAGCACGCGCTACCTCAAAGCGGAGCTTCTGCCCGCACTGATCGACTGGAGGCGTGACAAGGAAAGCGTGCAGTTCGCCACCGAAGTTTCGATCAATATGGCTGACGACCCAGAGCTGATTCGAATGATGGTAGACGCAGGGTTCAGCACGGTCTTCATCGGGATCGAGACACCAGATCAGGACAGTCTGACTGAATGCGGCAAGAACCTGAACACGAACCGCGATCTCGTCGCTGACGTGAAACGGATTCAGCGGGCCGGCCTGCAGGTCCAGGGTGGCTTCATCGTTGGGTTCGACAGCGACACGCCGGCGATCTTCCAGCGACAGATCGACTTCATTCAGCAGAGTGGCATTGTGACTGCGATGGTCGGCCTGCTTCAGGCGATTCCCGGTACCAGGCTCTACGAGCGCCTCGCCAAAGAGGGCCGGCTTCGCGATGCCGTGACCGGGGACAACGCTGATGGGACGACCAACGTCGTGCCCAGAATGAGCTTCGAGATCTTACAGGAAGGATACCGCGGGATCATGAGAACGATCTACTCCCCACGCATGCACTACGCACGCATCCGAATCTTCTTACGGGAGTACAAGTTGCAGAGGAACCGGACGCACTTGGATGTCCAGCACGTCCTTGCCCTCTTCCGGTCCATCTATCACCTGGGACTCAAGAGTCGCGGGAGGCTCCAGTACTGGAAGCTTCTGCTGTGGGCGGCATTCCGCCGCCCCAGGGCGTTTCCTCTCGCAGTGACGCTGGCGATCTACGGCTACCACTTCCGCAAGAGCTTCGGATGACGGCTCTCTCCGGGAACGCGGATCACACAAGACGCTAGGATTCGGAGAGCGGCCGAGCCGCCCTGCAACCACTCTCGGGACACAGCTCACCACGATGCCGCCAACAGACGCGTTCTACATTCAGTCCCCCAAGGTGTAGCAATGCGCATTACATTCGGCCGCTCCGT
>Ga0272442_10010908_pt1 | contig 11137 bp, 12 predicted proteins | sample SSMForm2O_FD_200262 | JGI IMG/M metagenome (GOLD analysis project Ga0272442, IMG submission 200262) | Marine sediment archaeal communities from Little Sippewissett salt marsh, Falmouth, MA, United States - SSM-Form-2O | ecosystem: Environmental > Aquatic > Marine > Wetlands > Sediment ...
TTACGGTATATCTTCCTGGCGTTATTACGTCAGTGTTTATGTCGTCTCCAAATTTCCATGCTCTCATATGTAATCCCTCGGGTCAACAATTTTTCCTGCAAGAGCTGAAGCGGCTGCAGTAGCAGGAGAAGCCAAAATAATGTCAGCTTTAGGAGAACCCATACGTCCAGTAAAGTTACGGTTCTGAGTTGACAAACACACCTCACCTTCGCCCAACACTCCTCCATGTCGTCCAACACAAGGACCACACGTAGGATTACAAACAGCGGCACCGGCATCAACTAGAGCTTGCAAGTAACCTCTTTCAAGGGCTGCAAAATAGATGTCTTGGGAAGCAGGAGTAACTAACAACCGCACGTTTCGGGCAACTTTTTTTCCCTTCAAGATTTTGGTTGCTATTTCTATGTCTTCTAAGCGTCCATTAGTGCAGGTTCCCAAAAAAACTTGGTCGATTGATTTTCCTTCAACCTCAGAAACTGGTGCAACGTTATCAACTACAGGAGGCAAAGCAACTTGAGGCTCGATGTCTTCAACTTCGATTTCAAATTCGTCATCATAGGCGGCGTCTTTGTCACTCTTGAAGATTTTTCCGGTTCTTCCACCAAGAAAATCTAGTGTTTTTTGGTCTGTTTCGATTATTCCGCTTTTACCACCCATCTCGATAGCCATGTTACATAAGGTTAAACGCGAAGCAACAGAGACGTCTTTAACATAGTCACCTGTAAACTCGCAAGCTTTGTAGAGGGCACCAGCTGCACCAACATCACCCACAATGCGTAGGATTACGTCTTTTGCGTAGACTCCTTTCTGAGTGGAGCCTGTTAAATTGAATTTTAGGCTTTCGGGAACTTTGAACCAGCATTTTCCAGTAGCCATAACACCACCAATATCTGTTGAACCTAAACCAGTAGTGAAAGCACCCAAAGCACCTTCAGTACAGGTGTGAGAATCTGCACCAACTACTACATCTCCAGGTGAAACATATTTTTCTACCAAAAGCTGGTGACAAACACCGTTAGTGTGAAATCCAGAAATATTTTGTTCCATTACAAAATCTCGAGATTTTTTGTGCAAACCAGCTGCAGCTACTGTTGGTGCTGGAAAAAAGTGGTCAAACACTATTATTACACGGTCTTTGTCGAAGACTTTGTCTGTTATTTTGTTAAAAGCTTCAATCGCCAAGGGCGTAGTTGAATCGTGAGACATTGAATAACTTACGTCTGCTACCACAAAATCTCCTGGAGTTACCTCTTTGTGGTGAGAAGCGCTGGCTAAGATTTTTTCAGTAATTGTTGAAGGCATAGTTTTTTCACTTTTGAATTTCATCAATTATTTCTTTGATTTCTTCAGGGGTATATGAACTTCGTCTTCCTTCACGAGAGAAGGCATTTTTTATTTTGTCAAGAACTTTTCGTGCAGTCTCGTCAGAGATTTCAATACCAAGTTCTTTTGCTACGTAAATGATTCCGTGCCTGCCACCCAGTTCGTCAATGTAAATTTTCCGCGTCTGTCCCATCATACGAGGAGGATAAAACTCGTAAGTTTGAGGATTAACCAAAACACCATGCTGATGAATGCCCGAACTATGAGCAGTAACATTGTTTCCAGTCAAGGGCTTATGAGGAGGCATTTGTATTCCAGAAATCTTTTGCACAAGCTCAGAAAGAGAGGTTAATTGTCTCATTTCAAATTGTGTTGTTCCATACAACATGTGAAGTACAGGAATGATTTCTTCAGTTTTTGTTATTCCAGCTCGTTCACCGATGCCATTTACTGAAGTTGATACTGTTGAGGCACCAGCTTCAATGGAAGCTAACGAATTAGCCAAAGCTAAACCTAGGTCGTTATGGCAGTGAACTTCAATTGGAATGTCTACTACACTTCCGATTTCTTTAACCATAAAAGACATACCATTTGGTCCAGCACATCCCAAAGTATCTACCACTCTTGCGCGGTCTGCACCAGCATCTTCTGCTGTTTTGTAGGCTTTCTTTAAGAATTCCAGGTCGTTTTCCCGGGTTGTGTCTTCCGCACTGTAGATTACATAAAGTCCATAACTTTCAGCGTAACTGATCATTTCTTCAAGTTTTTCTAGGTAAACTTCTTTGGTCATGCCCTTGAACTTGTACTTACGATGATAAGGAGATATAGAAAGAGAAACCACAATACCATCAGCTCCTACGTCGGCTACTACATCTATGTCTTCTTTTTTGGCACGAGCAAAAGATGAAAGCTGAGCGTCCAAATTAAGGTCAACAAGGGCTTCAACACATTTTCGTTGCTTTTCTGAGGCGGCTGGGAATCCAGCTTCTATTTGCGGTATACCAACCTCATCTAGTTTTTTTGCGATCTCCAGTTTTTCGTTGATACTAAATACTACGCCTGGAGTTTGCTCACCTTCCCGTAAAGTGCTGTCGTGAACAATGTACTCATCTAATTTTGGCACTTTAAAGTTGGTGAAATTGTATGGGCTAGGTAGTATTCCTTCTTTTTTTAGCTTTCTTAGAAGTCTTTGACCTTGCTCATTGACATAATCATTTTCCAATGTCTAAACCGTCCTTTTTACACCGTGGAACTAAATAGAGTTTCGGAAGAATACAAATCGGACAAATATATATACTTTATGTAAAAATATCGGGCCTATAATACGAAAAATTTACCACTATTATTGAATCCGTAACAATGAAGCTAAAAATGTACTACCAGGTACGAAGAACAATCATAGTATTGGTATTTGCAACCCCATCCAATCGACGAATTTTTTCTAGACACTCGTTTACTTCAGTTATGTTCAAACCAGTTATAGTAACAGCAATGTCGTATTCCCCAGTAATTTCATAAACAGTTTCAACATTAGAAAACTGTTTCAGATCCTGTGAAACATTCGATGTGGGCAAAGACGGATCAACCGCAAGAAGAGCAATCGCCTCTGCACCTTCTGTAAGCCCAACTTTAATTGTAAACCTTCGAATTGTTCCAGAATCAACTAAAGATTTAATCCGTTTACGAACTGCACCCTCAGATAACCCAACTTTTTTTCCAATGTTGCTGTAAGTGGCTCGGCCATCATGCTTGAGAATTTCGACTATCCGCTTGTCCATAACATCCATTTTTTTTTCTCCACAGATACAATACAGTTACGGAAAAATTTAACGATTTCTAATTGTTTAACAACACCAATATAACGTTTTTCGCATCACGAGGACAGTTTTCCCACCATCAAAACTTCGCACAAAAACACCTAGTTTCTCTACACCAAACCCAATGTTCCTACGGATTTCGTAATATAAGTTGGGAAAACTGCAAAACCACCAATGATAAATCCGAAATTCTTATAAATAGCAACATTTTCTATAATTGCTCACTTTAATACAGAGAGGTGTAAGTTGTGAAGAAAGCCAACTGTCCCGATTGCGACGCAGAAATCGAAATCCAAGATGACGTCATGAAAGGAGAGATCCTAAGCTGCCCAAGCTGCGGTCTTGAATTAGAAGTGACTAAAATCGAAGGCGACTGTGTCGAACTAACAGAACTTGGAATTGAAGGGGAAGATTGGGGCGAGTAACCTCCCCTCATCATTTTCTCTATTTTATACGAAACAATCAAGTACCCCCAAGAAAAATCAATAAAATTGTAAAAAATTGAAGCGAGATGACTAACAGAAATGAGTATTGGTATTTTGTTTGAAAGTTCTGAAACTGACGAAAAAGGCATTCAATTAACGGCAGAAGAAATGGGAATCGACTTGACATATATTCCCTTCCGCAAAGTTGCAGTTCGTTTTGATGGAACCGGTTACAAACTAAGAACCAGAGGAAAAGATTTCACTAACACACTCAAAGATGTTAAAGTAGTTCTTAATCGCGCACAAAGCAAAAACCGAAGACTCTTTGCATCCAGCGTTCTAGAAGCCTTTGACAAGCATGTGATTAATCCCCAATGTGTGGAATACGCTTGTTTTAGCAAAGTAAGAACTTTGCTTCATTTCTGGAAAGCAGGAATCCCGATTCCAGACACAGTTTATGTCCCAGTTGATTCCACAGAAAAAACGTCAGATGGACGTCTAGTCCATAATGAACGAGATATTGCAGATTTGCTCCAGCAAGAACTGCAAACAGACATAGTAGTGAAACCAGATGCTGGAACCCATGGAAAAGGCGTAGAACTCGCTAAAGAGCGTGGACAACTGGAAAACATTATCAGAGGAGTTGAGCCTTCAATCATTAATCCCCTGGGGATTTTGGCTCAGAATCTTATAGAAAAATGGTTCTACGACTTGAGGATAATAGTAACCAAAGAAGCGGGAAAAGAACCCTACTGTTACCCAACTGCATTGGCAAGGGCAGGATTCAAAGATTTCAGAACAAACACTTTTTTGGGTAACACAGTTATTGGTGTGAATTTACCAAAGCACATTCAAGAAGAATCCGCCAAATGTGGCACTGCCATGGGCGGTGATAGCAAATCATACTTGTTAGCGGTTGATGCCATGGTTGAAGTCGGCGATAACAAAAACGTTGACGATAATTACTTGAAGGCAGAGTTTGAAAAACTTGAAACTCCATTTAATGATATCAAAAAAGTAAAATTAGATAGTAAAAAACGTACAGACTTTCTAGAATGGAATAAGAAACTGGAAAGCGCTTTTGAAAACTTCAAAAATCAAGAAGCTTATAGCAACATCAAAAAAGTCATTGAAGAAAGCATGGAAAAGAACAAAGAAAAAATTATGTTCCATGAAACTAATGCATGTCCAGAGTTCTGGGAACAAACCCGACTGGTTGGAGGCATTAACTTAGCAGAAGCACTGTTAAAAGGTGCCCTTAGTATAGTCGATTCCGAGTAAGGAGAAATACAAAATGAAAGTAGGAGTAATTGGTGGGTCAGGATACGTAGGTGGAGAACTCATACGATTGTTGCTTCCCCACCCCGAAGTAGAATTAACTACAGTAACGAGCCGTGCAAACGCCGGTGAATTTGTTTTTACGGTTCACCCAAACCTAAGAGCAGCCACACAACTAAAGTTCACTCCTCCGAACATGTCACAAATCGCAGACAATTGTGACCTAGTTTTCGCTGCAATGCCCCACGGCAAATCTTTGGAACTAGTTCCAAAACTGCTGGAAACAGGAGTAAAAGTAATCGACATGAGTGCAGATTACCGTCTTAAAAACCCAGCAGACTATGATAAGTGGTATAAATGGAAACACACTCACCCAGAACTTCTTGAAGAAGCAGTATATGGAATCCCTGAGCTTCACCGCGAAGAAATCAAAAACGCCAAACTAATTGGTTGCCCTGGATGTATGTCCACAGCAACAATTCTTGGATTAGCTCCTTTAGTAAAAGCAGGTGTTCTAGAAAAAAATAGAATAGTTGCTGATGTTAAAATTGGCTCTTCTGGTGCGGGACAAAAACCTACTGTTGCTTCTCATCACCCTGAACGAGCAGGTGGAGTCAGGCCATACAAAGTAGCAGACCACAGGCACGTAGCAGAGGTCGAACAAGAACTAAATCTGTTAACTGACGAAAAAGTAACAGTTTGCTTCACTCCTCACGCTGTAAACATGATTCGAGGCATACTTTCAACAATTCATGCATTTCTCAAAAAACCTGTCACAACAAAAGATACATGGAAACTTTTCCGCAGCATGTATAAAGACGAACATTTTATCCGTTTTGTCAAATTCAAAAAAGGACCTTATCAGCTTCCTAACCCTAAAATCACCATGGGATCAAACTACGTTGACATTGGCTTTGAAGTAGACCCCCGAACAAGAAGGATGATTGTTTTCTCCGCAATAGATAACATCATGAGGGGCGCATCTGGTCAAGGAGTTCAGTGCATGAACATCATGATCGGTTGTGAAGAAACAACTAGTCTGGAATGTCAAGGTTATCATCCGATGTGAGAAAAATGCTGGTTGTAATAAAAGTTGGCGGGAGCATCCTACAAAAGGTGCCTCCAGAAATTGTTTCAGACATCAAAAACGTTCTTTCTGAACACCAACTAGTCTTAGTTCATGGTGGAGGAAAAGGCGTTACTGAAATTGCTTCCAAATTAGGTAAAGAGCAAAAATTCGTGTATTCTCCTAAAGGTTTTCGCAGCAGATACACGGACAAAGAAACCATGGAAATTTTCACCATGGTCATGGCAGGCAAACTGAACAAAAAACTAGTTTCTGCCCTACAAAAACAAGAGATACCCGTTGTAGGTCTTTCAGGACTTGATGGATTTCTATTGCGCGCAGACCGCAAAAAACGCTTAGTCATACTTAACGAAAAAGGAAGAAAACAAGCTATTGATGGTGGATATACTGGAAAAGTTAACCAAGTCAATAGTTCATTATTGAAGTTGCTATTGGATAACGGGTATGTTCCATTAGTTTCACCAGTCGCAGTAAGCGAAGAATTTGAACCCCTGAACGTAGACGCCGATAGAACCGCAGCCAACATTGCAGGAGCAATAAAAGCAGACAAACTAGTTCTGTTGACTGATGTTGAAGGTTTGATGTTAGACGATAAACTGGTTTCAAAACTACATGCTGATGAGGTTCAAAGTAAACTAAAACAAATTGGCGGCGGTATGATAACCAAGGTTTTTGCAGCTCAAGAGGCTCTCAAAAATGGAGTTAAAGAAGTAGTTATCTGCTCAGGGGTTAGAAATTCTCCAATTTCTTCGGCATTAAAGCATGAAGGCGGCACGGTGATAATTAATGAATGAAAAAGAAATAATGGATATTGAAACAAAGGTCATGGCACAAACGTTTGCCAAACGAGACCTCACAATTACAAAGGGCAAAGGCGCCCTAGTTTGGGACATAAACGGCAACCAATACATCGACTGCACGGGAAGCTACGGAGTCGCAATTGTTGGTCACTGCCACCCCAAAGTAGTTGCGGCAGTGAAAAAACAAGTAGAGACGCTGATTGCGTGCCACGCTTCATTTTACAACGATGCAAGGTCTGAACTTTTACAAAAACTCATCAGCATCGCACCAAAAGGCTTAGACAGAGTTTTTCTTTCAAGCAGTGGTGCAGAATCAGTTGAATGTGCCCTCAAACTTGCCCGAAAAAAGTCAGGTAAAACAGAAATAATCTCAATGATGGGCGCCTTCCATGGTAAAACCATGGGTGCTCTTTCTGCAACATGGAAAAAGAAATACCGTGGACCATTTATGCCCCTTGTTCCGGGATTCAAACATGTGCCAGCCAATAACCTAGAAAAAGTAAAAGAGGCAATCACAGACAAAACAGCCGCAATCATAGTAGAACCTGTCAGGGGTGAAGGGGGAATTTTGATGAACTCTGACAATTTTCTGCCAGGATTACGAGAAATTTGTGACGACAAAAATGTTTTGTTAATCTTTGATGAGGTTCAAACAGGCTTTGGTCGCACTGGAAAAACTTTCGCTTGTGAACATTATAATGTAGTCCCAGATATTATGTGCCTAGCAAAATCTGTTGCAGGTGGTTTGCCCATGGCAGCAACTTTTGCAAAAGAAGAAGTCATGGCAGCTTTCAAGAAAGGGGAACATTCTAGCACATTCAGTGGCAACCCTTTAGTTTGTGCAGCCGCATCTGCAGCAATAGATGTACTCAAAGAAGAAAAACTTGCAGAGCGGGCATCAACACTTGGAAATTACTTCAAAGGCAAACTAGAAGAATTAGCAGAAAAACACAAGATTATCAGGGAAGTTCGCGGACTGGGATTGATGATTGGAGTGGAAATGCGTTTTGACGTTTACAACATAATCATGGACTGCATGAACAATGGAGTTCTGGTTTTGGACGCTGGAAGAAACGTTGTAAGGTTCTTGCCACCACTAGTCATTGAAAAACAACAAATCAACAAAGTAGTTGGCACACTGGATTGTGCAATTGGGAAGTTAAACAAATGAGTAACGACTATGCGGTTGACCTTCTAACTCGAATGATAAAAATTTATAGCCCTTCAGAGCACGAAGAACAAATTTCATTGTTTTTAGCTGAAGAACTTAAAAACATAGGTTTTAAAGTTCACAGAGACAAAATCGGCAACGTAATCGGACAAATCGGTGAAGGCTCCCCAGTTGTTTTATTGTGCGGCCACATGGACACCGTTGAAGGAGAAATTCCAGTTCGCATTGAAGATGGAAATCTTTACGGCAGGGGCTCAGTTGATGCTAAAGGACCTTTAGCAGCGATGATTGTTGCTGCTTCTAACTTTGTTAAGGGTGGTTTTGACGGAAAGATTTTGGTTGTAGGTGTAGTAGACGAAGAAAAAGGCGGAACAGGTATCCAACATTTCGTCAAAGAAGGAATCCAACCAGACTACGCAATTTTTGGGGAACCAAGTGGCTTACAAAAAGTCGTTTTTGGTTACAAAGGAATCTTAACAGTAAAAGTTACAGTAAAAACACCCTCAGGTCACTCTGCTGCTCCTTGGCTGTTCGATAACGCTATTGAAAAAGCAATGGACTTTTGGAAACAAATTAACAGGCTTCATTTGCGTGAAGAGAAACTGAAGAGCAGATTTTACTCAATCACCTCATGTTTAACGGGAATCAAAGGTGGAAACCTGTCTGGCTCGTTTATTCCCTCAGAGTGTGAAATTCTAATTCAAATGCGTATTCCTCCTCAGCTTACTCCAGACCAAGTGTTTGAGGAAGTCAAACGAAAAATTGACCGATACAAAGCAACTAACCCCAAAGTTACAGTCACTGTAGAACCAGTTGATGTGGCAAGAGCCTTTGAAGCAGACCGAAGATCAATAATCGTTAGAGCTTTGGCATGGGGAATACGAAAAACCACCCTCAATTATGCATCTTTTTCCCGAAAAACAGGAACAGGCGACATGAACGTTCTAGGTAACGAACTCAAAATCCCAGTAGTAACATACGGACCTGGAGACTCGAGACTTGACCATACACCCAACGAGCACATAAACATCCAAGAATACCTTGACAGCATTGAAGTACTCAAAAAAACCTTAGCAAAATTGCCCGAGCTGGAAAGGAAACGCAAAGCAATAAAAAACAAAGCATAATAATCCAACTAAAACTATAAACTAGTATCGATAGGTAGGAAGTCTTACTAGATGCACAGTCACTGCTGTTGCAACTACAAACAATATTATTTGAACTGCAAATATTGGAACCAAAACAAAAGCAGAAAATGCAATAGTTATCCACAAAACAGTTACTGCAAATAGTTTTGTTTTCATCGGAACGCCTTTTCCTTCTTTATAGTTTCGTAGATAACTTCCAAAATACTTGTTATTCAACAACCAATGGCTCATGCGCTCAGAACTTCTAACATAACAAGCCAAAGAAAGCAACAAAAAAGGCGTAGTAGGTAAAACAGGGAGAACCACTCCAACGGCCCCTAATGCAAATGTGATTGTGCCAGCAATGAAGAACAAAGAACGAACAAGTTTGTTTTTGGTTACTTCCTGTGGGGTATCAAGCGTTTGGGTCATAGATGGAAAAGTATAACAATTAAGTATTAAAACTTTACTAAATACAAGAAAAATTACAAAAAAATTTGCGAATTTCGCAAAAAAATTTATAGATAAAATGCGGGGTCAATTTTTATCAAACGCATAGAAGCAGAAAGAGATAGCTCCTTTACTCCAGGTATCAACTCAATTTTTTGTCGAACCTCATTCAGATGCTCTAAACTACGTGCCTTAACAACAGCTACAACATCGTAGTCACCAGTGCTTTGTAACACATGACGAGTTTCGAACAAATTGCTTATTTTTTCTGCAGCTTCCTCAAACTGTTCAGGAGAAATTTTAACCATCAAAATCCCTGTTGTAGGATACCCAATTTTTCTGGGGTCAAGTAAAACAGTGAACTTGCTAATGACACCTGCATCAACTAGTTTTTTAACTCGATATCTAACGGTGGCTTCACTAGTGTCTAACTCGTTGGCTATCTCTGTGTAAGAAAGCCGTGAATTTTCTTGAAGTAAATTCAAGATTCTTTTGTCTTTATCATCTAATTTGAATGCCAACGATATCACTTCCAAAAATAATAGCAAAAAACAATTTATTATTACCGCTCAAAAAACCGAAACAAGGTAAAGCATTTTATTGTGGCAATCTAGTCAAATATTTAGTTAAGAGGCAAACAGCAATGAAGATTGCTTTTCAGGGAGAACTTGGCGCTTACAGCGAAATGGCAGTTTACAGCTATTTTGGCCCAGAGGCAGATGTAAAACCCTGCAAAAGTTTTGACGAAGTTTTTGAGAAAGTCAAAACAGGAAAAGTAGACTACGGAGTTGTCCCAATTGAAAACTCCATTGAAGGAAGTGTCAACCGAACATATGACCTGTTTTTGGAGTATGACCTCAAAGTACGAGGAGAAATCATAATCCGAATCAGCCATTGCCTTATTGCAAACAAAGGAACCAATATCGACCAAATCAAAGCAGTATACAGTCACCCCCAAGCCTTAGCCCAGTGCAGAAAATTCTTAGAACAAAATAGTCTAAAAGCAATCTCCAATTTTGACACGGCCGGCAGCGTAAAGATGATTAAAGAAGAAAACATGAAAGATTCCGCAGCAATTGCCAGTGAACGGGCAGCCCAAATTTACGACATGTCCATACTTGCAAGAGAAATAGAAGATGTGAAAAATAATTCAACTAGATTCTTTGTGTTAGACAAACAAGACGCCCCATACACGGGAAAAGATAAAACCTCAATTATTTTTGCCGCCAAATCGATTCCAGGTGCACTGCATAAAGTCTTGAAAGAATTTGCAGACCGAGATATAAACCTGACAAAAATTGAGTCTCGACCAACCAAACATACCCCATGGGAATATCATTTTTATCTGGATTTTGAAGGCCACCGAACAGAAACAAAATGCCAACAGGCCCTAGAAAGCATCAAAGACAAAACAGTTTTCGTAAAAATCCTTGGCTCATACAAGACAGCCAAAAAAAGCAACAATAAACTCTAGGAATCGTCCAAAATTCGATACATAGCTCGATAAGCATTTTGATAATAAGGGTCTAATTGTTCTAATCGCTTTTTTACTTGTTTCATTTTGTTACTAAAACCAGCACAATTTTTGTTCTTAACCAGTTTAAGCCACTCTTCCACTTTATTCAAGAACAAAGTTTCAAGCTGCTCCATTTCAGGCAA
>Ga0272442_10010911_pt1 | contig 11136 bp, 9 predicted proteins | sample SSMForm2O_FD_200262 | JGI IMG/M metagenome (GOLD analysis project Ga0272442, IMG submission 200262) | Marine sediment archaeal communities from Little Sippewissett salt marsh, Falmouth, MA, United States - SSM-Form-2O | ecosystem: Environmental > Aquatic > Marine > Wetlands > Sediment ...
GGACTCGGTCGGCTCGCTGGTTCACGGCGCGGACACGGCGCTGTACGCGGCGAAGGGGGTGGGGGGCAATTGCGTGAGGCTGTTCCGGTCGGCGGGGGATGAAACGCAGGCGGCGTGAGGGGTTGACGGGCCGGTTTGGTTGAAGCCGCCGTGGCGCAAGGACCGATGTAGCACGTGAATCCACGAGGCAGCGCAACCAGGTTCGTCGTTCCTGCCCCAATTCAGACCGCCAAGGTGACGATTATCGCGCGCGGAGGGGGATGATCGGGGCGAGAAGGAGCATTGGTGCGGTATGCGCGAGTCCGCCCTGGAGGAGATCGTCACGTGCCCGAACCTGCCTTCGCTTCCGGCCGTCGCGCTTGAAGTGCTCGAGTTGACGCAGGACCGGGAGGTGCGTCTGGAGGAGATTGCCGAGGTGGTTCGGCATGATCCGGCGTTGACGGCGAAGATTTTGAAGACGGTGAATTCGAGTTATTACGGGCTGTCGAAGCCGTGCCCGACGATTTCGCGTGCGCTGGTGTTTTTGGGGCTGAGCACGGTGAAGTCTCTGGTGTTGAGTTTCGCGCTGGTGGACCTGACGAAGGGGGACGGAGGGGGTGTGGATCTGCCGAAGTACTGGCGGCGGTCGTTGCTCTCGGCGTCGGCGGCGCGGCGCATGGCGGCGCGGCTGGAGGAGGGCGATGCGGAGGAGGCGTTTGTTGCGGCGTTGATGCAGGACATCGGGATGCTGGCGCTCCAGGCGGCGCGCGGTGAGGCGTACGGCGCGGTGATCGGCCGGGCGGGCGGGGATCACCGCCGGCTTCCGGAGGTTGAGCGATCGGTGCTGGGATACGACCACGCGGAGGTGGGGGCGGCGCTGGGGGCACGGTGGCGGCTGCCGGCGTCGCTGGTGGAGGCGATTCGGCGTCACCACGCGCCGCTGACGGTTGCCGGTCCCTGGCTGGTGCGGGCGGTGGTGTTCGGCGCGGAAGCGGGATCGGGGATGACATTGGGTGAGGCGGGTCCCGCGGTGCGCGCGTTGTGTCGGCGGGCGCGTGAGTCCTTCGGGTTGCGGGAGGAATCGTTGCAGGAGCTGTTGCAGTCGGTGGGGGAGGATGCCGAGGAGCTGGCGGGTCTGTTGGAAGTGCGCACGGGGAGGCTGCCGGACGTGAACCGGATCCTCGCGCAGGCGGAGGAGGCGTCGCTGGAGCACCAGATCGCGATGCAGCGAGAGAAGGAGCACTTGCAGCGGAAGAACGATGATCTGGCGGTGCAGGCGTTGACGGACGGTCTGACGGGGCTGGCGAACCGCCGGCGTTTTGACCGGGAGTTGCCACGTCGCCTGGAGGCGGCGGTCTCTCGGAGACAGCCGGTGGGCCTGCTGCTCGTTGACGCGGACAGATTCAAGACGATCAACGACACGCACGGTCACCAGGCCGGGGATGAGGTGTTGGTGGCGTTGGCCGGCCGGCTGGCCGGGGTGGTGGGTGAGGGCGACATCGTGTGTCGGTATGGGGGCGAGGAATTCGCGGTGATTCTCTGCGATTGCCCGGTGCAGGAGACGGCGGCGATGGCGGAAGCCCTGCGGCGGGCGATCTCGGACAGACCGATGCGCATCGCAACGTCACCGGAGGAGTTATCCGTGACGGTGAGCATCGGGGCGGCCATGTGCGTGCCCGGGGAGGCGGGCGGGTTGTGTTTGGCCGACGACCTGATCGCGGCGGCGGACCGGGCGTTGTACGCGGCCAAGGCGGCGGGGCGGAACCGCGTGCGGGTGTTCGGGGGGTCGAGCCGGACGCCGGCGGTCTGACGGCGCTCAGGATGGGGCGTCGGCGTGATTTGCCGCCGGGCTGTGAGATCCCCGGCTGCGCGGTCGTCTTCGGGTGGCGAGTCGGGGGAGGGCGGGGAATACAGGCGTTTAAATATTTTGATTGCAGAGCGCGCCGCGGGCAACCGAAGAAGAGCGGGGTTCGGAAGGCCCAGGGACCGCGACGTTCCTCATCCACGACGATTCATAGGCGCGTTGGCCAACGCCCTCGACCCGGGGCGAAGGAGGTCCGCTGGATGCAGAGACTGAGCGTGTCGGAGGTGCTGGATTGCCCGGCGTTGCCAACGCTGCCGGCGGTCGCGCTGAAGCTGCTGAAGCTGACAGAAGACAAGTCGGTGAGCGTCGATGAGATCGCGGGTTGCGTTCAGAACGACCCGGCGCTGACGACGAAGATTCTGCGGACGGTGAACTCGTCGTACTACGGTTTGGCGCAGCCGTGCCCGACGATTTCGCGGGCGATTGCATATCTGGGGATCAAGACGGTCAAATCGCTGGTGCTGAGTTTCTCGGTGGTGGAGTTGTCGAAGCAGGCGCATGAGGGCTTCGAGCTGGAGGATTTCTGGCGTCGGAGTCTGTACGCGGCGGCGGCGACGCGGCGCATCGCCGAGCGGACGGGAACGTGCGACGCGGAGGGGGCGTTCACGGCGGCGTTGATGCAGGACGTGGGGATGTTCGCGATTCATGCCGCGGCGTGCTCGCCCTATCGGTATATCCTGCTTCAGACGGCGCGGGACCACGGACGGCTGGCGACGCTGGAACGGAGCATGTTCGGGATCGATCATGCGGAAGTGGGGGCGGCGCTGGCGGAGAGATGGCGTCTTCCGCCGGAGATGGTGGAGGCGATCCGTTATCACCACGACCATCAGCAGGCGCAGTACCTGGAGTTGGTGTGCGCGGTGTCGTTGGGGTACGAGGTTGCGGCGTCGGCGGTGCTTGCGGATCTGGGAGCGGCGCGGGGGCGGGTCGGCGAACTGGCGTTCCAGTGGTTCGCCTTCACCGGTGACGAGGTGTCGCAGCTTCTCGAGGACACGGTGGCGGACGCCGGCGAGCTCGGTCGCCTGCTGGAGGTGAAGATCAACGGCACGTCGGAGACGAGCCGGATTGTCGCGCAGGCGGAGGAGGCGTTCATTCGCACGCAGGCGGACGGTGGTCGGCAACCGGAGCTTCCGCCGCGGCCGGCAGACGATGAGTCGGCGGTGAGCATGGTTGACGCGTTGACGGGGGTGGGCAATCGCAACGCGTTCAGCATGCAACTGATGCGCGCGTTCGAAGAGGCGGCCGGCTCCGGTGGACCTTTCGGGGTGGTTCTGGTCGACCCGAGCCGGTTCAAGTGGCTGAACGAATCGTACGGTCGTGAAGTCGGGGACGAGTTGCTGGTGGAAATGGCCGGGCGGTTGGGCGACGCAAGGCGCGAGGATGATGTGTTGTGTCGGCTGGGAGGCGAGCAGTTCGGTCTGATCGCGGCGAGGGGAGGCGTGAAGGAAGTTGCGGCGGTCGCGGACGGGGTGCGGAACGCTGTCGCCGAACGCGCGTTCCATCCGTCGGGGCAGTCGGAGTCGCCGGGGCCGATCAACGTGTCGGTCAGCGTGGGGGCGGCGGTGTACGACGCGTCAACGCGAGCGTATTTCACGTCACCGGCGGTGATGATGCGGGCGGCGGAGACAGCGTTGAGGGCGGCGAAGGAGGCGGGCCGGAACCAGGTGCGGATGTTCAAGATCAAGCCGAAGCGGACGGCGGCATAACCGAGCCCTTGGGGGCAGAGTCCGGCACCGCGATGAGGTGCGGCGTGAACGGAAACCGCGTGCCGGGAGGCGCGGTTTTCTACATCGGCGCGCGAGTTCAGCTTGGCCTGGCGGGTGTAAGTCGGGCGGCGAGGCGCGGCGTGAGGGGGTACTGCCGGCAGACGGCGCGGAGTTCATCGAGGGTGACGGCGTTGATGCGGGCGAGTTCCTGCTCGAGTGAGCGGTATTGGCGTGTGTAGGTCCAGAGGTTTCCGAGGCGGCGCATTCGCCCGGCGGGTAGTTCGCCGTGAAGTGTCGCGGCGGTGGCGACCTTGCTGCGGACGCGCTCCAGGTCGTCCTGGACGAGTGAATCCGGGAGCCGGTCGGCTTCGCGGCGTAGGATGGCCTCGACTTTGTGGGCGTTGTCGGGCGAGCATGAGGAGTAGATGAGGAATTCGCCGAGTCCGTCGCGGCCGTCGTATTGGGCTTGGGCTTCTTCGGCGAGTCCGGTTTCGATCAGCGCCCAGTAGAGGCGTGAGCCGTCGACGTCGCCGAGGATCTGGGCGAGCATGCCGGCGGCGTATCGGCGTTCGTCTTTGACGGGGGGCGCGGGACCGATGAGCAAGAGGTAATGGCGATTGACGGTGTCGGATTCGACGGTGACCTGATCGGTCTTGGTGTGTACGGGGGGGTATCGGCGTTGCGTGCGGGTGGTCTGCCAATCGCGACAATGTTCGCGGAGGCGGTCGGCCAGCTCGTCGAAGTCGAAGCGGCCGGCGAGGGCGACGACGGTGTTGTCGGCGGAGTAGCGGTCGTTGAAGTATGCGGCCATCTGCTTGCGCGTCATGTCGGTGACGGTTCGGTCGGTTCCGAGCACGCGATGGCTGAGGGGATGGTGTCCGTAGTAGGATTCCATCGCCTGTTCGTAGAGGACCCAGAAGGGCTGGTCGCGATACATGGCGATTTCTTCGAGGATGACGGCTTTCTCGTTGTTGAAGTCGTCCTGTCGCAGGGCGGGACGGAGGATGTCGGTGAGGATTTCCTCGGCGCGCGGGAGGTGCTCGGGGAGGCAATGGGCATAGAAGGCGGTCTGCTCGGCGGAGGTGTAGGCGTTGTGGTTGGCGCCGATGTCGTCGAAGTCGCGATCGACGTCGGCGGCGGAGCGGCGGGAGGTGCCCTTGAACATCATGTGTTCGAGGAAGTGGCTGACGCCCATGATGTCGGGGTGTTCATCGCGCGCGCCGGTTTTGACGAAGAAGCCGATGGCGGCGGTGTGGGCGGCGGGATCGGGTTCGGCGATGATCTTCAGCCCGTTGTCGAGCGTGGCTTCATTGAATTGGACCGGCATGGGGGGAGTGTAGGGGCGTGGTCGGGCTCGGGGAAAGGCGTGGCGGCGCGCGGGTCTCAGGTGTCGGGGCAGGGGTCATCGAGCGAGATGTGAAAGAAGCGCTCGGCGTTGGCGTCGAGGGCGGCCTCGAATTCGAGGGGGTCGGCGCCGCGGAGCTCGGCGAGAAACCGCGCGACGTGGACGACATATTGCGGCTCGTTGGGTCGGATCTTGCGGACGGGTTCGGGGGTGAGGAATGGCGCGTCGGTTTCGACCATGATGCGGTCGAGGGGGACGAGCTTGGCGGCGTGGGCGACCTCGGGGGCGTTCTTGAAGGTGACGACGCCGGTGAAGCTGATCCAGGCACCGAAGTCGAGCACCTTGCGGGCCACGTCGGGCCCGGCGGTGAAGCAGTGGAAGACATAGCGGTCCGGGTCGAAGGGCGCGCTTCGAAAGACGGCGAGCAGGTCGTCAGAGGCTTGGCGGCAGTGGACGACGATGGGGAGTTTGAGTCCGTCGTCAGCGGCGGCCTGGATCATGGCGAGCTGCTCGGCCAAGACCTTGTCCTGAAGGTTGCGGGGGGGGTGATCGTAATGGTTGTCGAGGCCCAGCTCGCCCCAGGCGACGCACTTGTGATGTTGTGCGACGGATCGCAGCGCGTCCCAATCGCGGGGTTCATCGGCATACAGGGGGTGGACGCCGGCGGTGCACCAGAGGTGATCGTGAGCCCGGGCGAGGGCGAGGGAGCGTTTGGCGTTGTCGGCGGTGACGGAGACGGTGATGACGCCGCGCAACCCGGCTTGGCGGGCGCGTGTCAGCACGTCATCAACCCGGCCGGCGTAATCGTCGAAAGTGAGGTGACAGTGGGTATCGATCACTTCGGCGATCTCCGGGATGGTGAAGGCGAGGAAGGACCGTTCAGGATCATGAAGGCGGAGGATAGCAGGCGGCGGGTCATGGCGGGTTCTCATCGCGGGGTACCTCGCCGGCGCGGATGAGTCCGAGGCGCATGAGGGGGGGACCGATGAGCTGGTGGATGGCGATGACGGCGAGGAGGAGGCTGGCAAGCTGAGCGCCCCAGGGGTGGTTGCGGAAGGAACCGGTGACCTGTGTGACGAGGGCGATGGAGACGCCGGCCTGGGCGATGAAGGTGGTCCACATCCAGGTGCGTGCGGGTGGAGGGAGGCGGGTGATCGCGGCGCCGGCGAAGGTGCTGACCCAGAGGAGGAGCGCTCGGACGGCGACGATGAAGAGTGCGAGGGGCCAGAGTTGGATGAGGGCGTCGATGCGGATGGTTGCTCCGGCGACGGCAAAGAAGACGCAGTAGACGGGCATGGAGAGTTCTTCGGTGGCGTGGAACATTCGGGCGGACTGTCGGGGCCAGAGATTGGCAAGGACGAAACCGGCGGAGAGGGCGACGAGCAGGGGTTCCAGGGGCGGGTCGAGGGCCTTGCTGAGGAGGGCGAGACCGAAGCCGGCGCCGATGACGAAGATGGCCATGTGTTCGGCGACGCGTCCGATGGCGAGTCGGAAGAGGCCGCCGGCGAGCGCGCCGATGACGATGGAGGCAAGCAGTTGCCAGGCCAGGCGCCCGATGAGGCGTGAGGGTCCGGCGGCTTCGACGGCGGCCTCGTCGCCGGGGACGAGGCGGAGGGCGACGGCCATAAGGACGGTGAAGACGATGACGAGGGCGAGGTCCTTGCAGACGGTGACGGCGAGTCCGATCCGTGCGGTGGGACCGTGGGCGTCGGCCTCCTTGATGACGGCGAGGGCGGTGGCGGGTGAATTGGCAATGGCGATGGTGGCGAGGACCATGCAGATGACGATGGCGACGGCCGGTTCGCGGTGGGCGAGTAGTGGGACGAGGGGTCGTGCGAGGTAGAGGACGGCGGCGACGCCGAGGAAGATCAGGAGGACGCCGGCGAGGGTGATCGAGACGATGTGCTTTGCGCCGGTCCTGAGTGATTCGAGTCGGATCTCGCCGCCGGCGGTGAAGGCGATGATCGAGATGGCCAGGTTATTGACGAGTGTCAAGTACTGGAGGGACTCTGCGGGCACGAGGGCGGCGGGGACGAGCCAGGCGAACCACGCGCATGGGGCGAGGGCCTGATGGAGTTGGGGTCCGACGAGCACGCCGAAGACGAGATAGCCGGTGATCATGGGCAGGCCGAGGCGTCGGAAGATGCGGCCGGTGAGCCAGGCGCCGATGAGGAGGAAGCCGAGTCCGGCGGCGCTTTCGATCAAGCCGGACGGGGGTGGGGTGACGGGGCGGGCGAGGCCGTCGACGAGGGTGATGTCCGGGGTGGGTGGTGGTTGGCGGTGGTCGGCGGGCGCCAGCTCGATGTGCCGGAGCAGGGTCATGGCGAGCAGGAGCACGATCCACGCCAGGAGGAGGTAGCGTCGTTTGCCCATCAGGGTCGCTCCATGGCGGGGAGTTCGGCGGCGGCGGCGGCGAGGCTGCGTCGCTGGCGCAGGCTCACGAGGTAGGGCAGCAGTTCACTGATGAGGCCGACGAGCACGACGACGGTGAGCAGGCGGCGATGGAGGGTGGAGGCTTCGGAGAGGATGAGGCCGACGGCGATGGCAATGGCGATCGGTGATTGGCGGATTGAGGCGGCGTAGAGGACGCTGCGGGCGGGGAGTTCGGCGGCATGGGCGGCGAGTGATCGCTGCATGGCGAAGGGTTTGACGGCGATGCGGATGAGGACGAAGGCGGCGACGAGGATCGCGCCCCAGAGGCCGATGGCGGGTTCGAGGAGGACGCCGGCGAGGAGGTAGAACAGGAGGGCGACGGCGTGCTCGGCACCCATGATGAATCGTTCGAAATCGCGGACGCGGGGCCCGGTGAGATTGGCCACGACGACGCCCACGAGCATGGAGCCGAAGAGGGGTGAGAAGCGAAGCGTCGCGGCGACGCCGGCGGAGATGGCGACGACGCCGATGAAGACGGTGAGGGCGTCCGGGCGTGAGCGGTCGGCGCGTTGGAGCATGAATCGGCCGCCGAGTCCGAGGAGGGCGGCGACGACGAGGGCGATGAGGGCCTTGGAGGCGTTCTCGGCGATGGTGAAGTCCATGCGGCCGAGCTCATCGCGGCCGGTGAGGCGGTAGGTGATTCCGAAGAGGACGATCGCGGCCATGGCGGAGAGGCCGGCACCGCTCTGGAGCAGCAGGGCGAGGCGTCCGGCCTTTGGGGTGTGGGCGACGCGGATGGAGCGTGTCTCGGGAGCCCAGCCGATCATGCAGCAGGCGAGCATGAGGACGGGAGGCAGCACCCAGTCGAGGGAGCGGTGGTCCGGGTGCAACCACTCACCCATGACGAAGGCGGCGATGGTGGCGGAGAGGATGGCGCTGAGGAGGGCGTCCAGGGCGGTCCAGCGCCAGAGTGCGGGGGGAACCCTGCGCAGGATCTCCCATCGGCCCTGCATGCCCACGATGACGCCGATCCAGCCGAGGGCGATCATGATGAGTGGCCTGACGTCGAGGAGAACGTCGCGGTCGACGACGTTCAGGACGTGTCGGCCGAGGATCAGACCGACGGCGATCGCGGCCCATCCACCGCTGATGAAGGCGCCGACGGCGGGGATGCGCTGAACGCGATAGAAGGGTCGGGCGGTGGCCACGAGGGAGAGGGCGACGACGGCGGCGACGCCGATGAAGACGCGGAGGGCACCGGTTGCCGAGATTTCCCCGCCACCGGCCACGGCGCCGACGATGGCGCTGGGCAGCATGTGGATCCCCTCAATGGTCATCGGGTCCGAAGGCGCTCTCTATGGGGAGGACGATGATGATCGGCCGACGCGAGGGGGGCATCTCCTGGATGAATCGTCGCAGGGCTCCGATGCGTTGCAGCTTGGTGAGGGAGAAGACGATGCGGCTGCCGGTGTGCTGGGGCAGGAGGGCGGCGAGACCGGCAAAGATGGGCATGTCCCGTCGCAGGATCGCGCCGATACCCTTGGAATCGACGATGGTCGCACCTTCCAGGCCGACGTCGAGCATGCCGGTGACGAGCTCCTCGAAAGTCGCCTCGTCGCGGGCAATCATGACCAGGAGTCGATTTGAGGAATCCGATTCACTCATGCGACCGGTCCTCATCCATGAGGCGCCCGTAAAGGTCGGAGGCGTCCTTGGCGATGCGGAGGTTGTGTCGGGCGTCGGTGGTGTGGACGAGCCGTGCGAGCCGGGCGAGGATGCGGACATGCTCCCAGGGCTTCTCGGAGTTTCCGAACATGCAGAAGACGAGGTCGCAAGGGCCGTGACCTGGGACGCCGAAGTCCACGCCGTCGGCGACGCGTGCCAGCGCGACGTATGTTTCGGCGATGTCGGGGGCGAGGGCGTGGGGGAAGGCGACGCCTTCGGGCGTGCTGGTGGGCGATTGCGCTTCGCGCTGGATGAGGAGCCTCATGAGCGTCTCACCGTCCAGCGCCGGCTGCACCGCCTGCACCGCGAGGGCGAACAGGTGGAACAACTCATCGCGCGAGGCGCCCTCATCCCGGACGAGGATGAGCTCGCGGCGGATGTACTTCTGAAGCGCCATATGAGGACGATACCATGATCGATGGCGGGCGGGAGGGGCGGGGTGTGGGCTTGTGGCGTGGTGCGGGATGGGCGTTCAGGGTCGGGGAGACGGCGCGGATTCCGGGGGCGCGCAAAGCGCCGCCGGCTGGGGGGAGCCGGCGGCGGTGGATTGAGGCAGAGTATGGCGGAAGGGATCAGTAGTCGTAGGCGGGGTGTTGTTTGGCCTTCTCCTTGTCGGATTCATTGCCGATGATGTACCCGGCGCCTGCGCCGATGCCGGTTCCGATCAGTGTGGAGGTGGTGTTGCCGCCGATCGCCTGACCGGCCAGGGCCCCGACGCCGGCACCGACAAGGGTTCCGGCCTGGGCGTCGTTGCAGGCCGAGGCAAGGAGGGCCGAGCCGCTGACGGCGGCGAGGAGGCCGAAGAAACGAAGCCGATTCCAGAGGTTTTTGCGGATCATAGGTCAACTCCCTGTGCGAGTGCCGGCTTATCCATTCCGGAGCGGATCAGGGCCGACGGGAAAGTATTGTAGACCGTCGTACCTGGCGTGAGTCACACAGCCGACGAGGATGTGGGACCTTGGCCATCCTATTTAGAGAAAGACGTTGGCGGCAGTTCACGATTCCACTATTTTCGGCACAAAGTGGCGCCTGTTGTGGCGCCGGGACGTAAACGGTGTGACGGCAGTGATTTACCCGGTAAGATGGGACGGAAGCCGCGGGTGAGGCAGAGTTCGGGCGGCGCCAGGGAATGCCGACCGGAGCCGCCGGCATGGGGTTATGGGACGCAACGCGGCTCGACTCGAGGCGGCAATGAGCCGAGAGATCGGGCGGAGGGGGTTGGGGGAGGTGGGAACGGCCCTGGGTCGGCGTCTGTCCCGTGTGTTGGAAGGAAAGATCGATGGCCATTACGACCACGCTTCAGCCCAAATACGTCCTCCGGATGATCGTCATCATCGTGATTGCACTGGTGTTGGGGGCGTGGGGGGCCTATGACGCGTTCGTTCGGATCCCGGAAAGAGGGATGGCGTTCGACCGGGGACAGGTGTGCCAGAAGGTGAAGCAGGCTCTGGAGGCCGAACCCGGTTCGCCGGATGCGCGGGAGCGGATCGCGGAGGCGTTGGAGGCGGTTCGATCGCAGGAGGCGCTGCAGGAGTTCAAGCAACGGCTCGGGGAGATGACGGAGGAAGCCCGCCAAGTACATGAGCAGGCTCCGGCGGGGCAAGGCGAGCAGGAAGACGGGGAAGAGCCGGGCGGGTCGGTAAAGCAAATGGAGATCGAAGCGTGGACGAGTATTCTCGTCGCGTTCGAGCTGGCGCTCGCCGAGGCGCAGCATCGGTCGCCGGACAGCGAGGCGTCGCCGAATTTCGTCGGGGCGTACGAGGTCGCCAAGAGGGGCGTGAGCGAAACGGGGGAGCTGACGAAGCCCGGCGCGTTGGACCAGTGGGTGAAGGGGATCATTTTCCTCCCGTGCTTCCCGTTCGGGCTTTACCTGTTCTGGCCGCTGTACAAGCGGAGCAAGCAGCGCTACCAGTTGGACGAGGACGGGGCGTTTCACCACCCGGAGGGCAGTTGGAGCAGGGAGGAGCTGGTGGACATCGACATGAGCCGGTGGATGGCGAAGTCGATCGCGTACATGGTTCATGAGGACGGCCGGCGGGTGAAGCTGGATGATTACATTTTCAGGAACGTACACCTGATCGTCGGGGCGGTGGCGTCGGAGAAGTACCCCGAGGCGTGGGATGAGCAGGCCAAGCCGGTCAAGG
>Ga0272442_10010912_pt1 | contig 11135 bp, 14 predicted proteins | sample SSMForm2O_FD_200262 | JGI IMG/M metagenome (GOLD analysis project Ga0272442, IMG submission 200262) | Marine sediment archaeal communities from Little Sippewissett salt marsh, Falmouth, MA, United States - SSM-Form-2O | ecosystem: Environmental > Aquatic > Marine > Wetlands > Sediment ...
GGTGCGAGTGAGATGATGCGCATCATCTTCTTGTCCCGCAGCTCGCGCGCGACCGGACCGAACACGCGCGTTCCGATCGGCTCGCCCTGAGCATTGATCAACACCACGGCGTTATCATCGAAGCGGACGAACGTCCCGTCTTTGCGTCGAAACACGCTCCGCGTTCGAACGATAACCCCGCGCACGATCTCGCCCTTCTCAATATCACTCGTCGGAAGCCGACGCCGAACGGATCCAACGATCACGTCGCCGATCTCGCCAACTCGTCTGTTGGAGGGGCCGAGCACATTGATGCAGCGGACCAGTTTCGCCCCCGAATTGTCCGCTACCTTGAGCATGCTCTGCATCTGTATCATCGCGATCTACCCCTCTGCCTTCTCCAGAATCTCAATCAGTCGCCATCGTTTCATCCGACTGAGCGGACGACACTCCTCTATGCGTACAAGGTCGCCGACGCCCGCTGTCTCCCGCGGATCGTGCGCGTGGAACTTGCTGTGGCGGCGAATGTGCTTGTGGTACTGCGAATGCACCTTCCGCTCTTCAACGCGCACGACGATTGTCTGCTTCATCCGGTCGCTCACAACGCGCCCGATTTTCACACGTTTCATCGTCGTTCCTCCCGCGCCAACTTCTCCGTTGCTACGGTCTTCACTCGTGCGATCTCCTGGCGCGTTTTCTTCAACTCCGCCGTATTCCCCAGCTCCGCCGTAGCTCGCTGGAAACGGAGCTTGAACAGCGTCCGCTTGAGATCTCGCTCCTTCTGTGCCAGCTCGTCGAGCGTAAGCTCTCGCAAATCGGACGCCTTCATGCCTCTCCTCCCAAAACGATCCGGCGCTTCAACCGGGTCCGGATCGGAAGCTTATGCGAGACGAGTTCGTGAATGCGGCGAGCTCGTTCCTCAGTGACTCCCGAGATCTCAAATAGGATTCGCCCCGGGCGAACAACCGCGACCCAATGATCGACGGGCCCCTTACCCTTTCCCATACGCGCCTCCGCAGGGTGTCGCGTAATCGGCTTATCCGGGAAGATGCGGATCCACAGGCGCGCACCGCGCTGCGTCGCGCGCGTAATCGTGGTTCGGCATGACTCGATCTGCGCTCCGGTGATCCACGCAGCCTCCACTGTCTGAATCGCGAAGTCTCCGAACTCGATCTTCTCACCGCGCGTCGCTCGCCCACGCCGCTTCCCTCGATGCGTCTTTCGATACTTCGTCCGTTTCGGGATAAGAAGCGCCATTCTACGTTGTCACCTCATCTCGCGAGCCCTTCGTCAAACGCTCGCCCCGGAAAATCCATACCTTTACGCCAATGTTCCCGTACTTCGTCCGCGCCTCGACGAGCCCGTAGTCGATGTCGGCTCGAAGCGTCTGCAATGGAATCCGGCCTTCCTTCATCGTGATCGACCGTGCGATGTCCGTTCCACCGAGGCGACCGCTAACCTTGATCTTGATGCCTTCCGCCCCGGCGCCCATGACCCGGCGAATCGCTTCCTTCATCGCTCGTGCCGGTGCCGTACGGTTCTCGATCTGAATCGCTACGTCCTGGCCCACAAGCCGCGCCTCCAGATCCGGGCGGTCGATCTCTTGGATCGAGATCTTCACCGTTCGACCGGTCAGATCATCCAGGGCATCCTGGAGCTTGCTGATCTCGGTTCCACCCCGACCGATGATGATTCCCGGGCGTGCCGAACGGATGACGATCGAAACGCGATCCTCTTTCGACCGCTCGATGTTCACCTCGGCTACCGAGGCGCGTCGATACCGCTCGCGGATCAGATCGCGGATCTTCTTGTCTTCCACGATGTACTCCGGCGCCAGTTTCGGATTGAACCAGTTGGATACCCACTTCCGGTTCACTCCGATCCGGAATCCCACCGGATGGATCTTCTGTCCCATTATGAATCCTCCCTGTCGCCCACGACGATCGTGATATGGCTTGTGGGACGTCGAATGATGTCCGCACGACCGTAGGCACGTGGGCGAAGCCGTCGCAGGCTGCGCCCCATATCCACGACCGCCTTCACGACGTACAGGTTGTCCACGTCAACGTCGTAGTTGTTCTCCGCGTTGGCGATCGCCGATTCCAGCGTCTTGCGAATCGGGCGCGCGGCTTTCTTGTTCGCCAGATGAACGATCCGCAATGCATCGTTCACATCCTTGCCACGGATGGCGTCAACGACGAGACGCGCCTTCCTCGGCGACACTCGTACATATCTTGCGACAGCTCGTGCTTCCATCGTCTCCCACCTACGTCAGGCTCGCCGCCCGCTTCTTCTTCATGCCCCCGTGGCCGCGGAACGTTCGCGTCGGCGCGAACTCACCCAGCTTGTGTCCAACCATATTCTCGACGACCGATACCGGTACGTGGACCTTCCCGTTGTGCACGTGAATGGTCAGTCCAACCATCTCTGGCGTAATCATCGAACCACGAGACCACGTCTTAATCTCCTTGATGTCGCCCCGGCGAGCCCGCTGTACCTTCTCTGCCAGGCTCTCCTTGACGTACGGGCCTTTCTTCGTTGATCTTGGCATCGCGTTCTCCTACCGCCTTCCCTTACCGGCGCGGCGGACAATCAGATCGCTGCTCTGCTTCTTCTGCTTCCGCGTCCGTCCACCCTTGGCCAGCTTGCCCGTCGGAGAAACCTGCGGTCGACCGACGCGCGCACGGCCTTCTCCACCACCGTGCGGGTGATCCACCGGGTTCATAGCGACGCCGCGCACGTGCGGCTTCCGGCCCAAATGCCGTACTCGGCCAGCTTTCCCATGTTTCACGTTCTTGTGATCCGGGTTCGACACCTCGCCAATCGTTGCACGGCAATCGGTATCGAAAATGCGGACCTCACCGGATGGCATACGAATGTGCGCGCTCTTCTCTTCTTTTCCGATGAGCTTTGCAGACGTTCCCGCCGAGCGGGCGATCTTTCCGCCGCTTCCGGGAGAGAACTCCAGGTTATGGAGCACAGCCCCAAGCGGGATCCGCGCCAGCGGCATCGAATTGCCGACCCGAATCTCCGCTTTCTCTCCCGCCTCGACAACCGCTCCGATCTCAAGAGCCATCGGCGCGAGGATGTATCGCTTCTCGCCGTCGGCGTAATTCAGCAGCGTGATCCACGCCGAGCGGTTCGGGTCGTACTCGCGCGTGACGACCTTCGCCGGAATTCCTTCCTTGGTTCGAGCGAAGTCGATGATGCGATAGCGACGCTTGTGTCCTCCACCGCGGAACCGCGACGTAATTCGACCTTGATTGTTGCGTCCGCCCGTCTTCTTAACCGGACGAAGAAGGCTCTTCTCCGGGGCAACGTTGGAAAGCTCCCCAAAGTTGGGGTGCTCAGCGTGACGTCGTCCTGCAGACGTGGGTTTGTATCGTTTCAGCGCCATCGCTGCCTAGCCTCCTACCATATCGATTCGGTCTCCGGGTGCGAGGCGAACGATTGCCTTGCGCCACTTCGCCGTACGGCCGTGCAACTGGTTTAACCGTTCCCGTCGCGGCTTCCCGCGTCGGTTGGCCGTCCATACCTTTTCGACCTTGACCTTGAACAACTCCTCGACGGCCTTCCGGATCTCCACCTTGTTCGCTCCGTGAGCAACGCGGAACGAATACTTCCGGTCCTCCATCTTCTCCCATGTCTCTTCCGTGAGGATCGGAGCAAGAATGATGTCTTCCGCATGACTCAGCTTGGCCATCGCTACAACCTCTCCTTCAGCTCTTCCACTGCGTCCAGCGTCATAACGAGGTTGTCATGCCGAATGATGTCGTACACGTTGATTCCCGCGCACGCAATGCACTTGGCGTAGGGGAGATTCGTGAACGACTTCTTCGCCGAACGATCGTATTCCGACGTCGCAAGAACCACGAGTGTCTTCTCTCCGGCGATTCCGAGACGATCGAGCAACGCCGTAGCCGCCTTCGTCTTGGGCTCGCCGAACGCTGCTCCATCGAGCAGCAAAAGCTTGTTCGCTTGGGCACGAACGGAAAGGGCCGCCCTAAGGGCGCCCTGCTTCATCTTTCGGGTCATCTTGATTTCGTACGAGCGGGGTTTCGGACCGAACATCGTGCCACCACCTACCCACAGCGGAGAACGGCGTGAGCCGGCACGTGCGCGTCCCGTACCCTTCTGACGCCACGGCTTACGCCCGCCACCCCTAACTTCGCCGCGAGTCTTCGTAGAATGCGTACCCTGTCGACGATTGGCCAACTGCATCTCAACAATGCGGTACAGGAGGTCCTCGTTGATGACTGCCTCAAACAGCCGCTCGTCGAGCGTCGCGTCTTTCGGCTCCGTTCCCTCGGCGAATGCGTACAGCTTTGCGTTAGCCATTGTGTTTTCCCAACTCCAGCAGCGTACCGCGGGACCCCGGCGTCGTCCCTCTCAGCACAAGTAGATTCCTTTCCGGATCGACCCGCAAGACCTGCAGACCGCGGACGGAGACACGGCGTGACCCCATCTGTCCGGGAAGCTTCCGCCCCTTCGCCACGCGCCCCGGCTTCACGCATTGACCGATCGAACCGGGTCGGCGATGGAAGTGCGATCCATGCGACTTCGGTCCTCCGGCGAAGTTCCAACGCCTGATTACGCCCTGGAACCCTTTCCCCTGTGAAGTGCCCGAGACATCAATCTTCTCCCCTTCGGCGAACCAATCGACACCGATCTTGTCGCCAACCGAATACTCATCGGGGTTGTCTATGCGAATCTCGAACACATGTCGATGCGGCGCCACGCCGGCCTTGGTGAAGTGCCCGGCCATCGGCCGCGTAACCTTGGTGTCGGAGACCTCGTCGTATCCGAGCTGGATCGCGTTGTACCCATCCGTCTCGACCGTCTTCACCTGCACGACGGTACTCGGCTGAGACTCAACGACCGTCGCGCCGACGGCACGATCGTCGACGAACATCTGGGTCATGCCAATCTTGCGTGCCAGGATTCCTCGTGCCATAACTCACACCCTCCAGCCTAGAGCTTGATCTCGATGTCGATCCCCGTCGGAAGCTCGATGTCCATCAATGCGTTGATCGTTTCCGACGTCGGTTCCTTAATGTCCAGCAGGCGGGTGTGGACACGCCGTTCGAAGTGCTCCATCGAACGCTTGTCGATGTGCGGCGAGCGCAAGACCGTGTACACCCGACGTTCCGTCGGAAGCGGAATCGGGCCCGCGATCTTCGCGCGGGAATCCTTGGCGGATTCAACAATCTTGCGAACCGAACTGTCTACCAGCTCGTGATCGTAGCCTCGGAGCTTGATCCGGATCTTCTCTCGTGCCATATCTAGTATCCTCTACCCTTTATGATCTTTCCCTTCAACCCTTCCGGGACCACGTCGTAGCGCTCCACGCGCAACGAGTATGTTGCCCGGCCCTGGGTCAAAGAACGCAGCCGCGTGGCGTATCCAAACGTTTCAGCAAGCGGTACAGCCACGAAGAGGATCTGAACCGTCTCCCGCTGCTGAAGCTCCCGGATTTCCCCACGCCTGCGCGCCAGGTCCTCCATCACTTCACCCAGATACTCGCCCGGCGTGACGACTTCGCCTTCCATGATCGGCTCAAGAAGCTCGAAATCGCCATCCTGGTACGCTTTATGGACCGCCGCTGAGGTGGCCGCACGAAACGCCAATTCAGACGAGTCAACCGGATGAAAAGATCCACCGATTACGGTGGCTCCGATGTCGGCCAAAGGATAACCAGCCAAGGGTCCGTTTGTCAACATACCGCGCAACGCATCTTCGATTGCGGTGCGATATGTCTTGGGGATCTCCTCATCCTTCGCCGCGAAATCGTAGGAGAAACCGCTTCCTCTCTCGCGTGGGGTTAGGCGGACAACGACATGACCGTACTGCCCTCGCCCGGCCGCCTGCTTCGTGAACCGATCCTCGGCCGTGACCGCCCGTGCCAGCGTCTCCCGGTACGCGACCTGCGGGGTCCCGACGTGCGCGTGGATGTTGAACTCTTCGCGCAGGCGCCGCACGAGAACCTCCAGATGGAGTTCCCCCATTCCGCCTAGAATCGTCTGATTCGTCGTCTCGTCCGTGCGAACATGGAATGTGGGGTCCTCCAGAGCCAACTTGCCCAGCCCTTCCAACAGGTCTCCGAACTCGGCTTCCGTTCGCGGCTCAATCGCTACGAACACCACCGGTTCGGGAAACTCAATCTTCTCTAAAAGGATCGGCGCATCTGCATCGCACAGCGTGTCCCCGGTCGAAACGGTGTTCGACGTCACAATCGCGACGATGTCCCCCGCTCGAATCTCCTCAAGAGCGGTCCGTCGATTCGCGTGCATCCGAAACATTTTGGTGACCCGCATGCCCTTTCCCGTGGTCTGATTCTTGGCATGCCCGCCCACCGCGAGATGTCCTGAATACACGCGGATATACGACACCTGCCCGGCGTACTTGTCCACCATCACCTTGAACGACAGTGCGGCAAATGGGGCGTGCGGATCCGCGTGTCGCTCGTCCGGCCCGTCCGCGCTACGAACCGCCGGAACATCCTGCGGCGATGGAAGGTATCGAATGATGGCATCAAGCAGCGGCTGCACGCCTTGATTCTGAAACGAGGATCCGCCCAGGACCGGGACAACACCGTGACGCAGGCACCCCTCACGCAAGCTCTCGTGCCACAACTCCGGCTCGATCGGCTGTCCCTCGATGTACCGCGCCATGACGCGATCGTCGATCTCTGCCAGCCGCTCGATGGCGAACTCCCGATACGTAGCGAGGTCCTCCGTCATCGATTCGGGAAGCGGATGACGTTCGAACGTAGCCCCGTGGTCATGCTGATCCCACACAAGCAGATCGCCGGCGATCAGATCGACCATGCCGACAAGGCGGCGGTCGGCATCGCGATGCGGAAGGCAAAGCGGCACAGCGCGTACGCCGAGCCGCTCCTCAATCATCTGCAGTGTCCCCGTATAGCTCGCCTCGGCACGATCGAGCTTGTTCACGAACGCGATTCGTGGAATCCTGTACCGATCCGCCTGGCGCCATACCGTTTCGGACTGTGACTCCACCATCTCGACGCCTGAGAAGATCACCACTCCGCCGTCGAGCACGCGCAACGAGCGCTCGACCTCCGCCGTGAAATCCACGTGCCCCGGCGTGTCGATAATGTTGATCGTGTGATCCTGCCAGCGGCAGGTCGTCGCCGCGGACGTTATCGTGATGCCGCGTTCACGCTCCTGGGCCATCCAGTCCATCTCAGTGTCGCCGTCATGAACCTCGCCCATTTTGTGGATCTGTCCGGTGTAGTAAAGGATCCGCTCCGTCGTTGTCGTCTTCCCGGCATCGATGTGCGCCATGATGCCGATATTGCGGATCTGACTCAGCGAGATCGCACTGCTTTCGGACATGAGGGGGCCTCAAATCGGCTGGCAACCGCAGGAAAGGAGAGACGTCGACAGCGTTATTACCAGCGGTAATGAGCGAACGCCTTGTTCGCTTCCGCCATACGATGGGAGTCCAGCCGCTTTGCGTACGCTTTCCCTTCCTTGCGGGAAGCGTCGAGAAGCTCGCCAGCTAGCCGCTCTGCCATCGTATGCTCTCCGCGATCGCGGGAAGCTCCCACGAGCCAACGGAGCGAGAGGGCAATCTGACGGTCGCCCGGAACCTCATACGGAACCTGGTAGTTGGCTCCGCCAACCCTTCGTGTCCGAACTTCCAGACGCGGCGAGCAGTTGGTAACCGCGTCGTTGAACACGTCGAGCGGACCCGCCTCGCTCCGTCCGGAAATCAGTTCCAATGCATCGTAGACGACCCGCTGAGCGTTCGCCTTCTTTCCGTCCTCCATCACGTAGTTAATCAGCTTCGTGAGCAACCTGCTATTGTACTTGATGTCAGGCGTGACGTTTCGACCGGGGATATCCATCCTCGTCTCCTAGTTTCCTTTCTTCGCCCCGTACTTCGAGCGTCCCTGACGGCGGCCGTCGACTCCCTCGGTGTCGAGCGTCCCGCGGACGATATGATAGCGAACGCCCGGCAGGTCCTTGACTCGTCCACCGCGCACGAGCACCATCGAGTGCTCCTGCAGGTTATGTCCTTCGCCCCCGATGTAGGCAGTGACTTCCTTCCCGTTGCTCAGGCGAACGCGGGCAACCTTTCGAAGCGCGGAGTTCGGCTTCTTCGGCGTACGCGTATACACACGCGTACAAACGCCGCGACGCTGTGGGCACGAATCCAACTGTGGAGCCTTACGCTTCTTCGCCTTCGGCTTCCGCCCGTTTCGTATCAGCTGATTGATGGTTGGCATCGTCTCTCCTTACCTGGAACAGGCCCGATTATAGAAGGGCACGAAAACGCCTTCAACCTGACCCTGCTATTCTCTAGTCTTCACTCTCACGATCGGAATCGTCCGCGCCTTCGCCTTCCGCCACCTCCGCGTCCAGGCCGTCTTCCTCGCCCGGAAGCAGGAATCCTGTTCCGGCAGGGATGCGCTTCCCAACAATGATGCTCGGTTTCAGTCCGTCGAGTTGATCGGTCTCACCACGTAGCGCCGCCTCCGCCAGAACCTTTGTGGTCCGCTGGAACGACGCTGCGGATAACCATCCTTTCGTCTGAAGCGCCGCCTTCGAGATCCGGAGAAGCTCGCGCTCCCCGTCCGGAAGCCTCTTCTCGGCCAGCGGGATCTCTACGTCTTCATCGTCGCGCACGATCCGAACGACGTCGAGACCGCGCTGCTGCGCCGCGAGAATGACCTCTTCGGTCAGCTTGTCGCCGGCCGACGCCAGCAGATGGCCGCTGGCAACAACGTCTTCCGCGATCGCCGATCCCAACGCCATCTTGCGCATACGGCTCATCTCTTCATTCCATGCAACCAGTGCACGGATCTCCTTGCGGAATTCCTCGAGTGTAATCAGATCGCCGAGAAGGAACCGCGCGTCTCCCCGATTGACGATTCGAACGTTGTTCAAAATCTGACGGATGATGACCTCGAGGTGCTTGTCGTTGATGTCCACGCCCTGTTGCTTGTACACCTTGTGAATCTCGATCAACAAGTACTGCCGTGCCTTTTGCACACCGGCGGTTTCGAGCAGTGTATGCGGAGCGACGACACCCTTCGTAATCAGATCCCCTTCCTCGATCTTGTCACCCACGCGCACCGTGACCGCCTTATCGATCTTCACCACGGACTTCGGACGCAGGTTCAGCTTGACCATTCCCCGCTTCTTCTCGATCTTCTCGATCTGGACCTGTCCCGAATGCGGAATCTCCAACCGGAGAATCGTCTCGCCCGACTTCACCGGGGCTCCGTTTGGCTTCACCGGCGACAGGTCCGACGACAAAGGAATCTGCGTTGCAGGTCCATCCGGGTTGTAGACAACGATCCGATCCGGCAACAGGTAGATGGTGCCTTCCGCCTCGGCCTTCACGAACACCGGCTTCGACCGCGACGTGATCTGCGTCCCTTCCGCAACCTTCGTATCCGGATCAACGAGGAGCCTTGCGCCATACGGAATCTCGTACTCGACGACGTCTCCGTCTGCGTTCCGCAGACCGAACACCCGATCCTTCTCCTCGGGGATAATGACCGTCGCGTCTTCTCCGGCGACGATCGGCTCGATGTTGAATCGATCGGTCAACGCGTCCCCTTCGGACACCCGGTCCCCCGTCGCGACAACGGGCGTCGCTCCGGCGGGCAAGAGATACGCGCGGTCGCCGCCCGACTTATCGATGACGAACAACTCACGCTTTCCTTTGCTCTTCTCCACGATGAACGCTTCACCGGCGCACGGGCTCGTCAGATCCAGGAGCGAGCCGAGTTCGATCTCATCCCCCTCCTCCGCGCGCAGGAGCGTCGCCGGAACCTCTACCAAGCGAACGTCACCTGTGATTTCAACCTGATCCTCGCCGGTCGCCGTGGCGGTAATCTCCGTTACATACCCGTCGAGCGGCGCAATGCCCGCCTCGCCGCCCTTCGTCGTCTTCCGCGCTTCGAACAGCTCCTCCGCCCGAGGCAATCCCTGCGTGATATCCTCACCGGCCACTCCGCCGGTATGGAACGTTCGCATCGTCAGCTGCGTTCCCGGCTCACCGACCGACTGCGCTGCGATAACGCCGACCGCCGTGCCGAGTTGAACGGGGCGGTGATTGCTCATGTCGAATCCGTAGCACAACTGGCAGACTCCGTTTGCCGTTTCGCAGGTCATCGCCGAACGGATCACAACACGCGGCCTCACCCGCAGCGTCTTCACGCCTACGGCGCTCAGGGATTCCAGAAGGCGGGGCGTAATCGCCTCATCCGGCTTGAGAATGACGCGACCGGTCTTGGGATCCTTGACCTCCTCGATCGCTTTCGTCCCGATCAACCGTTCGCGCTGAACGTCCGTTTTCAGCGGGAGTTCGCTCTCGATCCGACCGATATGCTCCGCCATTTCCTGCGTAATCCATTGATTGGCCTCGACGATAATCTCACCAGTTCCCGGATCGATGATCGGTTGTGCCGTCACGCGTCCGTACACACGATCCTCGATCGACTCCATCACCTCTTGCTTACTGAACCGGAGAGGATCGATGTCCAAGCCCTGCGTCGTTCCGCAGTCCACTTCACGAACGATCGTGTCCGACGACGCGTCGACAAGCCTTCGCGTCAGGTACCCGGAGTCCGCGGTCTTCAGCGCGGTGTCGGCGGCACCCTTCCGTCCGCCGTGGGTGGAGATGAAGTACTCCATCATGTCGAGCCCTTCGCGGAAGTTCGAGATTACCGGACGTTCGATGATGTCCCCGGACGGGCCGGCCATTGGGCCGCGCATGCCGCAGAGCTGTTTCACCTGATCCGGTCCACCGCGTGCCCCTGAAGTCACCATTCCGTACACCGGATTGAACTGGTGGCTCTTCAGGTTCTCCATCGTGATGTCCTCGACATCGTCGACGGTCCGTCGCCAGACGCGGATGACCGCGTCGCGACGTTCCTCGTCCGTCGCCAGTCCCATGCGATACATGGTGTTGATCCTCTGCACACCGGCGTATGACTGTCGGACGATACCTTCCTTCTCTTCCGGAATCAGGCAATCCTTCAGAGAAATCGTTAGCCCGGCCTGCGTTGCGTATTTGAAGCCCAGATCCTTCAGCAGGTCGAGAACCTCCGCCGTCCGCTCCCATCCAAACCGATGGAAGCACTGCATGATTGCACCCTTGATCGCACGACGGTCCAT
>Ga0272442_10010913_pt1 | contig 11133 bp, 4 predicted proteins | sample SSMForm2O_FD_200262 | JGI IMG/M metagenome (GOLD analysis project Ga0272442, IMG submission 200262) | Marine sediment archaeal communities from Little Sippewissett salt marsh, Falmouth, MA, United States - SSM-Form-2O | ecosystem: Environmental > Aquatic > Marine > Wetlands > Sediment ...
GCCCCAACTCCCGACGCCGCCGCTGAGCGTGGTATCGACGTTCGGCGAGAATTCGAGCGATGGGTCGGCCGATCCATTGGTGACCATGTCGTCGTGGAACTCGACGGTGACGGTGAATCCCGCGGGCCCGGCATTCGCATCGGCGATCACCGGATGGCTGGCGGAGACAGTCGGCGTGGGCGTGCGGGTCCGGATCGCAAATTCGCTCTCCGGTACATAGTCCTGCTGCGGGTTGTAGGCTGCATCCCTTCCACCGGTGGCATCAATCGTGACATCACCGATGTACACGTTGTCATCGGAGACTCGGAAGACGGCGATAAATCGATCGGTCGTGCCCCCCCAGCTCCATCCGACCCTTCTCAGCGTGGCACCGACGTCCGGCGAGAACGTCAGCACCGGATCCGCCGTCCCATCGGTGGTCATCGGCTCCGAGTAGTGAACTCTCACCACGAAGTCCGCCCCGACATCGGCATCCGTGATCAGCGTGTCCGAAACGGTGATGTGAGTGACCACGGGATTCAGCGTATCGATATCGAAAAGCGGCCCTGAGTTCTGCTCCACCATCAGATTCCCCGCCTTGTCGACCAGGCCGCCGGCGAGGATCGCAATCCCCTGGATCTCGACATTCTGATCCAGCTCCTCCTCGCACCGGAGCGTGTAGTAGGTGTCGGCGTGCCAGAGATCACTGTCGAAACCGGGGATCGTCCCGGAGATGTCCGGCGAGAACTGCACGTAGAGATTCTCGATACCCTCCACCGGCTCCGAGAAAACGATGTCAATCAGCGGTCCGTGGTTGTCTCCGACATCTTCCTCGGAGATCAGGGGCCGGGAGAACCAGAACTGGGCCGTCGGACCCCGCGTGTCAATCGAGAACTCGCTCTCCGGCGTGTAGTCAATCATTGAAACACCGGTGGAGTCCTTCGCGCCGATGACATCGATCGTCACATCGTCCCACTCGAAATCCGTGTCGACTGCGTCGTATCTGACGAGGTACGCACTCGCGCAGGTGGACCAGACACCTGCGATGCGGTTCAAGATCCACCCGTCGATCCAACTGGGGTCGAAGATCAGGGTGGGAGTCGTCGCCGTGTCCATCGCTTCGGAGAACTTGACGACGACATAGATCTCCTTGCCCGGTTCGGTGTCCGCCTCGCTGATTAGCCGAGGGTCGGCGGCGATATCCACCACCCACGGTTCCGTCTCTGCGATCCCGACGATGGTGACGACGTAGTCGCTCTCGTCCGCATCGTCGCTGGCGACCTCCACCTCGAAGCGGAACGGGCCGTCGGTCATGGCCGCATAGACCATGCTCACGCGCAGAGCCTGGCCCGGCTCGATGGCCGCCGAGACCGGGTGCCATGGATCGGGAGCAAGGTAGACGTTGACTTGGCCGAGATTGGCTATCCCCGACAGATTCAGCGTTTCCGTTCCGACGTTACGAATATCCAGATACAGGTCGTAGTTCGTTCGCTGGAGCTTCGAGCCCACGTTGTGCGTTCCGCCATCGAGAACCACCGCCGCGTCAATCTCGAGTTCGATCTCCGGCTGTGCGCATGCGGGCAGGCCGATCGCGGCCACCGAAAGCAGGGTGGCACCCGCAATCGCCGCAACCCACGCCATCCTTCGAGAAGGCCTCGCCGCCCCGCCAGCACTCCCCAGCCTATCCCTGTGTCGCTCTCCCTGTGTCATCGCAACCTCCCTGGGGTGCTACCGCGGCCGCTGTGACTGAGGGTGCTGACACTCTCAGCTGCAAGGCCGCTCAAGGCCGACGCAGATGCACCCATCCGAACGTCCCCCGACCTGTCGCACGGCAGGAGGCACGCCGCGTGCCCTGAACATCGCCTTCTTGTGAAGAAGGGGGCGGCCATTTGGCCGCCCCCACGGACTTTCTCTCTGCTTCGCAGCCACACGTGGCTACGAAGTGCTTGTTAGCCCACTACGGCGTGATGAGGATCCTGAGCCGCGGAGACGATACGTGCCTGCCTCCGGGCAGTTCCAACCACACGAAGATGTCGTAGGCTCCAGGCAGCAGATCGAACGGCGCAGACATGCCGGTTGCCAGCATGACCAGCGGATCGATGTTCGTCGTCTGGAACTCGAAGCGGTAGACATCCTCCACTGCCGAGTAGCTAGCATAGACGAAGCCGATGTGGTCGTAGACCTCGGCCCCGGTCGTACCGGTGACCTCGATCAGCTCAACCCGTACGCCATCCACCAGATCGCCGAAGCTCGCGCCAATCAGCCCGAACACTCCATTGACAACGTCGCCCAGCGGAAGGACCGCGGCCAACTTGATGTCGTTGAAGTACTGCTCCGGATCCGGCGCTGCGATCTCGAGGTAGGTTCCGAACGTGCTCTCCGGAGTGAACGTCACAGGCGTGCCTGCAATGTTCACAAGCTGCGTGCAGACACTCACGTTGCCGCTCGTATCTGTCGCAGTCCAGGTAACCGTCGTCACTCCAGGCGGATACGTACCAGGCACGTCATTCACGATGCTCGCGATGGCGCAGTTGTCCGTAACCGTCGGCGCTCCCAGGCTCACAGCCGCACCGTTAACGTAGAGGGCTCCGATAGGCAGCCCAACGGTGACGTCGGCCGGACAGGCGATAACCGGAGCCTCCACATCGCTCACCGTAACGGTTTGCGGGCAGGTCATCCAGTTGCCGGACGAGTCCATCGCCTTCCACGTAACGGTCGTGACACCCTTCGGGAACGTTGCCGGCGCATCGTTGGTGATGACCGGAACGTCGCAGTTGTCCGTCGCGGTGGCTGTGCCCAATGCGACGGTCGCATAGCACACACCAGGATCGGTGTTCACCGCGATATCCGCCGGGCACGTGATGACCGGAGCCTCGTTGTCGATGACCGTCACATTGAACGTGCAGGTCGCCGTGAGACCGGCGCTGTCCGTTGCCGTGTAGGTTACAGCCGTCGTGCCCTTCGCGAACGTATCCCCAGGCGCGTGGCTCCAGACGAACGATACGACACTGCAGTTGTCTGCAGCCGTCGGCGCCGTCCACGTAACCACTGCCGAGCAGAGACCCGCGTCGTTGTAGACCGCAATGTCCGCCGGGCATCCGCTGATGACCGGTGCCTCATTGTCGATCACCGTGACCGTGAAGCTGCAGCTCGCCTTGTTGCCGGCAGCGTCGGTGACCTCGTAGGTCTCCGTCGTTACGCCGACAGGGAAGACTGCGCCGCTGCCAAGGCCGGCGGTCATCGCCGTGACTGCTCCCGGACAGTTGTCCGTGCCAACCGGCGCCGTGTAGTTCACAACCGCCGAGCACAGACCCGGATCGTTGTTGACGGTGATGTTCGCCGGGCAGCTGATGACCGGTGCCTCATTGTCGATCACCGTGACCGTGAAGCTGCAGCTCGCCGTGAGACCGGCAGCGTCGGTGACCTCGTAGGTCTCCGTCGTTACGCCGACAGGGAAGGCTGCGCCGCTGCCAAGGCCGGCGGTCATCGCCGTGACTGCTCCCGGACAGTTGTCCGTGCCAACCGGCGTCGTGTAGTTCACAACCGCCGAGCACAGGCCCGGATCGTTGAAGACGGTGATGTTCGCCGGACAGCTGATGACCGGTGCCTCGTTGTCGGTGACCGTGACGATCTGCGGGCACGTCGCGACATTGCCGGACGTGTCGATTGCCGTCCAGGTCACGGTATGGACCCCGACCGGGAACGGTCCGCCCAGCCAGTCGTTGGTGATGACCGGCGAGGGATCGCAGATGTCCGTTGCGGTGGCCGTGCCAAGGCTGACCACGGCACTGCACAGACCCGCATCGTTGTTGACCGAGATATCCGCCGGACAGGTAATCACTGGCGGATCCGACTCGGTCACGATGATGTCGAATGAGCACGTCGCCGTGTTGCTGTTGGCGTCGATCGCCGTGTACGTCACGGTCGTCACTCCCACCTGGAAGGTATCGCCAGGGTTGTGGCTCCATGTGTACGAAGCGAGGATTCCGCAGTTGTCGTTGATCGTCGGCGGCGTCCACGTGGCCGTCGTACTGCACACGGCCGTCGACCCCAGATTGATCGTCTGGTTGCTCGGGCAGCCGTAGAAGTCCGGCGGGAGCAGGTCAACAATCGTGACGTTCGCGACGCAGGAGTCGGCGTTCCCTTCCGCGTCGTAAACCGCCATCGTTACGGCTTCCGTCCCGATCATCGTGCAATCGAACGCCGTCTTCGAGAGGACATACGACGTGACCAGGCAGTTGTCCGTACTGCCATCGTCGATGTCCTGCCAAGTCAACGTTGCGTTGCCGGTGGCGTCGAGCTCCAGCGTGAAGTCCTTGCACTTCGCGACCGGCGGCTCGTTGTCCTGAACCGTGATCAGCTGCGTGCAGGTGCTGAAGTTGCCGTCGGCATCGGCCGCCGTCCACGTAACCGTCGTCGGCCCCGTGGGGAACGGTCCGCCCGTCCAGTCGTTGGTCACGACCGGTGCGGGATCGCAGTTGTCGGTCACGGTCGGCGTGCCGAGAAGGACCGTTGCGAAGCACTCGCCTGAATCGACGAACTGGGTGATCGGCGCCGGACACGTCATCACGGGAGCCTCTTTGTCCTCCACGGTGATGTCGAACGTGCAGGAAGCGCTGTTGTTGCTTCCATCCGTCGCCGTCATCGTGACCGTCGTCGTGCCGATCGGGAAGATGGATCCCGAGGCGAAATCGACCGTGATCACGAGTCCGCAGTTGTCATATGCCGAACCGGGCAGCCAGGTGACGACCGCGTCGCATCGACCCGGATCGTTCGGAACCGTCTGGTCCGACGGGCAACTGGTAATCACCGGGGCGTGGTCGTCGACCACCGTGACGATTGCGGTGCAGCTATCCATGTTGCCTGCAGCGTCCTCGACAATCAGCGGGATTATCTGCTCTCCCAAGTCGGCGCAGCCGAACATGTCAGGCTCGCCTCTGTAGAAGACGGTCCCACAGTTATCCGTACTCCCGCCGTCAATCTGAGATGGATCCAAGGGGTAGTAGCCCGTCGAACTCATGTAGATCGTGATGTCCTTGCAGCGGGCAACCGGAGCCTCGGCGTCGGTCACGATGACATTGAAGGAGCACGTCGCGGTGTTCCCCGCGGCATCCTTCGCCGTGTACGTAACCGTTGTCGTGCCGACCGGGAAGAAGTCTCCCGGCGCGTAGTTGGCGTCGAACTGCGCCAGGGTGCAGTTCTCCGTCACCGTCGGCGGGGTCCAGCTCGCAACCGCGCCGCACTGAAGCAGATCGTTGTTGAGCGGGATGTTCGCCGGGCAGCCGGAAATGACCGGGAATTCCTTGTCGACGACCTCGACCCGCTGGACACACGTTGCCGTGAGACCCGCCGTGTCGGTGACGGTCCAAGTGACCGTCGTGAACCCGATCGGGAACTGCGCCGGCGCGTCGTTGGTGACCGAGAAGACACCGCAGTTGTCACCCGTCCCGGGTGTTCCCAACCCAACACCGGTTGCATAGCACACACCGGCATCGGTGCTCACTTCGGTCCCGAGAGCGACGGTGAGATCCGCCGGACAGGTGATCGTCGGCAGTTCGTCGTCGGTGACCGTGACCGTGAACGAGCAGGTCTCCACGTTGCCGTGAAGGTCCGTCACCGTGTAGGTCACGGTATGCGGCGACCCTGCGACCGTGAATACGCTCCCCGGAGCGACGTCCGGGATCGAGCTCGCGACGCCGCAGTTGTCATTGGTCACCGGAGTGGCCCAGGTAACGACCGCGTCGCAGCTGCCAGGATCGGTGCCCACGGATATGTCCGCCGGACACTGAATCGTCGGCTTCTCGTTGTCCAGCACATACACATCGACGGGGCAGGTCGACGGGTTGCCGGCCGCATCCTCGATCGTCCAGAGGATCACATGCGGAGTGGCAGGCGCAGGACCGGTGACCGGGTAGACGGCCGCCGCGTTGTGCGTTGCCGTTCCACCGGGGCAGTTGTCGGTGAACGCCGGCGTGATCAGCCCAATATCGATACCGGAAGCTGTGCACAGCCCCGGATCGGCGTCAACTGTAACGGGCCCCGGGCAGTTCCCAATGACAGGAGGGTCGTTGTCGACGACCTCTACAATCTGCTTGCACGATGCGGTGTTTCCGGCAGCGTCCTCGACAGTCCATGTAACGATCGTGATACCGACATCGTAGTAGGCTGGCGCGTCATTGGTGAACGTTTCCCCAGGGCAGTTGTCGTCGGTGGTCGGCGATCCAAGCACCAACAGAGCCCCCGCTACACCGCACTCGCCGGGCCAGTTCGCCACGACCATCGTCGGAGGGCACGTGATGGTTGGAGCCTCATCGTCGACTACCGTGATCGTCTGGTCACACGTCGACGTGTTCCCCGCCGCGTCCGTTGCCGTCCAGGTGATGACCGTGTCACCCACGAAGAAGACCGTGGGGCCGGGGCCGATGCTTGGTGTCGTATACGCCCCCGGACAGTTGTCGATTGCCGTCGCCGCGTTGTCGATCGGGTTGTAGACTGCATAGCACTCACCCGGATCGACGGAAAGGGTGACGTCCGGCTGGCAGCTGATCGACGGATTCTCGGTATCGACCACCGTGACAGTCTGCGTGGCGGGGGCGGCATTCGTATTGCCACTGTTGTCGGTGACCGTCCACGTAACGGTCGTGGTCCCCACCGGGAACTGGGCCGGCGCGTCATTGCTGACCACCGGTGTGCCCGGCGGGGTGCCGTAGCAGTTGTCGTTGACAGCCAGCGGCGTTCCGAGATTGACGTTGGTCGCGTAGCAGAACCCCGGATCGTTGTTCACCGTCACCGGCCCCGGCGGGGTGATCGTCGGAAGCTCGTTGTCGGTCACCGTCACGGTGAACGAGCAGGAATCCGTGTTGCCCGATGGATCCGTCGCAATGTAGGTAACCGTAGTGTCGCCGATCGGGAACAGATCCCCGGGACTCCAGTCCGAGGTCACAACCGCCGAGCAATTGTCCGTCGCAGTCGGGACAGCCCAGCCGCCCGTTGAGTCCCAATAGCAGACCCCCACGCCTGCCGGTACAGCGAAGTCACCCGGGCAGGCGCTCAACACCGGGGGGATGTTGTCAACCACAGTGACGATCGCGTCACACGTCGATGCCGGGGTCGTGAAGTCATCGACCGTCATCGTCACCGTGTTCGGTCCAAGGTCCGCACACGTGAATGCCCAAGAAGATACGCTGATGCCCCAGGAGCCGCAGGCGTCGTAGCTTCCATTGTCAACATCGGTTGGGCTAATCGTCGCGTTGCCCGTTCCGTCGAGGTAGATCGTGATGTCCTTGCACAGAGCAACCGGAGACGTCACGTCGTTCACAGTGACCGTGAATGAGCACGTCGCCGTCTGCCCGATCGTATCCACGGCGGTGTAGGTGACCGTCGTCACGCCGGCGCCGCAATGGAACGTGTGCCCCCATGTGTAGTCGTGTGTGAAAGACGTGATGCCAACATCGTCATGGGCAAGCGGCTCAGTCCACGGGACAACCACGAGGCCTGTTGCGGGGTCGGCATCGACGACAACGTTCGGGGGGCACCCCGTGATCGTCGGCGGGGCGTCCGCCATCGCTTGAATACCGACGAACGACACTGCCAGCACGACAAACCATGTCGCGAGCTGTGCCATTCGACCCTTCGTTCTACACATCGACATTCAGCACCTCCAGGACAGCACTCACCAGGCTTGGTTCACCTGCGAGCAGCGAGCCCTTCGGCCTGACGCGAAAATCTCGTGTCCGCGTCAATCCGGCGCTCTCCTGCGCAGTCTGTGCCTCTCTTCAAGATCTGTGAATTGAATGCCCTGCAGGGCGAATCCCGCAGGATGGACTCCTCTGGAGAGGATTGCGTGCTGCGTCTCGTAAACAGACTTGCGAGAGCTTCCACCAGTCTCCCTTCGTGCCGGCCTACACTCCTGTGCCACACGTTGGTACCAATCCTGGCCACGATTCTACCACATAACTAGACTAGTCAAGACAATCCGATCCCCTCCGACTCCTGACCTTCACCCCTGAATCGGGTCCAACATACTGTCGCAATCGACACGACCTCGCGTTTTCGGGGAGGCAGAAGACCCTGCGGATGAGCTGCCCACCCTGAACTCGATCCAGAGATAGAGCTACGATTCGAGTTGGCGGATGGGCGAGTGGATAGCGGAAGCTTGCGCCACAAATGTGCGAAGGGAACAGCACTTGACTGCCGCTGTGGGCCTACCTGGATTCGAACCAGGGACCTCCCGCTTATCAGGCGAGCGCTCTAAACCAGCTGAGCTATAGACCCAAGACTCCTCAGAAACTTGGCAGATGGTAGCCACGGGGGTGGGGTCTGTCAAGGAATGCAATCCGCTCGAAAGCGAGACGCTATCGAGCCTTACTCGTCTTCGTCATGTTCCGCCGCAGCGGTGCGAAGGGCGTCGATCAGCGAATCGAGATTGCCCTCGAGAACCCCACCAAGGCTGTAGAGCGTCAGGTTGATCCGGTGGTCGGTGATCCGGTTCTGCGGGAAGTTGTAGGTCCGGATCTTCTCGCTTCGGTCTCCCGAACCGATATGGCTTCGGCGTTTGGCGGACAGCTCGGCTTCCTTCTCCTGATCGAGCCGATCCTGCAGCCGCGCGCGGAGGACGCGCATCGCCTGGGCCTTGTTCTTGTGCTGGGACTTCTCGTCCTGACAGCTGACGACGAGCCCCGTCGGGATGTGCGTAATCCGAACGGCCGAGTCCGTCGTGTTGACACTCTGGCCTCCCGGCCCCGATGAACGGAAGACGTCGATCCGGAGGTCGTTCGGATCGATCTCGATCTCGACTTCCTCGGCCTCGGGCATCACAACAACCGATGCCGTTGACGTGTGGATCCGTCCCTGCGACTCAGTCTCCGGAACGCGCTGGACGCGGTGGACGCCCGACTCATAGCGCAGCGCGCCGTAGGCACCCTTCCCCTCCAACGCGAACGTCAGCTGCTTGAAGCCGCCGAGGGGCGTCGGATGGCTGTCCATGAGCGTCGTCTTTCGTCCCGTCTTTTCCGCGTAGCGGGCGTACATCCGAAGCAGATCCGCCGCGAACAACGCCGATTCGTCCCCGCCTGTCCCGGCGCGAATCTCGACGATCGCCGTCTTCTCATCATTGGGGTCCGGCGGTACGAGCAGCAGGCGGATCTTTGCTTCGACCGCCGCGAGTCGCTCGCGGTCCTCGGCGAGGGCCTCCTCGAGCTCTTCTCGCAGGTCCTGTTCCGTCTCGAGCATCTCCTCTTCCTCCGCAATCGAGGATTGGAGGCCTTCCCAGGTTTCTCCGAGTTCAACGAGGTCACGAAGGCGTGCGTAGCGCTGCGCGAGCTCACGGTACTCCGGACTCTGAATCACCGTGGGATCGCTCAACCGCTGCTCGATCTCGGCCCGTTCGTCGCGAGCCTTCGTCAGCTTGTCAGGAATGGAAAGGGGCGCCATGGCTAGACCCTAAGGGAACCTACGAAGCGAATCAACCCGGCTCGCCATCCAGGCGCTGGCGCAGGAAGCGAATCTCCTCGCGAAGATCGTCGATCTGTCGATCCTTGTCCGCGAGGCGCTGGTAGAGCGATCGAACGAGTTCGTGCGATCCGAGAACGGACTCCTGCTTCGTGGCCGAGAGATGACCGCGCAGGAAGACGACCTGCTCCGCGAGGACCCTCTCCACATCGCTGGCGAAGTCGATCGCCGGGGCCTGGATCGGCTCGACATCGGAGAGCAGCCTGTCGATGAACTCGTTCGCTTCCATGCCCTGAGCGTAACGCGCATCACATTGCCCGGACGGGACATCCGACCCTTGGCAATCGGACGTTGCGCCGCCTGCACCGTCCAGAGGTGACACTCTTCCTGTTGTCGCAGGAATCGGTTCGGCTCGTCTCGCTCCAAGGTCCACGCGATGAAGCGGCCTTGTCCCGCCCTGCAGCAATGCAGAGGCCTACACTCAGGATGCCGTCAAGGAGGACGGAGAGACATGGCCAGCATTTCCATTGACAAGACCGCCTGCATACGCTGCGGGGCTTGCGTCAACGTGTGCATCGCCGCGCGCGTCTTTGAGCTTACCGACGAAGGCTCGAAAGCGGTTCGTCCCGAAGCGTGCTGGAGCTGCGGGCAGTGTGTTTCCGTCTGCCCGACCGATGCGATTGATCACGAGACGTTCCCGCTCGAGGCGTGTCCGATCCTCGACAACGAGCGTCTCCCATCCATCGACGGGCTGACGACGGCGTTTCGTGCCCGGCGCTCCTGCCGGACGTACGAGGAAACACCCGTTCCCCGCGAACTCGTCCGCGAGTTGGTCTCCATCGGCCGTTGGGCTCCGACCGCGACGAACAACCAGAATCTCAATTGGCTCGCATTCGACGATCGAGCGCGGATCGATGAGATCAGCGCGGCGACGGTCAGCGAGCTGACGCGCGTCGCCCGCCTCGCTCGAAACCCGCTCCTCCGGCCGATCGTTGCGCTCTCCTACGGGCTCCAGGCCGTCAGGCTGGCCAAGGAAGCAGGCAAGCGCGCCAACGAGCTCTCGGCGCGAAGGGCAAGCGGTGAGGATCCTGTGCTTCATCATGCGCCGGTCTTCCTGATCGGCCACAGTGCCAAGGGGAATCCCTTCGGCCGGGACGACGCCATCTTCGCGACCTACAACATGATGCTCGCCGCCGAGCGACACGGGCTGACCTCCTGCCAAATCGGGTTCTTCCAGATCGTCGCCGAGAAGAGCGCGCGCCTTCGAAGGCTCGTCGGCATTCCCGAGGGCCGCGCTCCACAGGTTGCACTCGTGCTCGGCTATCCTCGGCACCCATTCCGACGGCTCGTTCCGCGTCGCGTGCCGGACCTCTCCTGGAACCCGCGCTAGGGCGAAGGCTGGCAGCCTTGCTTGACACTGCTGTAGCACCTATCCTCGCGCCCCATGGCGAAACCGGAGACTCGAGACACGGAGCTAAAGCACGTCGAGGTTGTACATCGCTATGCGCTCTCGCTTCCCGGCGCCGTCGATGAACGCCCGTTTCGCCCCGACCTGCCCGTCTACAAGGTCGGTGGGGAAATGTTTGGCTACCTCTCGCCGAAGGAGTCGCCTCCGTTCATCACGCTGAAACTCGAACCGCTCCACGGGCAGCTGCTTCGTTCGACCTACGCCGCCGTCCTCCCCGGCTACCACATGAACAAGGA
>Ga0272442_10010915_pt1 | contig 11133 bp, 10 predicted proteins | sample SSMForm2O_FD_200262 | JGI IMG/M metagenome (GOLD analysis project Ga0272442, IMG submission 200262) | Marine sediment archaeal communities from Little Sippewissett salt marsh, Falmouth, MA, United States - SSM-Form-2O | ecosystem: Environmental > Aquatic > Marine > Wetlands > Sediment ...
CGCTAAACAAATCAATTTTTCTCCGTCAATTGGAATACAGTTCATGAGATTTTTATCAAATCCTGTTCTGACATCTATCCTTCTATTGCTTGGGATTTTTGCTTTAATATTTGGAATATCATCACCTGGTTTTGGGGCAGAAGTATTTGGAGTAATCGCCATTCTTTTATCATTGGTAGGTTCTGGTTTTTCACTATCAGTTCTAAGTATAATTTTCATTATAATAGGTTGCATACTTTTAATTATGGAACTATTTGTTACACCGGGTTTTGGTGTAATTGGCATCGGAGGGATAATATCTTTAATAATAGGTTCTATATTCCTAATACCAAATTTCAGTAACAAGGAATGGTTGATATCTGTGGATTATATAAATGACGCAATATTGATAATTATAGTAGTTGTAATTCTTTTAGCAATATTTTTTGTGTTTTTATTGTTTAAGATTTTACAGACTAGAAAAAAGAAAGTAGCGATTGGAAAAATTATTGGAGAAACAGCTAAAACTGTTGATAAATTGGAACCAGGTAAACAAGGTTATGTACGTTTCAAAGGAGAACTTTGGCTTGCTACCTCTGATACAATTATTCCAGAAAAAACCAAGGTGGAAATCATAGATAAAGATGAAACAACTGTAAAGGTTAAACCAAAAAATAGTTGACCAATAAATTAATCAACCTTTTTCTTTTGCAAGGTTTTGTTTAAAATGAATAATGGACTAAAATATCAGTTTCTAGGCGGCGTAGAAGAAGTCGGGCGATTAGCGATGTTACTTGATACAAGTGACCTCAAATTACTTTTTGAATATGGGATGTCGCCAGGCAAACCTCCAAAATATCCAATGCAGCCCCCACCAGTTGATCTATTATTATTAACACATTCTCATCTGGATCACTCTGGAATGATACCACAGTTATACAAAAATATGGACCAAAAAATCCTTACCACAAATCTAACAGGTGAAATAGCAGAAATTTTACACAAGGATTCTATAAATATAGCAAAAAGCGAAGGATACGCAATTCCTTATAGTCGAAACGATATCAAAGAAGCAAAAAACAGTATAGAACCTGTAAAACCTAAACAGACACAAAAAATTGGAGATAACTATGAAATTACTTTTCATGACGCAGGTCATATACCTGGCTCACTTATGTTTGAGTTAATTGGAGATAAAAAAATACTATTCACGGGAGATTTCAATGTAATAGACACAAATATGGTAAAAGGTACTAAACCAGTTAAATGCGATATATTGTTTCTTGAAGGGACTTATGCAGGTCGTGATCACCCAAAAAAACGTGAAGAGATTGAAAGAGATCTCCTCAATAAAATTGATGAAGTAGTATCTAGAGGTGGGATAGCTGTTCTGCCAGCTTTTGCAGTATCAAGATCTCAGGAGCTGGCTATGGTTTTATGCAATTCGGGTTTTAATGTTTGGTTTGATGGTATGGGCAGGAAAGTTGCAAAAATATTCCTAAAATTTCCTCGTTATCTAAGAAACCCTGAAAAACTTAAAAAATCAATCAATAAAGTAAATCTAGTTCATTCTGACCATGGACGAAAACTTGCTTTAAAAAAAGCAGATGTTATTCTTACTTCAAGTGGAATGATGGAGGGTGGGCCTGTTCTTAATTATATGAATAAACTTAAAGATGATAAAAAAAGCGCAGTTTTACTTACTGGTTATCAGGTACCGGATAGTAATGCAAGACTTTTAGTTGACAAGAAAAAACTTAATTTTTATGGTGTTAAAGAAAAAATTGCATGTGAAGTAGAGTATTTTGATTTTAGTGCTCATGCAGGGCATAGTGAACTTATTGATTTTGCAAAAAAATGTGAACCTGAAAAAATTGTACTAATGCATAGTGATAATAGAGAAGCATTAGTTGAACCATTAAAAGGAATTGCTGAAACTTATCTTCCAAAAACAGGTGAAGTAGTAACTTTGTAGCATTTAGGTTAAGCTTATATTCTAGTTATAATTAATAGCTGAAAATTTAAAAGGTGGAAACAATAAAATGGCTGAACTTACGCAACGCCAGAAATACGATCTTAAGCGGAAAATTGAGGAGCTTAAAGAAGCAAAAGGTCGTCATACTGAGCTTATATCTCTTTATATCCCGCCAAATAAACAGATACATGATGTGAACAGCTATCTAAAAAACGAATACTCTCAGTCACAAAATATAAAATCAAAAACTACAATGAAAAATGTTCTTTCTGCAATAGAATCTATAATGAGCAGATTAAAGCAGTTTAAAAATCCCCCTGAAAATGGTATGATTTTTTTCGTTGGCCATAAAAGTGTAGGTGCTGATAAAACAGAAATGGTTACATTCGTGATAGAACCGCCTTTACCAATTACTACATTTCTTTATAGATGTGATTCTTCTTTCTATCTTAAACCACTTTTAGATATGCTTGTTGAAAAGGAAATATATGGACTACTTTTGATAGATAGAAGAGAATGTACAGTTGGTTTATTGAAGGGAAATCGGGTAGAACTTTTAAAATATCTTACATCCCATGTGCCTGGCAAACATGGTCGCGGTGGTCAATCTCAAAGACGTTTTGAAAGACTTACAGAAATTGCAGCCCATGAATGGTTTGTTAAGTGCGGTGAAACGGTTAGCGATATATTTCAGTCAGTCGAAAACATTCAAGGCATTTTTGTTGGCGGCCCAGGTCCTACCAAGCAATATTTTGTAGATGAAAACTATCTTCATTATGAAGTTCAGGATAAAATAGTTGATACATTTGACACAGGATATACAGATGAGTTTGGTTTACGTGAACTCGTAACTGCGGCATCTGAAACAATGACAAATCTAAAAATTTCTAAAGAAAAAAAATTGATGAAAAGATTTCTTAAAGAAATTACTAAAACCAAAGGAAGCTTAGCAGTATATGGAGAATCACAGGTGCTAAAGGCACTTGAGATGGGGGCAGTTGAGACCCTTCTTCTTTCAGAAAATCTTCGTAAATATCGTGTTAAATTAAAATGTAATGGTTGCAATTTTATTAAAACTATCACAATTACAGAAGATGACTTAGAAGATTTTGAACCACCCAAATGTCCGAAATGTAATCACTCTGAAAATATGGAATTAGTAAAAAAAATTGATGTTATTGATGAATATTCCGATTTAGCTGAAAAAATTGGCAGTAATGTAGAAATTATATCTCTCGGAAGCGAGGAAGGGGATTCACTTTATTCTGCCTTTGATGGCATCGCCGGTATCTTAAGGTACCCATTAGATTTATAAAAATTAGAAAATTATAAAAAAGTTATGTAATATCCTAACATATATAATTTTTTCTTATTAATATTACAGTTTAAATCGATAGTTTTATAAATAGTGAGATATATTAATATATTAGGTAGATGTATGACTGATAGAGAACATTTCAAATCATTTATTCCTGCATCTAAAAGTATACCTGAGCTTACTATTAAAGCTATTTTAGTGGGTGCAATTCTTGCAGTTATACTAGGTGCAGCAAACGCTTATCTTGGTTTATATGCTGGTATGACAGTTTCAGCTGTTATCCCAGGTGCTGTAATGGCATTTGCTTTTCTAAGGCCATTTAAAGGAACTATTCTTGAAGTTAATATTGGTATGATGGGTGCAGCAGCTGGTGAGGCTTTAGCTGCTGGCGTAATTTTTACTATTCCTGCTCTTGTTCTTCTAAAAACCTGGACTTCGATTCATTATATCGAGACAACTATTATTGCTCTTCTTGGAGGAATTATAGGTGTTCTATGGATGATACCTTTAAGACGCGCTTTAATCACTAAAACAGATCTACCATTTCCTGAAGGTATTGCAGTTGCTGCAGTTCTTACTACCACTGTAGGAGGAGAAACTGCCGCTGAAGCAGATGCAGACCGTGGCGCTAGTGGTATATGGCTTGTTGTCGGTGTGCTTATAGCAGGTATCTTCAAGTTTGGTCAAGTAGCATTAAAAGCAGTTAGCGGAACAATTCATGGAATCATTGATATTGGAAAATATAACATTGGGGGCGGAGCAAACAAGGGACATCTTTATGGTGGTGTTGCTGCTTCACCTGCACTTCTAGGCGTTGGTTGGATTATTGGTCCAAAAATTGCTTCATTTGTTTTTGTAGGTGGCCTTCTTGGATGGGTAATCCTTGCACCACTTATTGCTCTTGCAACTGGGCTTCCAACACCTAACACTGCAGATCCTCAAGTTCTGGCAGATGTATTAGAACTTGGTGGAGGAAATCTTGAAACAGGTAGCCTAATATGGGGTTTCTTCAAAATATGGGGAGACTATGTACGTTACATTGGCGTCGGTGCAATGGTTGTAGGAGGTTTTTATACCATATTTAAACTACGAGCTAACCTTGCAAGTGGAATAAAAGAAGCCATCACTGGTATAAAAGGTGGACAAGTAGATACAAAAAGTAGAACAGATCAAGATATTAATTTTAAATTTGTATTTCTAGCAATTGGTGCACTTGCATTGCCAGTATTCGTTGTATATGGCATGATATCAAATAACTGGATGGTCTCTGCTTTTATGGCTGTGTTTGCTATATTATTTGCATTTATTGCAAGTGCTATAGCTGGTTATATGGCAGGTTTATTAGGTTCATCAAATAATCCCATATCTGGAGTAACTGTAATAGTACTGTTAACTACTTGTCTAATTTTACTTGGTTTTGGACTTAGCGGAACGGGTGCTTTTGGAGTAGCTATACTGGTAGCAGCTATTATTTGTTGTGCAGCTGCTATTTCTGGAGATGTTCTTCAATCTATGGCTTGCGGACAGATGGTTGGAGCCACACCCCGAAATCAACAGATAGCAGAAATTATAGGTGTTCTTGCTGCCGCACCAATTTTAGCACTTGTTGTACAAGCACTAGATCAAGCATATAAAATAGGGAGCCCTAGTCTTGCCGCTCCTCAAGCATTCTTGATGGCAGGGATTGTTAAAGGTGTTTTAACAGGGGAAATGGTATGGCCATTTGTGCTTGCTGGAATGGTTTTAGCATTTGTACTAATTCTTATTGATTTACCCGTATTGCCTGTTGCTATCGGTATTTATCTACCATTTACTCTAAGCATACCAATATTTGGCGGAGGAATAGTACGTCACTTCACAAACAAACGTATAGAAAAGAAATTTGGTAGCGCAGAGGAGGAAGAAATTAGCGATTGGGAACTTGCTATCAAACAAAAAGATGTAAAACCAAAGGAAAAGATTATAAGATCAGGTTTACTTCTCACAGCTGGGCTTATAGCTGGAGAAGCATTGATGGGGGTCATTGTAGCATTCCTCATAATAGGAGGGATAGACTTATCAATTTATAAATATCCGCCAGTGTGGCCTGCACTACTGATATGGCTATTCATTGCAGTTCTCCTAGCATATATCCCGTTGAGGGAAATATTTGCGAAAGAAGAATAAACCAAAACGGCCAACAACAGACGAGTTTCTACAATATATTCCTAACAGGACAGAGTTGGAATGGGCTGTTAATTCCAAAGGACTTGTAGAAATAATGGTTCCAAAATTTAAAAGCAAATTTGGAAAATCTTTTTTAAATTTGATAAAAAAGGAAAATAAGTTTGCTGCTAAGATGGATAAAATAGGATCAACTGTATGGAAAGAATGTGATGGAAAAAAAAGTGTTAAGGATATTTTAGATATTTTAAATAAAAAATTCCCTAAAGAAAAAAATATTGATCAGCGGTTATTTTTATTTTTACAGCAGATGCATTCTCTTAAATATATAGAATTGTTAGTCAAACAAAAATATTGAAGGATTTGTTATGAAAGCATATGAGCTTATTGATCATACTGCAGATATTGGTGTGAAAGCCTATGGTAAAACACTTGAGGAGGCTTTTGAAAATGTAGCAAAAGCAATGTTTGATATTATTACTGATAGTTCTGAAATTGAATCTATTGGTCAATTTGATTTAAATCTTAAGGCTCCTAATATTGAACAATTACTTGTTGATTGGTTATCCGAGCTTCTTTATCTTCATAGCGCTGAGAATCTTGTTTTTGGTTTTTTTAAAATATTAGAATTAGACGATAAAAAGACAAGTTTACAAGGACGTGTTTTTGGTGAGAAATTTAATATTTCTAAGCATAAGATAGGTTCAGAAATAAAAGCAGTTACTTATCATATGCTTGAAATAAAAAATAAAAAACCATATCATGTGCAAGTTCTATTCGATATTTAATTAATAATTTTGAGACGAAGCCACATAATAGTTTCAATCATCTCATATTTTTGTTTAAATACTCTGAATATTTTACTATTATAAAGTTATTCAACCGGGCGGGATGCATAATCTAGTTTTTCCTCTCCTCCTAGGGTCTATCCTCCCGGTTTCTCCTCACGTAAAATTAAAAAATATAGTCATAAATATTATATGGAGTATTTTTATAACCAGTTGGCTAGGTATATTAAAATGTCATGCAATAAAATTACAGAGGATATGAATATCAAAGAAGTAATTGATAAACATCCAGAAGTTATACCTATTTTTATGAGATATAACATGGGATGTGTCGGCTGTATTGCTGCTTCTTTTGAAAAAATTAAAGATATTGCTGCTGTACATGGTGTCGATGTTAAATCCTTTGTCGATGAGTTAAATAAAGCTATTAAAAAATGATTTTTTAAATTGGTTAATGTAAGCGTTAAAATATTAAATTAATCTTTTATTTTTTCTTTTTGTGAGAGATAACTTATCCCAGTTTCTGTAAGCTCAAGTGTGTCAAAATTAATATATTGCAGCATCTCCATCTGCGCCAGTTTTTGAATCATATCGCTTAGCTCTTCACGAGTGATTTTTAGTTTATGCATAGCTGCATCTGCATCCATATCACGCTCAAGTAGTAATTGTAAAAGATCGTATTCTTTTTCATAGATATGAGTTTCTTCTTCTATATCTTTAAAATCAACTTCAGTATAGCCAGACAACTTCTCAACATAGTTTTGTATTATTCTATCAAGATTTAACCTATCTAAAGGGCGACCTTCCTTATTATAGAGAGTGCAAAATTTTGAACCAGGGTCATGTCTCCAATATGAAACATTTCCCCATGTATATCCTATAAGGTTTTGTGGCCTTCTTTTATCAAGCTTCCCAGTTTTTATAGCTTCTGAAATTTGTTTTTTCTGTTCAGCTCTTCTAAGAGAGTGATGCTGTTCTAGTTGTATTTGATCAAAATCTACGTTGTATTCCTGTTGCATATGGCGCATAATTTCTTCACCAGCATGTTCCTTTAGCTCTGTTACAAAATAAAGACCTGCGTCATCTCTGAGATCACTATAAACTACTCTTATCAATGCCTCAATTGCTTCACCAAAACGATTTGGTTTAACATTATCAATATCAGGTGAAACAGATATAGCATATCCTCCATCTATGATATTATTCTGGTCTATATTTACATATCTTAAAAAATTGAATTTTCTTTCAAGTGTTTTAACTGAAGAGCCGATAGTCTCATCAGCAGTCTTAAGAGAGGTTCTACGGCTTGCTACATTGTAAAGAGCATTAATAACATATTTTAACATTACAGAATTTTTCATCTGCTCCAAATAGTACCCCTCTAAAAAATGTTATATTATATTTTTTTAATAATTTTTCCTAAGAAAAAAGCTGACTAAACTTTTTAGATTTTCTTTTTTTCCAATTACCTTTATGATAAGAATAACTGGCAAGTAATGGAAAAGTAAGTGTTGCCTCAGAAAAAACCATTTGTTCCAAAGCTTGATCGACTTTGCCCCAACTACTTGCTTCTTTAAAAGTCGAGCCACTGAGTGCCCCATCACGCTCATCAGCGACAGTAAGCTGAACAGCATACTTATGCATAGGAGCCTCAACGCCAAGAATGTCGGCAGCCACTACTGTATCCTGAACAAAGTTCTTAGGAACCCCTCCACCGACCATAACAACACCAGTTTCTTTGGATTTTATCTTAATGTCGGTAAGTTCCTTGAAATCCTTAACTGAATCAATAGCGATATGATTTTTTTTATCTACTTGATGATAGACGAGCCCAAAACCAGCACTACTATCGGAAAAAGCTGGGCAAAAAATTGGTATTTCTTTTTTATAAGCAGATAATACAAAAGACTCAGAATTTTTAACATTTTTTAAAAGATATTTGCCCATTTCAATAATAAATTCCCTAGAAGAATAAGAACCAGGTTTCATTTCATCTGCAATTTTTTTAATAGTCATGTCGCAAACTCTGAGATCCTCTTCATCAATAAATGTATCATAGATACGATCAATCATCAAATCACGAAGTTGATTGTCATCAGCATCTACAAAACCACGATAATGATTAAAATCAAGCCCTTCAAAAAAATCTTGATCGACTACTATTGCACCACTTGATACAATTGTATCAACCATATTATGCTCAATCATATCAATAATAACTTTTTTAAGACCGGCGCTAACTAAGGAACCTGCGAGACATAAAATAATTGTACAATCTTTATCTTTTAGCATTTCATCATAGATTCTACAAGCACGAGCAAGATTACGAGATTGAAATGCCATATCATCAAATAATTCTATTAAAGAAGTACTATCAAATTTCTTAATATCTATATGCTTTACTTCTCTTTTTAATAAATCTTTCTTATTGTATTTCATAAAAATCGAGTAACATATCTCTGTTTTTCTTTTTTTCCCAAAACTTTTGCAATATCAGTAAAACTTAAACCATCTTCTCTTTTACCCTGGTCTTACATGCATGAATGGGCACTAGCTGAATCAATTCTTGCTGCAGCTCTTGAGGCAGCAGAAAAAGAAAAAATCAAAAAAATCACAGAAATAGATATAGCTCTAGGTGAACTACAACAAATAGAAAAAGATATTTTTCAGTTTGCACTCGATCAAATTATAGATGAATATAAAGATAAATTAGAAAATGTAAAGATAAAAATTAAAACAGAAAAAAGTACTTTGAAATGTCGTAACTGCAAGCATAACTGGGATTTTGACAGTATGAAAGATAAAATAAATAAAGATGAATCAGAAGCAATTCATTTTATTCCGGAAGTTGCCTTTGTTCATATGCGTTGTCCAAAATGTGGCAGCCCAGATTTTCAAATAGATAAAGGCCGTGGTGTTTCAATTACAAAAATCAAAGGAGAAAAGTAATGGAAGTTAGAACTAGCATCATTGATAAAAGACTAAAAAACGTAAAAAAAATAATAGCAGTAGCTAGTGGAAAAGGAGGAGTAGGAAAAAGTCTTGTTGCATCAACACTTGCATTTGGCCTATCAAAAAAAGGCTACAAAGTCGGCTTATTTGATCTTGATTTATACGGTCCATCATCACATATAATTCTTGGATTAGATAATTTTGAATTTCCAGAAGAAGAAAAAGGAATAAAACCATACAAAGTTCATGATATAAAATTTATGAGCATTGTTTATTTCACAGAGGATAAACCTGCACCTTTCAAAGGAGACGACATTTCAAATATTATTCTAGAATTACTTGCAATTACTAAATGGAAACATCTAGATTATCTAATTATTGATATGCCACCAGGAATTGGTGATGAAACTCTTGATATTATAAAATATGTAAAAAGAGCTGAATTTTTAGTTGTTAGTACTCCTTCAAAGGTATCAATGGGGGCAGTAGATAAGCTTCTAAAACTTTTAAAAGAGTTAAAAATACCGATAATTGGAATTATTGAAAATATGAAAATTGACGGCTCTAAATATATTGAAGATGAAGTCACTAAAATGGATTTAAAATATCTTGGAGCTGTTTTTTTTGATAAAAAACTTGAAGAAGCAATTGGAATCCCAGACATGCTTACTAAAACAAGTTTTTACCAAGATTTTGACAAGATTCTGAAAAAACATAATAATCTAAAATAAAAATATAAATAGATTCTGAGCTGGATTTTTATAAATCAATTATTTTTCGTTGTAAAATGATTTATTTTATTTCAATAAATCCATTCTAATGATTTTTTAAAAAATATTAAACAAAGGAATCAGTCTGCAACATTTATCAAAAATTTAGTTTTATTGATAACGTGAAATATATCTAGAGGGGAGATTTTCTAGAAAAAGGTTATGAAAATGAATAGAAAAAAAATATTTGGAATAAGCGCTACGGTTCTAATGATACTTATTGCAATGGGGCCTGTAATAAATGGTATACAATTAGACAAAAAAAATGAAACTAAAAATTTTCTAAATACATCAAATATGTATTATGACTTAAAAGTAGTTGTAGAAGATTGCCATTACATTGGTATCGATGAAAGTGGAGAGAATGTAATATATAATATATCATATCATTATGAAAATGAAGGGGGCGGGTCTTTTCCACAACAGGAACTTGTACATATAATAAAATGTAGAGATCATGAAATTAAAAGATGGAGAAACTTAGTGGGAAACACTAAGTCTAGGACAAGATCAAATACAATAAAAGGACCTGCAAACATTCCTGCATATGAAGAAGAGTATATAGCTGGAAAAGAATTTTATTTTGGAGTTATAGCGAATGACGATAATCCAGATAATGATATAGACATTGCATTTGGAGAATTTGGATGGGAAGGAAAAGACTATGCGCCAACTTATGCACAAATTAAAAATACAATGTTATTGCTATCTGAAAGATTAAAAAATTATGAAACAACAGAAATGGGAGGATTGTTCACCAGACTAAAAGAAAGATTAGGCTGGGTATATACTTTTTACAGTTTTTCTACCGCAGTTATGTATTGGGGTTTAAAATTAATTCAAGAAGCATTAATTATTGGCGCATTGGTTGCAGCTGAAGTTTATATCGTTCTAGATTGGTTAGTAGAATTTGAAACTTTTCTAACAGCACCTAATGTAATAACATTGGATGCAATGCTAAAAGATACATCTGCGGCATTAGGAGCAGTTATTGCGGTATATGAAATGATTATTTTACATGAAGGAATTGAAAAAGTAATTGATATATGGCAAGACTTTTCCAATGCTGTAAACGCAACTATTGATTATTTAGAAACTAGACCGTGGTTTAATACGATTGATCTTGTTTTTGGTGACCTTGATGGAAAAAACTTAGGAAGTAAAACAGTACATGTAAAATGTAGAACA
>Ga0272442_10010916_pt1 | contig 11133 bp, 6 predicted proteins | sample SSMForm2O_FD_200262 | JGI IMG/M metagenome (GOLD analysis project Ga0272442, IMG submission 200262) | Marine sediment archaeal communities from Little Sippewissett salt marsh, Falmouth, MA, United States - SSM-Form-2O | ecosystem: Environmental > Aquatic > Marine > Wetlands > Sediment ...
ACAATACAGCATTGTCGCGCAGAAACTTTCTGAAAGAAGCAGCGTTGACGTCCACATGCTTGGTGGGTCTGCGGCCTGGTATGACGCCAGCTGATCCTGTCGAGCAAGAGAACCGACCCAACATCTTTTTCTTTTTTGCCGATGATTGGGGACGCTACGCGAGCATTTATAATTCCTTAGGACCCAATACGGCTCTCAAAACGCCAGTGACGGATCAGTTCGCGCGCGAGGGTATTCGTTTCAATAACGCTCATGTCACGGCACCGTCCTGCACGCCATGCCGTAGTTCGCTCCTCTCAGGGCAGTATTTCTATCGCACGGGTCTCGGGGCCATTCTGCAGGGGGCCAAGTGGGATGCGACCATTCCTAGCTACCCGCTATTGTTGGAGAAGGCTGGCTATCATATTGGATACACGTACAAGGTGTGGAGCCCGGGATCTCCCGTGGATGCACCATACGGCGGCAAGGCCCGCGAATACGCGAAAGCTGGTCGCCGATTCTGCAGCTTCTCTCAGAATGCGACGAAGCTGGTAAACACCGGGAGGTCACCGGAAGAAGCGAAACGCGAGATTTGCGATGAAGTCATGCAGAACTTCGAGGCTTTTCTCGCCGATCGTCAGCCAAACCAACCTTTCTGCTATTGGTTTGGGCCCACGAACACGCACCGCAAATGGATCCAAGGCTCCGGCAAGGCGCTCTGGGATCTCGATCCCGATGATCTGAAGGGGCGCATGCCGAAGTTCCTGCCGGACGTGCCGGAAATTCGCGAGGACATGTGTGATTACTTCGGTGAAGTGTTGGCCCTTGATCGAATGTTGGGTCTTTTCCTGGAGAAGCTGGAGGCCATCGGAGAACGAGAGAATACCTTGATCGTTGTAAGTGGCGACCATGGCATCCCCGGTTTCCCCCGTGGCAAGTGCAATCTATACGATTTGGGAACTCAGGTTTCACTATTCGTGCAGTGGGCAGCCAAGGCGCCGGGTGGACGTGTCGTGGAGGATTTCGTGAATCTGATGGATCTTGCCCCGACGTTCCTCGAAACCACCGGGGAACCGGTGCCTGGGTGTATGACCGGGCGCAGCATCGTACCTCTGCTGATTTCGAAAAAAAGTGGCTGGCTCGACCCCACGCGAGATCATGTTGTTACTGGCCGCGAGCGACACGTGGCCAAGGCTCGTGAGGGCCAGTTGCCATATCCGCAACGAGCGATTCGCACACGCGATTTCCTGTACATTCGTAATTTCGCGCCAGATCGATGGCCCATGGGCACGCCAACGGGATTGGAAGATCCGGCTACGGAGCCCCCTTTTGAGCGAGTCAGAGAGAACACCTTTGTCTGCTTTGCCGACCTTGATGCCAGCCCCACGAAGGCGTGGATGGTGAAGCATCGCAACGATCCCCAATGGCAAGAGCATTGGCGGCTTGGATTTGCAAAGCGGCCAGCTGAGGAACTCTATGACCTGCGTCGGGATCCGGATCAAATGCACAATGTTGCAGATGATCCAGGCTATGCGAAGACACGTGCCGATCTATCGAAGAGATTGATGGACACGTTGCGGAGAACCGGAGATCCTCGTGTCCAGGGAAAAGGGCTCACGTTCGAGCGACCACCCTTCGTTTCCAAGTAGGCGCATGGTTGCCATTCGCGTTGAGTATTGGGGTGGGAAGGTTGGCCCGGCGTTGGCTCAAATACTCACATGGATTGGACATTTCATAGTGCCTAAAGGGGATAATAGTCCTTGTTGGACGATCACCCACAGCCCCCTCAACCATATAATTAGGCAGGCTAGCCGTGATCAGCCATTCGCGTTACGTGATATTACAGATGGCAAAAGAGGCTTTACCAAGGGCATTGTTTCGTGAAATTCTTAACTGAATCCGACAACTGCGATTCTTGGCAATACCCAGAGATCTAAAATGATTTATGGAATTGGTGAGAAGCTGGCTTCGTGATCGAAAGGCAATGGTGGCAGTGTACCCACATGGTGAAATAAGTGAATTCTTCCCACAAAACGTTGGTTTTCTTGTGTGTGAACCAACATGGCACCCCGAACTTTTGGGAAATTGATTGAAATTGCGTTGCAGTTTTGGTATTATTGGATATCCTGCTTAGGATCAGTTTATACGGATCTGTACTTGTGGGTTTCGTATAGATCCCGATTCATCCAAAGTCATCTTTGTGGAAGGAGAATGATCATGTGTAGAAGACTCTCTTTTTTCGTCGCTTTAATTTTAATACTGGGTGTGTTTACGCCGGGTATGGGCGCCGACGACCCAACTCTGATGGGTTGGTGGACGTTTGACGGCCACACCCAGGATATTTCCGGTAATAATCGTCATGGGACAATTCACGGAAGCCCGCAATTTGTGCCGGGTGTTTTTGGCGAAGCGCTGCATTTCGAAGCCAATCCTGATTACGTGACCATAGACGGCTACAAGGGCATCCTTGGTACAAACCCTTATAGCATTGCGTGCTGGGTCAAAACAACCAACACGGCACAACAGCAAATTATGCATTGGGGCACTGATTCTAACGGCCAAAGAGTGGAATTCCGGATCCAGGATAACAGGCTGCGAATTTCAGGCGGGGGCGGTAACGTTCAGGGTAACACCAATATAACCGATGGTGAGTGGTATCACGTCGCTGTAGCAGTCATAGAGAACGCCTCCGCCTCAAGCGGCGATGTCACCTTCTACGTGGATGGCCAGGATGATACACAGGAAACAACAAACGCGATTAGCTGGGACATCGTCCCCAACGCCACCCTGGATGTCACAATTGGTATGCGCCCTACCCGCCCTGACAGGTACTTCATCGGAAACATTGACGAGGTTCTTCTCTATGAGAAGACACTTACACTGGAAGAGATTTTACAAATCATAGAAGGAGGCGGCGCAGAACCCTATCCCTTTGCTCATAGCCCCAGTCCGGCAGATGGCGCTATGCATATGGAGACCTGGGTGAATCTCGAATGGTCCGCGGGAGCTAAAGCTGTCTCGCATGATGTGTACATGGGTGACGACTTTGATGCTGTTAACGATGCCACCCGTGATTCCGACGTATTCCGAGGCAACCAGACAGTTGAATTCATGGTCGCCGGATTTCCGGGGAATCCTTACCCGGAGGGTTTGGTCCCGGGCACGACTTACTACTGGCGAATCGACGAGGTCAATGATGCCGATCCCAATAGTCCATGGAAGGGAGATGTTTGGAGCTTTTCAATTCCACCCAAGACGGCGTATAATCCCGATCCGGCTGACGGCGCTGAGTTCGTAGATCCGAATGATCCTACACTAAACTGGACACCGGGCTTCGGCGCCAAGCTGCACACCATATATTTCGGCGATAACTACGACGAGGTCAACAACGCCGCCGGAGGAGCCCCGCAAGGAACCACAAGTTTCAAACCCGGCCCGCTCGAACGAGAGAAGGTGTATTACTGGCGCGTTGACGAATTTGACGTATTTGAAACACACAAGGGCGCCATCTGGAGCTTTACCACACCGGGTGCTGTCGGAAATCCACAACCGGCTTATAACGCTGTTGAAGTGCAACTGAATGCGATTCTGAGTTGGACGCCGTCAGATAGCGCCGCTTCACATCAGCTTTACTTGGGAATGGACAAAGATGCCGTGCGCAATGCCGGTCCGGGTTCACCCGAGGATAAGGGCTCCAAAGCGCTGGGGGATGAGAGTCACGATCCTGGATTGCTTGACGCCGACACAACTTATTACTGGCGTGTGGATGAAGTCGATGGCCAGGGCAATACCGCAAAAGGGCCCATCTGGATCTTCGCGACGGGTGCGTTCCTTCTCGTGGATGACTTCGAAAACTATACCGATGATGACCCGAACAACGAAGCCATCTGGCAGACCTGGATCGATGGTTTCGGTGTTCCGGATAATGGTGCGCAGGCCGGTTATTTGTTGCCTCCCTATGCCGAGCAGACAATTGTCCATGGAGGCTCCCAATCCATGCCGCTTATATATACTAACGAAACTGGTGTTACGAATTCGGAGGCGTCTATGGCATTAACGGCGCCGCGAGATTGGACGCAGGCAGGCGTTGCAGAACTGTCTCTCTGGTTCCGGGGTGCATCGAGCAATGCAACAGAACCCTTGTATACGGCGATCTCCAACGCCGCTGGCGCCTCGGCGATAGTGGCTTATGACGATCCGGCTGTCGTAGCGAGCAGCATTTGGACCGAGTGGCGTATCGCATTGCAAAGCTTTACCGACCAGGGGATTAATCTGACAGACGTGGATAAGATCGCTATTGGCTTAGGCGCAAAATCCGGTGCGGTATCTTCCGGTGGATCGGGCACGATATATGTTGACGACATCAGGCTGTATCGACCTCAGCCATAAGTTTGTCTGATAATAGACAACTGAAATCAGCTTCCATTCGGGGCTTATGTCGATTCATTCGGCATAGGCCCCGATTGTTTTGATGAGGGGAATCCTGCTTAAAATTAAGATCCATAATTTCATAGAGCATCTATATAAGGAAAATCGTCATTTGTCTCTTTTGCCCAGTTGGTGAGCAGCTGACGATGCTTATTCAGCTCATGATGGAATTCATTGTCTACTGCCAGATTGTTCATTTCGCCGGGATCTTTCTCCATATCGAAAAGCTGCTCGCGACATTCGCCCTTATTGTAGATCGTGTATTTGTACCGGGTTGTACGAAGCATGCGCCCGGACACACCGAATTGTTTAGTTCCACTGGCGAAAATCGTTTCTGCTACGACATATCTACGCGGCAGGGTTTCTGATTTACCAAGAGCGATGGATTTCAGTGAGTGTCCAGGCATCGTATCCGGGCACGGAATCCCCGCAAAATCCAGTATAGTGGGCAGATAGTCAATGCCAGTTGATACAAGCACTGTTGAAACCTTACCTCCGGCAGAAGACTGGCGTGAAGCAATTATGCATGGAACACGAACAGCCTCGTCATAAAGAACTTGCTTCTGATTCCAGTGATGGGCCGCAATGCCTTCACCATGGTCAGCAACAAACATAATGACCGTATTGCTGGCAAGACCATTTTTTTGTACAGCCTCAAGTACCTTTGCCACTTCCGCATCAACTTTCTCACAGATGCGATAGTATCCCCAAAGATACTCGCGCCAGAGCCGTTCATCCCAATCCTTAGTCGGATAGTGTTTCCCCCGGCTCATTTCCTGTACTTCCCGAATGGCCGTCGGCTCATTTTCAGGAATCGCAAAGTTATCCGGCAAAGGCGGCAGGTCTTCCATATTCTTCGGTAGTGGCGGTATCGGCCCATCCGGTAGGGGTTGATGTCGGGCCAACTGACAGACATTGTGCGGATTTACATAGGAAACCGTTAAGAAGAATGGCTTTTTACGTTTACGAGAAAGATATTTAACCGCATCTGCTGTCTTTTCATGATCTTTACCCCCGGCCCCTCCCATGGTATAGCCCGCATGTTCGTAATCCGCTGGCGCGCCAACATGCCACTTGCCAATATAGGCACACTCGTAACCGCCGTCCGACATCATCTTGCCCAGCATCGGCCAGTCTTTGTTGTATTTCGTACCATTGGTCACGGTGCCGACTTCATGAGGATATCGTCCGGTCAGCATACTGGAGCGACAGGGCAGGCAAAGTGGCTGGGTTACATAGGCACGTTCAAAGCGAACTCCCCTGGCTGCAATGGAATCCATCGCTGGCGTTTTCAAATGAGGATTGCCTGTACAGCTCATGGCGGCAGCCGCCTGTTGGTCAGTCATTATAACGAGGATATTAGGAGGGCTTTCTTGTGCGCTGGATATGTTCGCGCGACACAATCCGGCGCCAACCAGTACTCCTGAACAGGTTAGAAACTGTCGTCGATTCATGAAGTATTTCCTTCTGTAAAGAGTCCCCAAAAGCATAAGGATCGTGTGCAATATATAATACATAGTCACTTACGTCTTTTCTGTGCAGGCGGGGTAAGTTCACTGCGTTTGAGGATATGTTCGTACAAGGTCTTGCCGTCTTCATGTATCAAATGGAACTTCACCTCCGGATCGTCCAGCGTAGCGTCGAAGGTGAATTCGCCGAAGGCGTATTTACCTGAAATGGAATAAAGAGCATCGGGATGATCCGCTGCTTTACTCGCTGGTCCTGTCCGTCCCCCCAAACTCGCGGCCTCAAACTCGTAGAACGTGTGACCGGATGGGCGAGGAATGCGAAATCCGCACGCGCCATGTCGGTCGCCGGATAGCAACAGAACACCGGGGATTTGATTGTCCTCAATAAAGCGAAATAGCTGTTCACGCCCTTGGGGATCATATTTGCCCCAGGAATCTTTCCCGTCAGCGATATGGTCGGTCCACATAGTGCCGCAGGAAATAATGATAAACGGGCCTTTGCAGTCCAGCAACTGATTCTTGAGCCATTCCGTCTGTTCATTGCCCAGAAAACCACGTTTCTCGCCTGTGCGGAAATAGCGGTTGTCCAGCATAAGCACGTCACATGGTCCGAAACGCGTCCGCAGGAATACGCCGCCCCGCTCGTCGTTAAAACCATAACTGGGATTGTTCCAGGCCTGGCTAAATGTACGGCGTACCCCCAAACGGTCGGCGTTCCTGTACCCTATGGGAATTCCGGCTTTATCGTTGTTGAAATAATCGTGGTCGTCCCACGTCGCGTATACCGGAATCGTCGACGACAAACTCTGCCATGCGGGATACAGATCGCGCACTTGATAATCCGAACGGTGCTTTCCAAAATGGTTGTTTTTGTCCTGTGCGGCAATGTCGCCATACATCAACAGGGCCGAAGGTTTACGGCTTCGGATCATGTCGGCCTGCTTTGAGTTGCCCAAACCCCAGCGGTGTGGACATGTGCCAAACGCCAAACGCAACCGATTGGTATCGGGTACGGTCGTAATAACAGCATGTTTCGGTACAGGGATCGGTGTACCATCGACAAGCACTTTGTAAGGATACGATATACCCGGTTTGAGTCCTGTAACAGGTACAATACTAACAAGATCCGATTCGTCCGTGCTGAGGATCGGACCAAAGGTCGTTTCGGCCCCATCAATGTTCAGACGCACTTCGACCTTGGCAGGCCGTACCGTGCGCACCCAAACCTTGACGCTGGTTTCGGTGATGCATCCTAACATCGGTCCGCCCAAGTGCAACACATTGTGGTCTTTACAGAATTGCCGAACCGTTTCATCGCGACTGACATCGGCATAGGTCACTTCTCTGTCTGCCGATAGAATGGAATCGATAAGCCTATATAGATTCTGAACCGGTTTGGGTTGTTCACCCCACAGATTCAACAGTTCCAAACCGTTGATTTTGCTCAACTGATTACCCTTACTGTAGCCCGTTAAGGCAACAGGCTTTTGCGCGATAACAGCCTTGGCAAGCGCTATTGAAGAAGCAGCTATGAACATTCGTCTCGTCATTGTTTTCATTTTATTACCCTTATCCCAACCAAAAAGGCATGTCGGTAGTATCCAGTTATACGGTCAGCACAGTCAAAACAAATAAAAGACAACGAGATTTGCGGGAAATCGGGTAAATTGGGTCATTCGTCATGATACACATCTCCTCATACAAACACTCACATTCCTGGGAGTTACACCAGATTCCCCAATTGCCGGCCAAGTTGTATTTATCTCTGCTTAGTGTAATTTTCTGGCCAAAACTAATGACATGCTTAATATACTATTTAGGATTAGCTTCTGTCAAGTTATCTGAGAATACGACCCAGGATAATCGCATTTAAATTTCAGCCGTAAGCACCTTTAGGAGGTAATCGATCCTGTCCAGGGACGATGTTTTAGCATGGCATGGGCGCCTGATGACCAAGCTATAGCGTTGGCTATGAAGGAGAAGCCGGGTTCATCGAATTGAGATGAACCTGGCACACGAGTCTTGATGGTAACAGTACCCGAACGCAGATGGACGGAGTAGATGGCTACAAATATATAGTCAACTGGTCATCTGATGGCAGATGGGTATCCTATGATTCAGAGAATTGGATTAAGATCCGACCGGAAGGCGTTCTTTGGGAACTCAAGATTGATGCATACCTGCAGCAGATGGATCAGAGAAATCAGAAGGGGAGTAACTCGTAACAGGTTGATCTCGGCCCCTTGAAACATGATTGGTCCCAGCTTGCCTTTCATCGGTTTTAGTATGTCAAGAAAGCGGTTCAACAGGTCCACGTTTAAGAAATTAGGATTCCGGCGATTAGCATATTCTCTGTAAGCCGATGGCTGTTTGGCGTAGAAGTGGGTCAGGGTTACCGAGTTAGGGGCTTTGACCGTAAAGAGAAAATTGTCCGGCACACTGTCAGCGTAGCTCTTCACCGTATAGGAATCTGGCAGTTTAACTCCCTGTGGAAACAGGCTTCAAAACCACTGGTCAATGTCGACGGTATTGAAGAAACTTGCGTAATCTGAGAGATAATCATAAGGACGATATTGCCTCTCAGGATCATAGACGAGACCCTTCCAAGAATCATACTTCCAGGAGCACGTCCCGATTCTCAGATAGGGCTGATACTTGTCAGGTATTTGCAGGGTTGATAGCATTTACAATACGCTCTCAAACAACCAAGACACCGCATTATACTATATTATCATATAGACAGTGTAATTTCGAGATCAATCCAACCGGACTATTTACTCTTGCAACCGGAGCGCTGAAGATATATCTTGTCCTCATAGGCAACATTCCAAATCGTTAACTGGGCAATTGGGAACACGAAAGATCATTGGAGAAATAGGATGAGCAACAAAGGGTCCAAGGGGCATCCTATCGTGTTTATTAGTTACAGTCAAGATTCGGAGGAACATAAAGACAAAGTCTTGGCATTTGCCAATAAGCTCAGAAAAGATGGCATTGATGCGCTCCTGGATCAATATGAAGAATCTCCGAGCGAGGGATGGCCTAAATGGATGGACAGACAGATTGAGAATTCTGATTTTATCTTGGTAGTCTGCACTGAGACTTACTGTCAGCGGGTGATGGGAACAGAGGAAACAGGCAAGGGCCTTGGCGTACGATGGGAAAGCACCTTAGTGTATCAGGACGTTTATGAGGCAGGCAGTGAGGCCACGCGGTTTGTTCCGGTGCTGTTTAAAGATGGCAAACCTGAACACATTCCGAAACCGCTCAAGGGCCACACGTACTATCATGTAGACACGGAGAAAGGTTACGAAGGACTGTATCGGCGATTGACCGACCAACCGGAGACGTTGAAACCGGATTTGGGAAAACTCAAATCACTCTCTCCACGGAAGCCCAAAGCTGATTTCTTACAGAGTAATGCGGCGTAGACAAGAAAGAGTATTACAGCCTCAGAACAGATTAAGGTCATACCGACATCAGAACCAACAAGCCTCGTAACCACGAAAACATGGAGCAAAAGTCAGACGGCTAAGGTACTTGCTGCTATTTGCATCGTTACGCTGATAACTATAATTTCGATAGGAGCCTTTCTCAAATACAGTTCACCTAAGACTTACAGTGCAGGCGATGTAATAACCAACTCCATCGGCATGAAACTGGTTTATATTCCCGCTGGTTCGTTTATGATGGGTAGTGGCGTTTCAGCCGCACAGTTGGCCAAGGAATACAATGTGAACGAAGTATTCTTAAAGTGCGAATTCCCTCAGCATAAAGTACGTATATCCGAAGGCTTCTGGATGGGTCAGACAGAGGTGACTCAAGGCCAGTACGAGTCAGTTATGAACGCTCGGCCGTGGTCTGGACAGAAAGAAGTTCAGGAGTCCGCCAACAATCCTGCTGTATATGTGAGCTGGGATGATGCGGTGGAGTTTTGCAGGAAGCTGAGTCAGAAGGAAGGCATAACGTACAGGTTGCCCACCGAAGCTGAGTGGGAGTACGCCTGCCGTGCGGGTACAACAACTCGGTTTAGCTTCGGCAACAGTCACTCGTCTCTTGGTGACTATGCCTGGTATCGAAGCAATGCCGTCGACCAAAAGAACCTTGGATTTGCTCGTCCGGTGGGGAAGAAGAAACCCAATCCCTGGGGTTTGTGTGATATGCACGGCAATGTTTACGAGTGGTGCAGTGACTACTATGATGGGGACTATTATTCCAACAGCCCAAGCGTCGATCCTAACGGGCCTTCATCCGGTATTTCCCATTCTATGCGCGGCGGCTCCTGGGTCAACGTCGAGAGCGACTTGCGTTGCTCGTATCGCGACATAAATCCCTTCCTCCGCCATAACCATGTTGGTTTTCGCGTTGTTCGTTCCCAGTCATGATCGAGGTTTTTTTACTCTGTTTCTCTGTGTATCTGATACTCTGAAAAAAATTTTGGGGATTCCACTTAATCTGAATTTCGGGCTACGACTTCTGGTTTGAGATTAAGCTTCCGAGTATCCTTGTATCTTTGACCATTGAGTTTCTTCAATTACGGCACTTTGGAGGTCTTCACAATTGCCACAATCGTCGACTGGATTGAGGAGAGTGGGAGAAACCTTCCAAAAATAGGCATTTACCACAATAGACTTGCTTCATTGATATGCTATCATTTATTCTGTAGACAGTGATTAGGTATTTGATGTTGGGTGTGTTGCCCGATACCGTCAAAATACCCGTGAATAATCAGAGCATCTATTTGGAGTAAAGCAAAGATGAAGAAGACACGACGATCTTTTCTGGGGCTGATTGGGGCGGGGATGGCGTCGATGGGTATATTGCATATAACAGCATCAGATGCCCACGCGATGCAAGAATACGAAGAACTCAAAGTGCTGGTTGCCGAAATCGAAGCTGACATTGCCAAGGCCGAAGGTGGAAACAAGGCGGCAGGGACAAGAGTCCGCAAGCAAATGCAGAAAGTTAAACAGGCAGCTCAGCGTGTTCGCAACCGCGTCATTGAACTCACAAAAGTCTCATAGACTTTCACACGCATTCGTGAGCGTCTCAAAACAGGCTCTGACCACTGCCCGTACTGGTGGGGTAACTCATAACAGACACAGCCTCACTGTCCCTTAGAGGTCCGCACAATGGTTACAATCGCCGAACGGATAGCATCGGATATATGATGGTCAGAAACCACTCATAGAGCTTTTATTTATGACTATATCGAGTATATATCCATTTAAAAAAGTATTCGGGTTAAGAGGATCCT
>Ga0272442_10010917_pt1 | contig 11132 bp, 9 predicted proteins | sample SSMForm2O_FD_200262 | JGI IMG/M metagenome (GOLD analysis project Ga0272442, IMG submission 200262) | Marine sediment archaeal communities from Little Sippewissett salt marsh, Falmouth, MA, United States - SSM-Form-2O | ecosystem: Environmental > Aquatic > Marine > Wetlands > Sediment ...
GGCAAACCGTTTTCGCGGAAGGCGGCGGCACTAACGGTATGCAGTTATACATAGACACTGACGCGTCGTTACACGCGTTTTGGTGGTCGCGCTCGAACAGTATGACTGACGTTGACGTTGTTTGGGACAACGCGATTAACGTCGGCGAAACTTATTATGCGGTTTTAGCGTTTGACGGCAACACTGGCTTGTGGGGACAAGCGGACTTGTGGGTTAACGGCACTCCCGAAAGCACTGGGATTGGAAACCCCGACAAAGCGTATATTAACGCGCACAGTGGCGACGGCGCGGTTGGCTCGACGGGCAAAAACACGAAGTTATTCCACGACGGCGCGAAAACAACGACGTTTTTTAACGGCACGATTGACTACTTTGCAACCGCCGACGACCCCGACGACGATATATTTGGCGCAAACCCCGACGACTTCGCATTCAATTGGTTCAGCGCGTTAAGCAACGCAACGGGTTTTTGGAGTGTTGGCGCGGCGACAGTTCCCGCTGGCGGCGCGAGCGGCGCGTGGGCGGGTTACGAGCAAAACATTACTGAGTGGAACGGCACTGGCTGGGATTTCTACGACCCAATGGCTGGTTGGGCGACTTACGTCGTTGACGAGCAAAGTTATTACTCTTTCGACGGAACTAATTGGGGTTTGATGAGCGGGCAAATAAGCCACCAAGCACTAACGCAGTTGCAAGGCGGTTACGACACGGGCGATATTGCAACAAGCGAATACTACCACTTGAACGAGAGTAATTACACCGTAGCAACGCGGGAAGCAACTCAAACGCAAAGCGGCATTATGCCGTCGGGCAAACTTGACTATTGGGACTTGGCTTACGATTACCGCTTGGAAGCAATAGACACGGATTATTCAAGCGTCGTTCCCGTTGACGCGAGGTTCGGCGTAGTAGGCGGCGCGAACATTTGGAGTAACGCGAGCAACAACTACCAAAACGTTACCGTCGCGTTAGACAACGACATTTCACTCGAAAGCGGAACTTTCGAGGACGGCGGCGGGCAACCGCCAATAACCGCTATTGAAAACAGCACTGTTCCAACAGTATCGACGGAAATAGCGCAATTCGTTCACAAAACCAATTTAGTATTAGCCGCTGGTTTCGGCGGTTACTTGGGTTTTTACGTTGAAGGCGCGGCTACGCCTAAAACCGAAGTCGCGAGGTTCTTATACGAATTAACCAGCGCTAACAACGCGAGCGTTAAAATCTCAAACTTTAGAGCGGGAACGCTCGAAGACCACTTGGGAATTGAACCCGAAGGCGTGACGCACTTTTACAACCAAAGCCGCGCCCGCGTTTACTTGGACAACCCGCAAACGATTATGTGCGGAATTCCAAACTTGATTTTGTTCGACGCTACGAATTACGACGAGCAAAGCGAAATGGGCGGCGCTGGCGTTGAAACCTTCACAGCGACTTACAGCGGTTACTACGACGTTAAGTGTGGTTATTGGCTTGAAGATATGATGTTCCCGCGTGACATTGTTTGGATTGATATTTACTTGAACGGCGCGTTATACACTCAACAAGTTTACGAGTCAACAAGCGAAATGATGTTCGTTTCGCTCGACGTTAGCGATACTCTACCGCTCACTGCTGGCGATACTGTTGAGTGCTACGCGGAGTGTCAAGGAATGATGGGAATGTTTAGGTTGCTAACTGGCTCGCCCTACACTTACATGGCGATTCACAAACTCTCGTGAGTTAAACGCTATTACGACACAACCAGCGCGTCGCAACTCTCGACGCTTAAAGCGAGTGAAGGAGTGCGGCGCGCGTTTCGTTAGGTTTAGTAATACGGTTTTTTAAACCGCGCGCGCGTTAGTGTTTTTCGGGGTTTTGCTTTGCCGTTTGTTACTGACGTTGGCGGGCACGCGCGTTACGTTCCCCCGTCGCAACGTCAAAGTTCTGTTTTAACGCCGACTCAACCCGCAAAGCCGCGTGGCGCGGTTAGTAAACCCGATTTTTCAAAGCCGCCGTTTCAAGGCGCGTCTCAACAACTTGCTGGTGGTGCGGCTACCGAGCGTCACTTGGCGCAGTTAGAGGCGGAGTCAACGGGTTACTCCGTGGCGGGTGGCGTTATTGTTAAGGGCGGCGTGTTCGGCGCGGAGAGGAGTTTTGGGACGGCGGAGCAAGCGTATCAATACGCGAAAGACCGCGGTGGTTTGAAGGGAACAGAGCAGTTTCAAGCGGCGAGTTTTCGTTTGAAGGGGCGCGAGTATGCGTTTGGTTGGTATCCTATTTCGCAGTTGAAAGAAAAAACGGCTAAACCCGAGTTAACGCCGAAAGTTACGAAGTATGAAGCGGTTAGTAACGAGCCGATTCCCGCGCGCGATTCGATTCAGCGTTGGGGTGGCGGCGCGTGGGGCGCGTGGACGCAAACGGGCGGCGAGTTTAAGACGCCGAGCGGGACGATTTACGCGTCGGAAGGTTCTCGTTTTTACGATGAGTCGTTGGACACTACTTATTTTGGGACGCGCGAGGGTTTGGCGGTTGTTAAGGGCAAGGTTGACTTGTTGCCGCCTAAAACTGACGCGCGTCGTTTTGACGTTGCGAGCACGCGCGCGCTCTACCAACGCCAAGCGCACGAGGCGTTGGTTAGTCAATCGCGCGTGCCTAACCCTGTGGTTAGCGCGGAAACGTTTGTTGTTGAAACCCCGCAATACTCGGTAGTCGGCGAGCGGGGTGAAGGTAAGGGCGCGGTTGTTACGCGGTTTGAAACGGGTAAGGGTGGTTTTAGTTACCCGTTGTTCGTTCCCGCGAAGGCGAGTTATAGTTCCACGTTGTTTGACGTTCGAAGCGTTGGCGGTTACTTGGGTGGTAAGCCGCCGTGGTATGAACCGCCTAAAACTATTTACTCCGTCGAGGGTTTTAGTGGTTACACTCTCAAAACGGAGAGTAAAGAGGAAGCGGAGTATTTCGCGAAAGGCGTGGAGTTGCGTAAGTTGCGCGAAGACCAACCGTGGCTTTACGAGTTGCGCTCGCTCGCGCGCTACCAATTCGGGCAAGAAAATGTTTCGATTTTGAAGGGTTGGAATGAGAAAGACGTGGCGGGTAGTTTCGTTGCGGGCGGCGTTGAGGGTTTGACTACGTTAGCGCAGGATATTTCTATTGTCGCGGGTTACGAGTTAGGGCGTTTTGGTAAGTGGGGTGAAGTCGCGCCGTATATGACGAGTAAAACGGATTGGGGCGCGAGTATGCGCGGCAAAACTTTTTCGGCGGGTGTTTTCGTCGCGTCGTTAGCAGTTCCCGCTATTAGCGCGATGAAGGGCGGCGCGGTTTCCGCGCTCACCAGCAAAATTCCTTTTGTTAGTGGCGCGGCGAAGTTTGTTGGTAAGTTGCCGCCTGTGCAGTGGCTTTCAAAAGGCGTTTCGGCTTACTCGAAGTTTTACGCGCAACACCCAATAATTTCGGGTGGCGCGACTTTCGGCGCGGTTGGCGGCGGGCTTTACGCGGGAGTAACTGCTTTGAAGGGCGAGCAATTTGTGCCCGCTCGTTTTGCGGGGGCGGTTGGCGGCGGCTCGTTTGTCGGCGCGGTTCACGGCGCGTTGTTGAGTAAGATTACGCAGGGCGTTGCTATTCGCGAGGCGAAAGCGGAAGTTTTGAAGAGAATGAAGTTGGAAGGACGCCCGAAGAGCGTTACGTTGTCGCGTGGCGAGCCGCAGGAAGTTATGCGCGGCGAAGTTGGGCGTTGGGGTAAGGAAGGCGATTTTATTCCTTATTACCGCGTGAGTGGTGTTAAGACGAGTGCAACTGCGGAAACGAGTGGTTTTGGTTTTAAGGTTCGCCTTAAGACGACGGGGCGCACGGACTTCGGGCGGTTTTACGGAGCGGAAGGCGGGACGCCCGACGTTTTTCAATTCACGCGGGGGTTATCTCGTTACACGCGCGAGTTTGTCGCGGGTAAATACTCGACGGTTGCGGGTGGCGCGAAGGTTGGTTTGACGGAAGGCGCGATTGTTATTTCGCCTGAACAATTGTCTTTGGGTTCGGGTGTTTTGAAATACGAGCGTTGGTTGCGTATGACGCGCGGCGGCACGGTTACGTCGGACACGATTTACTCGGGTTCGGGCACGACGAAGGGTCGCGGGTATTTTGAAACGAGTAGCGGCGAAAAAGTTTGGTTTGACGTTGAATACCCGTTTAAGCGCGCGGGTTCGGTTAGGGAAACGCAAGTGCGCGGGCTTTACGAAACGGAAGGGTGGACGCGTTCTTATTACTTCAACAAGCAAGGCAAGTTGGTTTTCGTTCAATCGCCCGACAAAGCGATTATCACTGATTTAGGGACGGAGCGCGCGCTTTACGACGTTACTTACCCGAAGGCGACGACTCAAACGCGTTACCGTTTTGACGTTACGTCTTACACTCCTGATTTTTCTTTCAAACCCGAAGTTTTGAAGAATTTGGTTAATACTTACGGTTCGTTGCCGTTCGAGCGTAGTGTTGGGTTCGGGCAAGCAACGCTCCGCTTAATGCCCGAACCGTCTTTCGCGTCGCTTTCCGACGCGCCGCTTGGTTGGTTTGACGTTGGCGCGCAACAAGCAGGCAAAACGGTTTTCACTACTTCGCCGTCAACGCAGGTTAGCGCGGGCAGTGGCGGCGCGCGTTCGAGTGCTTTGCAAGTTTCCACGCCGCGTTACGCGAGCCCCGTGAACGTTATGCAAGCGTCGGTTGACGTTAATTTGCCTGCTATTCAACGCGCGGCTACGCGCGCGGTTGGCGCGTATTACTATTCGCAATCGAGTTTTGCGGGGGCGATTCCAACGTCGGTTTCGGTTTCGCCGTCTTTGCAAACGCAAAAAACAAGTATTTCGACGAGTTCAACTTACTCGCCTGCAAGTGTTTCGATTCAAACGCAAGTATCGCCTTACTCGCCGCGCTTGTTTAGCGGCGCGGGTTTTAAGGTTACTACCTCGCAACGCTTGGGCGAGCGCGCGGGCGAGCGCGCGGCGGTTCGCGTTGGTTCTCGCGTTGGTTTGCGTTTAGAACCGCGTTTAACTTCGAAAATAGGCGAGCGCGTGGGTGTGCGCGTGGAAACGCGTGTGAGCGCGCGCACGGCGCAACGCGCGGCTACGCGTGAGAGTTTGCGGGATTTGACGCGTTCGGTTACTCGTTCGGTTGAGCGTAGTTCTGTTCGTTCAGCGTTGCGGGCGACTACTCGTTCGGCGCAAAGGCAAGTGCAAAGGGAGTCGCAACGCTTTGTTGACCGCCCCTCGTTTGATTTTTCTACGTCTTCGGGTAAAACGTATTACGGAACTGATTTTCCGTCGTTGTCGTCGTCAAAGAAGAAGCGTTTTTGGCGGCGTAAGCGTGGTTTATTAGGGAAGAAAAAGAAAAAGGTTCGGGAGTTGCGACCATGGGCGGATTTGTTGAGTAAGACGCGCACGGAAGCGTTTACTTTAAAGCCGTCGAAGTCGCCGAGCGCGCGAGTGGCGCGTAAGTTTTGGCGGAAGTCGGGTGGCTTGTTTGTGCCGACGGCGGAAATGTTGCGGGGCAAAGTAAAAAAAAGAAGGTGGATATGAAATGGGGAAAAAGAAAAAGAAGTTTAAGCCATATAAAGGCGCGGTAAATCGTAGTCAACTTAACGCTAATGCGCGGCACGGTTACGACGCTTGGGGTAACAAACTTAGCAAGCGAGATTTGGCTTATGTTACCAAGAAAAGAAAAAAAAGAAAACGAACAAGTTATTTTAGTTGGTTTTAGTTTAGTTGCAGGTGGTTGTGAATGGAAGAAGAGTATGACGTGCCTGTGAACAGTGGTTCGCCGCGAATAGTAAGTGAAAAGAAAACGGACGAGGAAAAATACGTTAAACTCTCGCCCAAAGAAAAAGCCAAGTTGCTTTACCACAAGGAAGTAGCGAGCAAATACGCTAAACAACGATGGAAGGAACGCGCGAAAGAAGCGGGGCGGCGGACAGGGCGGTTTACGAAGAAGGCAGGCGCGGCAGGTTACCGCGCGGCGAGCGCAACAGGCGGCGTAATAAAGGGTGGTTTTGAAACGCTTAAACAGCAAGCGACGGCGGGAAGTGGCGGCGAGGGTAAGGGTAAGCAACGACTCGAAGGGCTTTTTGAAGCCCCTCGCTTTGATTTTGGCGATTCCTCGCGTGAATTGCGTTCAAACAAGCGTGGAAAACGCGTAAAACGTGGTTATGGGGATTTAATTGGCGGTGATTTCGGGGGTGTTGGCGGTTTTGGGCGTTTTGATGTTGGTTTTGGTTCAAAAAAGGGTGGTAAAAAGAAATGGAGTTCCTTAATCTAAAGAGAAAGGGTGGTTTTAAGTTGGGTGCTCGGCGTGGGCAGTTCACGGTTGTCGCGTTGGTTTTGACTTTTGTTACGTTAATCGTGTTCGTGTCGCTTTACCCTGCGCTCGCGTCGATTATTAGTGACGCGAGTATGACGGGTGCAGAGGGTTTGTTGTTGGATTTGATGCCGTTTATGTTTTTAGTAGCGATTTTGCTGGTGGTGTTGAGTTACGCAACGCCGCAAAGGCAATACCAACAATATTAGGAGGAGGGTGAAAAAACAAAAATGGGAAAGAAAAGTAAGCGTAAAAAGTATGAGGGGTTAATGATAAAATTTTCAAAAATGGCGACAACCACAAAAAATCCTGCGCAAGCAATAAAATTTGGTAAAAAGTCAAACTTTTACCGAGAAAAATATAAAGAAACATTTGGCGCGTTTTAAAATGGTTGTTGAAGTGTGAGGTGAAAAAACAAAAATGAATAAGCCAAAGGAATACAATCGCGGAGTTGATTTGTTCCGCGACACTTGGAAATACGGAACGCGAAAACAAAAAGAGCAAGTTTTGTGCGCGCGCGGTTTGCATAAATCTTGGGCGGTTACAAAGTCGCCTGACGAAATGGTGAAGCGTGGTGGTGGAATGGCAGTGCGAAGTTTAGGCAAGTTGTTTGACGAATATGTTAAACGCAAACCATTAAAACAAAGACGCATAGTTTGGACTTAACAAAAGGTGGTAGGTGAAAAAACAAAAATGGGAAGAAAGAAGAGGAAGCGTCGCTCGCGTCGGCGCGTGAATGTTGAGCCGTCGGTTAATTTGTTGAAGGCGGGGACTAACGCGACAACGCAACTTGCTTTGACGGGTGCGGTTACTAACTTGATTAAAGGGCTTTAAATCGTGGGGTTTTTTAACTCGATGAAAGTGTTTTACGCGGCAATAGCGTTTTTAGTGGTGGGCGTGCTTTTAGCGTCGGCGGTGAACGCTTACACGATTAATGGTTCGTGCGTCTACCACGAAACGCAATACTACAAAATCGAGCAGTGCCCCGCAGTGTTGAATGATTTAAGCAACTACGTTAACCTCTCCGTCACGAATAAGCACTCGCAACCGCACGACATTATGTTGGCTTACGGTTTTGACACGGAAGTAGTCAAGCCGAAGCAAGCGTGGCGTTGGGGCAACAAAGCACACCAAGTCCCGACTTATAGTTGGGCGTCGCACTCTTACACTTGCGACGGCGATTTTAATTACTCGCTCGACCCAAAGTATTTTTGGTGTTACGACTACAACGGAACTAAAAAGTTCGAGCACTCATTCGTTAATGGTTGGGTTCAAAACAAGACTGCGGAGTGGTTCGAGTGGGAAGTGACGGGGACGGAGACGCAGTGGTGGAATGATTGGATTGACGTTTCAAGCGTGTTCACGAAGCAATCATTCCAAGGCAAGCAGTGGTATTACGCCCCGCAAAACATTAGTTTCGCCGCGCACGAAACCAAAGTGTTGCGCGCGTTAATCCAAGTGCAACCCAACACGCAAGGCAAATACGACCTATACGCATGGCGTGGGGAGTGGACTCCGCAAGAAGCGTGGGGCGACTCGACGAAGAGTGTGTTGCTCGATCCGTGGTGGAACGCGAGCTGGGGCTACCGCAAACCAATAACGGCGTTCGACGGTTACGGTGTGGACTACTACCAAGAACCAATAAACATAAACGCGACTGGCTTAACGCTAAACCAAAGCAATTGCTCCGAACTCCGCGCAACACTTAACTACACCAGCGAAACAGCAGTCGACGTAACCATTCTAGACAACGCAGGGCAAAGCGAGTCGCTAGGCTCGCAATGGTGTTTAATCCAAATACCGATTAACGTTAGCTCCTCGCAAAACGCGAGTTACGCTCAAAAGAACGACACGGTGGCGTGGGTTTATTACGGCAACCCCACCGCGCCCGACGCTGCGTGGTCGCCGCTGCCAATTTGGGATTATCGGTTTCAAGGCAGCGCTACGCCGAACTCGACGGGTTGGATTTTCAGCACGGCGGCGACTCCGAATTACAATAACCAATTTAACTTGGCGGGCACGACTAACGGCATTTGGGTTGCTAACGACACGGGCAGCGACCCCGACGCAACGTGGTTTAAGATTGACGGGCAATCAATTTCTTCTCTTACAACGGTGGAAACGAGGGCGCGGGTTTTAGCGTCGGGTGGTTCGGGCGCGTATATTTTTGGCGGGCGGCTTAACGGTAACCAATCTTGTTTTGTTTTGGTTGATAGTTCGAGTGCGGGCGTTGGGCAAGGCGCGCAAACGGTTAGTAGTTGGTATGATAAATACTCTACGGTTGACACGAGTAAGTTTCACGTTTACCGCGCTGTTTGTGACGGGGCAACGACGAGTTACGAGTTGTGGGTTGACGGCGTGTTGGTGATGAGTGGGACAAACAGCAGTGTTCACGGTGGGGCGGGCGCGAGTGATTTTCAATTGGGTGAGGCGTATTGGGCGTGGGCGAACACTTTACAGCACGAAACGGATTATGGTTTTGTGGAGCGTAACGTAACGCGCCGACCACTCAACGCCACGCTTGGAGCGCAAGAAGCGCCGAGCAGTATTAACACTTCTCTTAACTTGACAGTGCTTTACGCTAACGGTTCTGCCGTGACTCTTTGGAACGTTAACTTTACTAACGCGTCGGCGAGTTTTCAATACTTAAACCAAAACACATCTAGAATTTACACTTTGAGTGAAACGCCGAACGGCACGATTAACGTCACGATTTGGAAAACGGGTTACGCGAATTACACGAACACGACGCTAGTCCTCGACCCAAGCAATTATGTTGTGAACATGACTGTTACTTTGTCACTGCTAGGCGACTTCGCCGTTACTTGTTTGGACGCGGACACGGGCGCGGCGTTAGCGAATTGCGGGATTAGGGTTGAGAACACGACGATGGCTAACTCGTCGCTAGGAAACTACAACGGCGCACTGCCGTTTACTCCGACTGGCGCGATTAACATTACTGCTAACAAGACGGGTTTCGCGTCGAGTGTTTACTACGTTTCGTGGGACGGGAGTTCGGATTACAACGTTAACGCTTACTTGATGAATTTGAGTAACCCTTACGCGATTTACGTTCGATTTCACGTTCGGAACGTTTACAACGTTCCGTTGGAAAACGCGTTTGTTAACGTTACTCGAATGATTGGTGGTTCGCCTGTTGTCGTCGGGCAGTGTTATAGTGACGCGGCGGGTGATTGCGCGTTTTACTTGTCGGGCGTGGCGAGTTACACTATCGTAACGAGTTTGAGCGGGTATTACGCGAACACGGTTTCGATTACGCCGTCGATTAATGATTACACGATTACGCTTTCGAGTTCGGCGGTTAGCGGTAATTACACGCTAACCAATATTTTTGAGGATTTGCGGTGGGGTTTGTTTCCGAACCCGCGCGGGCTTACTAATGTTTCAACTAATTTTTCGTTGATTGCGGTTAGCGATAATTGCTCGCTTGCGTATTGGGGTTTCAACTTGTCGTGCAACGGCTCGCTTATTACGTCGCAAAACACTTCGACGGCGAGTTGCGGCGGGACGCTTTATTACTTTGCTAACTTGACGAATTGCAACGGCACGCAAGTAACCGCGAATTATTGGTTTAGCCGCAACCCCTTCATTTTGGGCGAAGCAATTTTCTCGTGGTATTTGGACGCGGCGGAAGTTGAAAAAACTTTTACGCAGTGGCGTGAGGATTACGCGGATAGCGGTGCGGGGACGATTGTTTTCGCTATAATCGCTTTGCTCGTCGCGTTGTTCGTGGGCGCGTGGGTTGCGCGCGTTAACCGCGCGGGCGCGGTAATAGCGATTATTGCGGTGTTGGCGTTGGCTTTGGCGGCGAATTGGTTGGGTGATTACGGGTGGGTTATTTTGACTTTCACCGTGATTTTTGTTGGCGCGGCGTTGTTTTTGAGGGAACGGGTGGCTTGAATTGAGTTTGTTTAGTAAAATGTTGATTTTTTACTTGGTTGTCGCTATTGGGCTTTACTCTTTCGGCGTGGGCACGCCGTTTACGGCGTTTTTGTCGGGTGAAGAGGATTTGCTTTCGTTTATTGGCGATAGCGGGACGGGTTTTATTATTAACTTGGGTGTGGCGGTTGCGGCGGCGGGTATTGCGGCGAGTTTGTTGCAAGCGTCGTCGCTTATTCCCGTTTTGTTGTTAGCGGCTTTCGCGTCGTTTTTCCTCACGTTTTTGACTTACCCGCAGAGTTTGATTGAAGCGGTTGGAACGCCTGAAGAGTTGCGTTTGTTGTTGAATGGCGTTTTTGTTTTGTTTAATTTGTTGTTCGTGATTGGTTTGGTTAGTTTCTTGTTTGGAAGGAATGATTAGGAAATGGTTGAATTAACGAGTATTGCACAACCGATTGGCGAGTTAATCTTGAAGGTAGTCGGCACGGAGTTGTGGATAGTCGGCGTGATAGCGTTGCTTTGCTTTTTGCTTTACGCTTTTTGGTTTGGTTTGGACTTAACCGTTGGAATGTTGGTTTTCGTGCCGCTACTGTTTATTTTAATGCAACAAGGTTTGCTTCCAACGTGGCTCGCGTTGCCCGCCGTGCTAATAATGGGCGTTGTGATTGCGGTTGCGGTTAACAAATACACGGGGCGTCAATAATGAAATTATCGCTTTACTGCAAGTTGGCGGATTACGCGCGCAAAGGCAAGAATATTGCGCGCGACTTTCGCTTGACGAAGAAGGAAGAGCGCGTTGCTTTGAGAGAGTTGAGAAAGTTGAATGGTGAGAGAGTTAAAATCGAAGTCTAATTTGGCGGCGTTAATCGCGGCGTTACTTGGCTTGGCGGCTTTCGTGTTAGCGTTGCACGGGCAAG
>Ga0272442_10010918_pt1 | contig 11132 bp, 10 predicted proteins | sample SSMForm2O_FD_200262 | JGI IMG/M metagenome (GOLD analysis project Ga0272442, IMG submission 200262) | Marine sediment archaeal communities from Little Sippewissett salt marsh, Falmouth, MA, United States - SSM-Form-2O | ecosystem: Environmental > Aquatic > Marine > Wetlands > Sediment ...
TCGTCATCGCCATGCTGCTCCTGTTCGGCGTCATCGGCGGCAGAAAGGGCTTCGTCGTATACCACTCGATCAACCCCTTTAACCTCTTCAATTTCGACTTCGACGTCTGGACCATCCCCGCCACCATCGTCGCCGCCCTTGTCCTGTCCTTCGTGATGTACCGGCCCTTCTGCCAGATCATTTGCCCCTTCGGATTCCTGGCCTGGTTCGCCGAGCGACTGAGCCTGACGCGCGTGCGCGTCGACCACGCCAAGTGCACCCAATGCGGGGCCTGTGTCCGCGCCTGCCCGACCACCGCCACCCAGGGGCTGGTGGACGGCAAGGTGTTCAGCGCGGATTGTTTCAGTTGCGCGCGGTGTCTGAACGTCTGCCCCGAGGACGCCATCGGATACGGTCTGGTGCTTTCGCGGAAGCCGGAGGCGAGCGAAGCAGGCCAGGTGCTCAAGAATCCGTAGACCGCGCTCCACCTTGAGCGCGAATGTTTCTCGTCTCACACCGCCGGCAGGTAGGGGCGCTCCGCGGCCTTTTGACCGCGCCTTGCCTTCTTGTTAGACTCACTCCCGCGTTGTGCTGGACTGGAGGCGTAGTGCGAAGGCCGTGGCGGGGCCGCGTCGCTCGGACCTGGTCCCGGCGGCTTGAACAGAGGAGGGACGCCATGACGACCAGGAGGCCGGTCGTAGCGGGTCAGTTTTATCCTCGCAATGCCCAAGAGCTTCGCGAGGACGTCGAGCAGTATCTCAACGACGCGGACGTCGAGCCCGCCCCCGGGGCCACGGTCGCTGTAGTCGTTCCTCACGCCGGCTATATCTTCTCGGCGTGGACGGCCGGCTTCGCCTACGGGCGCGTCCGCGGCAAGAAACCCAAGCGCGTCATCGTCGTGGGTTGTTCCCACCGCCATCCCATCCGCACGGCCTCCGTGTGGGACAAAGGCGCCTTCGACACGCCCTTGGGGAGCTTCCCGATTGACGAGGCGTTCGCTGCTGAGCTGGCGCAGCAGTGGGAGTCGAAGTCGATCGAGCCGCACATGCCCGAGCACTCGATCGAGGTCCAGCTTCCCTTCCTCGATGTGGCCGTGGGGCTTGTGCCCATTGTGCCCGTGCTGTTCGGCTCGCCGGCGACTCAATGGCACGCCGAGGCCGGGGCCAAGCTGGCCGAGATGGTGGACAAGACCGATCTCGTGGTTGCCTCGACCGACCTGTCCCACTATCTGCGCGAGGAGGACGCCCATCAGATCGACAAGCGTACGGTCGACGCCGTCCTGTCCCGCGATACCGCCGACGTCATCAATGGGCTCCGACACGACACCTACTCGATGTGTGCCGGAAGCGCCGTGGTGGCGGCCATGGCCTTTGCGGACGCCTGCGGGGCCGAGGCGTGCTCCCTGTGGGACTACCGGACGAGCGCCGAGACCTCCGGCGACTACAACCGCGTCGTGGGCTACACGGCCATCACCATGGAGCGGGCCGCATGAAGGTCCGTGACGTCTGCGCGGTACTGGACGCATGGGCGCCGCCCGGTTTGGCGTACGAGGGGGACCACGTGGGGCTCTCCATCGGCGCGCCGGACTGGCACGTCTCACGGCTCCTGGTGGCCCTGACGGTCACCCCGCGCGTGGTCGCCATGGCCAAAGACGTGGGTGCCCAGATGATTGTGTCGCACCACGCCGTCCTATGGCGCCCCCTGCCCGCGCTTCGCGCTGATGATCCGCATACGGCCCTGTGCCTTGGCCTGGCCGAGGCCCGCATCGCCTGCTTCGCGGCGCACACCAACCTCGACCTCGCCCCTGGCGGCGTGAACGACACGCTGGCCGATCTCTTCGAACTCACGAGCCGGGCGCCTCTGTTGCGCGTTCCCCACGATGGGCAGGTCAAGCTGGTCACCTTCGTGCCGGAGTCTCACCTGGCGCCGCTGCGTGAGGCGCTCTGTGAGGCGGGCGCGGGGGTTATCGGGGACTACACCCACTGTTCGTTCAGCTCACCCGGCTTGGGCACCTTTCTTCCCGGCGACGCGGCCAACCCATTTTCCGGTGAGAAGGGGCTAGTCAACGAAGAGCCCGAGCGCCGTTTCGAGGTGTTGGTCCCCAAGGTGCGTCTAGTCGGTGTGCTCGACGCGCTGATGACGGCCCACCCCTATGATGAGCCGGCGTACGACCTGGTCTGCCTGGAAAACCGCGACCGGCAGCTCGGTCTGGGCGTTCGCGGCGAGTTAGCGGAACCCCTGCCGCTCGACGCCTTCGCTGTCAAGGTGCGAACGGCCCTCGGCCTCTCGCACGTCCGCGTTTTTGGAGACGCCGAGGAGCCGATCAAGAAGGTGGCCGTCATCGGCGGCGGGGGCGGTGGCGAAGTGGGCGGGGTCCCCGACGACATCGATGTATACGTCACGGGCGACGTGCGCTACCACGACGCCGTCGCCGCTGCTGAGCGGGGCGTGGCCCTCATCGACGCCGGCCACGCCGGCACCGAACGGTGCATTGTGCCGGTGTTACAGCGGTTCTTGAGCGAGCAACTCGAAGGTCTGTATGTGGACGCCTACGAGGAAGCGGAGGATTTGCGCGTGCTGGCCGTGAGCACTACCGTGTGAAGGTGTTCCTCTGAGCGTGAAACCCCTGAAGATCCTGTACGTCTGTTCTGAGATGGCCCCGTTAGTGGTCACGGGCGGGCTGGCCGACGTGGCCGGCGCGCTGCCACGCGCGTTACGCGCGCAAGGCCACGACGTGCGGGTCGCCATGCCCTGCTATGACGTCATCCCGCCGGAGGCACGCGGTGAGCAGTGCTGCATGTGCGTGGCCGACCTCGGGGCCAAGACCGCCTACGGCACCCTACGAAAGGCCACGGTCCCAGGCACCGACGTCCCTCTGTACCTGATCGAGCACGAGGCCTACTTCGGCCGGGGCAACCTCTACGGCACGGGCGCCTACGAGTATCCCGACAACGCCGAGCGCTTCTGCTTCTTCTCGCTGGCGCTGCTGCACGGCCTGGGCCAAACGGGTTGGCGGCCCGATATCGTGCACTGCAACGACTGGCACACCGCCACCATCCCGGCCCTCATCAAGACCCGCCTGGCCCACACGGCCGCCTGGCGCCGCATGCCCACCCTGTTTACCATCCACAACCTGGCCTACCAGGGCCGGTACAAGGCCCGCCTGCTGCCGTACACCGGCCTCAGTGCCGACCTGTTCACTCCCGATTGCCTCGAGTTCTACGGCGATATCAACCTCATGAAGGCCGGCATCGCCTTTGCCAGCCAACTGAATACGGTCAGCCCACGCTACGCCAAGGAAATCCAAACTCCCGAGTTCGGCGACGGCCTCGACGGATTCCTCAAGACGCGCGCCAATGCCCTCAGCGGCATCCTCAACGGCGTGGATTACGGCGTGTGGAATCCCGAAACCGACCCGGATATTCCTCGCAACTACTGCGCGGACGACCTGGCCGGCAAGGCGATCTGTAAACGCGAGGTCCAGCGCATGCTCGGCCTGCCCGAGCGCGACGTGCCCCTCGTGGTCATGGTCTCGCGTATCCACTGGCAAAAAGGTATCGACGTGCTCCTGCTCGCCCTGGACCACATCCTCGCCCACGACCTCCAACTCGCCATCCTGGGCACCGGCGATCCGCGCCTCGAGGACGACTTGCGCGAAGCCGGGCGGCGCTTTCCCGACCGCATGCGGGTGATGCTCAAGTTCGACGTGGCCCTGTCGCATCAACTCGAGGCCGGCGCCGATTTCTTCTTGATGCCGTCCCGCTTCGAGCCGTGCGGCCTCAGCCAGATGTACAGCATGGCCTATGGAACCGTCCCCATCGTACGCGAGACCGGCGGATTGGCAGACAGCGTCACCCCCGTCACCAAGGCCCACATCGACAACGGCCGGGCCACGGGCATCCTAATCCCCGAGCTCACTTCGGATGCCATTGCCCGCAGCATCCAGCGCGCGGTCGACCTCTACCGCCTGCCCGACACGTTGCACCGCGTGCGCAGCGCCGCCATGCAAGCAGACTTCTCGTGGGACCGCTCCTCGCGCGCATATGTCGAGCTGTACCGCAAGGCCATCGCCCGGCCATGAGAGAATCTTGAATCGCGCATGCTCAGGGCCGAGACTTCAATCCATAGGCCGCCGTTGCCAACGGCGACCGGTGGGTGAAGACGATGGCGGCGGCTTGGGCCTTAGCCTGGAGAATTCGACATTGAGCCTTCTACATTGGGTTTTTCTTGCGGAGTCTTCTCTCAGTCCAAAGACCGTCTCATGACGACAACCACTCTAAGCCTCGAAACCGATTCCCCCGAGCAGACCGAGGCGCTCGGCTTCGCGCTGGCCGGCCTCCTCCCCTTCGGGGCCGTGGTGGCGCTGCGGGGCGAGCTGGCCTCGGGCAAGACCTGCCTCGTGCGCGGCATGGCCGCGCGCATCGCCCCCGAGGCCCACGTGAGCAGTCCCACCTTCACCCTCGTCAACCAATACGGCGAGGGCCTCAAGCTTTACCACGTGGACCTGTATCGTCTCGGCGGCCCGGTCGAGGTCGTCGACCTCGGATATGAAGAGCTCTTCGACCCGGACGGCATCTGTGTCATCGAATGGGCCGAGCGCGCCGAAGCCTTGCTCCCCGAGCGCCGCCTCGACGTCGTGCTCGAACACGCCGGCCCCGACCGCCGCCGCATCACCCTGGACGACCGCGGGCTGCTGGGGCCGGATTGGCCGGAGGCGCTCAAGGCCCGCGTGTGAGTGCCGGGTGGTCTTTGTCTTCATCTTCGTCTTCATCTCCGATCTTCGTCTTCATCGTTGCTGGCTACCGTGCCTTCACTCGGACGGTCGGCTCGCGAATGAGGTATCGAGATGCCGCGCGAAACGGCGACGAATAGGGCGTGTTGAAGACGAAGTTGAAGCGGGCAGGGCGTCAGGGCGAGGCGTACTTCGGGATGGCCTTCATCCGCTCGCGGACCTCGTTGCAGATCTGGGTCATTTCCCGTGAATATTCGTCGCGGCAGATATCGAGTGCGCGCGAGAAGATCTCTCGAGCGGTTTCGAGGTCGTAGCCGGTGAGGACGACGACGGCGCGGTGGGCGAGCCAGCGCAGGTACGGCTCCTCGTGGGCCAGTTGGTTGCCGTAGGTTTGGATGAGGACCTGAAACGCACGCGCGGCCCGGCGGATCTCGAGGGCGGCCTTTTCGCGGGGGATGCCGGCGCGTTGGGCCAGGGGCTCGGCAAACGCATCGGCGAGTTCGTGCTCGTGGGAGTCTTGGGCGCTCTGTGCAATCAAGATGCCGAACTGGGGGCCGCACTCGAGGCGCACCAGGTACTCGACGGTCATGTCCAGCAGGCCCTCGCCGATCCTGGGGGCGATGTCGAACTCACGGCAGAACTGCCGGATTTTTCTGGTGGACCATATCTCCGGCGCGTCGGGATTGTAATGGAGATGAATATAGTAGTCGGTTCCCGACTGGCCGTTGTGGGTGGCGAAGCCCGTGGCGAAATCGCCGGCCTCGAGGTCGTTCCTGTCGGCGTGGGTCAACGAGGAGAGTTTCGGGCCCAGCGAACGGTCCAGAACGCTGCCGTTGATATCGACGGCCATGGCGCCGTAGATGATGCCGGGGGTGCTGCGTCCTGTGATGCGCCGGGCGAGGTAGGCGTGGGTCGCGGGCGCCCAAGCCGCGGCCCAAGGCGCCAGGAGGCCCAAGGCGCAGCAGCAGCACAGGCGGCGAAGGTACATCACGGCGCTTCCGGTTGGCCCGCCGCGGGGGCGGGCTTGCAGTAGGGCGCGTACACCGGATCGGCCCGCATGCGCTCGCGGATGTTGCGGACGATCCGGTCCATTTCGGCCTGGTAGTCGTCTTGGCACAGCTCGATGACGCGCGTGAAGTAGCGCTCGGCGTCGTCGTGCGAGCCGCCCAGATATCCCTGAATGGCGAGCACGGCCAGGAAACGCAGGTAGGCGTCGTCCCGGACGAGTTGCTTGGCATACGTATTCGCCAGCACCTGGAAGCCTCGGGCCGCCTTGCGGATCTCGCTGGCGGCCTGCTCGACCGACATGCCGGTGCGCTTGGCAAGCGGCGCGGCAAAGGCCTTGGCGAGTTCTTCTTCGTGGGTGTCTCGCGCGCCTTGGGCCATGATCTGGCCGAGTTGGGGGCCGTACTCGATCCTGATCATGAACTCGATCACGCCTTCGAAGCTGTCCTCAGCCTGCTGCATCGAGATACCGAATTCCCGGCTGAGCTGTCGGATCTTGAGGGTCGAGTAGATGGGTTCTGCGCTCTTGTCGTAGTAGAGATGGGCGTAGTAATCCGCGCCCCACAGGGCGTTATGGGTGGCGAAGCCGACGGCGAACTTGCTCGGTTCAAGGCGGTGGAATTCGTCGTGGGCGATTCGCTTGAGCGCCTTGTCGGCCTTCTTGTTGGCGATCAGCGTGCCATGGAAATCGACCATCGTGGCCCCGTACATGATCTCGGGATCGCAGTGGCCGGTGATGCGTTCGGCGAGATAGGCGTGCGTTACGGGCGCCCACGCCTGCGCGGGTAGGCAGAGCGCCAGCATTGCGCCGAGGGCCACGTGCACTGGGCAAAGCCTGGCGCCAGTCCCATATGCCGCACGGCAGCGGCTCGCGCTGCGTAGCGACCGGGCTTTCGATAGTATTCGGCCAGGGGGCTGTGTCATTCGGGGATTCCATGAGACCAACGGCCATTGCTCAGGCACCCGATCCAGATACTGGACAGGGGCGCATCTTTAGGGCGGAGTTCCGGTCTCTTGATCCGATGCCTTCTGTTCCCGAGGGGTGAGGAGTCCGACGTCAGCGCGCCTCTCGGTCCATCGGGTGGCTTTGCTGTCCTTTTTCCGCGCGTCCTGGGCCGCGAGGCGGGCTTCTTTTTCCTCCCAGCCGGGCTCATCGTACCACACGTAGCTGCGCACGATGGTCCCGAAGCCTTCGACGCGGTCGCCTCTTACCTTGCCGATTGCGTTCCCGTCGTCGTCATACACCTCCGCGACAAAGGGGGCCATCGCATCCTTGTCGGGCGCCTCGCCGACCTCGATATGCTTGATGCGCCCGCTGCGCTCGGCGATCTTGGCGCTCTCATTGAGGCTCTTGATGAGCTTGCGCTTCTCTTTAGCAGGCCAGCAACCGCACACCATAGCCGCCGCCATGACGGCGGCGACCGCGCAACGAAGGTAACCGTTCATCGCTCTTTCTCCCGAAAGCGCCTAGCGCTCCCTGACGCGGTCGAGCAAGGTGCCCAGGAACAGGGCCATGCCTTCGGACACCGGCGCCTCGCCCGGATACCGCAGGAACTCGACGTGCCCGTCCATGAACAGCACGTTGGCCCCACCGGGGACGTGGTTGAAATACTTGACAATCGTCGAGATGTTGTCAAACATCACGAAGATCTCGCTTTGGGCCTTGGCGCTGGCCGCGGGATTGTTGATATCCGTGATCAAGAAACGCTCGATGCCTTCCCGAAGGCGGTAGAGGACGTCCGAGCCGCTGTTGCCATCCTCTTTGTAGCCGATGGGCATGGTGCGGTCGGCGTCCACCAGTTCGAAGCTCCTGGTCAGAAGGTCGCCGCTGAAGGCCACCTGAAAGGCCTCGAACATCAGGCTGAAGAAGCCCCCCACGAACTGCCGCGGGCCCTTCGCGTCCGGGTCGTCGAGGATGAGGTCATGCTGCAGCGGCAACGCGTCGATGATGTCGGCAATACCGATCTGGGGATACTCATCCCCGCATCGGTCCAGGAGCCATCCCGAATAGGCGTAGCTGACGTCGATGTTGATCGGATATTCGTGTAAATTGTAGTTGCCGGTCAGCGGGTCCTTGAGGTCCTCGGGCGTATTGTTCGGGTCGGACGGACAGATCACCACCGCCGGGTCCGTCAGGTACTCCGGGTAGATGGTCTTGACCATCGGACCGGCCGCGATGTCCGGCTCCTCGCTCAGCGAGTACACCTCGAGCTGCATCGGGGGAAACTTCTCGCCGGGGGACTCGTTGGCGTACATCTTGTACACGAGGCCCATCTGCTTGAGGTTGTTGGCGCAACTGGCCCGGCGCGCCGACTCGCGCGCCCGGGCCAAGGCCGGCAGCAGCATCGAGGCCAGGATGCCGATGATGGCGATGACGACCAGCAACTCGATTAGTGTGAATCCCCTCTCGCTCATGACATGTATCCTTTGGCTCCGAGCCCAAGTCAGCCTTGCGCTGTGCGTTGCGCCCTCCCGTCTGCAGAGACATCCCCACGTCCCGCCAGCCAACGGAATCGCAGTATACGCCTCTGCTTCTGGTTTGTCTACTTCAAAAGAGTAATTCTGTGAAAGCCTGGTCGCGGCCGCCCGCCGCGCCGCGCGAAGCAGCGACAGCCCAGAGAGCAATCCCCTTGGGACTTCGCGCGGTTGGGCCTCGTGCTGTCCGTGGCTTGGGGCACCTATCGAAACGCGCGGCCGGGGCAACACATTTCAGGTCGGTTGTTTGGTTTCAGGGGCGCCGTGGTTGTCATCCACGTCCTCTGGTGTGAGGAACAGGTCGCGCAGCATGGCCGGCGTGTCGACGATGGATTCCGGGCTTGCTTCGTCGAGCTTGTGGGCGTCGTGGTAGCCCCATGCGGCGCCGATGGGCAAGGCCCCCGCGGCCCGGGCCTCACGCATGTCGGCTTTGGTGTCGCCGACATAGTACGCCGTTCGGTCCGGGTGTTGCAGAACCACGCCCCGGATCTTGCGGACTTTGCCGGTGCCCTTGTCTGCACCGAGGACGTCGCGCACGCCCGTGATCGCGTAGGTCTCGAGAAACCAGTTGGTGGTTTCGGTTGTGTTCGAGGTGATGATGTAGACTGGACAGCGTCGCGCCAACTCGTTGACGACGTGGGGCATGCCCTCGATCGGGACGGCCCGCCTGGTAACGGCTTCGATGCGTGGCCGGAACCGGCGTTCGAGCCTTACGTAGAGCCACCTGGGCACGGCGGCCCACAGCCACTGCTTGAGGCGGTCGCCCTCGTAGATTTTCCGGAAGACCTCCCGGGAGTCCAGCCGATGGAGTCTGAGTTTCCGGCACAGCCGCGAAAACTCGGCAAAATGGAGCTCGAAGGAGTCGGCGAGGACGCCGTCGTAGTCGAGGATAATCACGGGATCCATGGTGCGGCTGACTGCTCCATCTCGAGCATCATAGCACATCGAGATCGCGGCACGCCGCCCGAGAGGCTGGCCATGCGACGCAGCGGATGAAGATTGCCCGCCGTGGCGGGGACTTGCTTCGAGGACTGCAAAACACTACAGTACGGTCCTGCATTGGCGGCAGGGGAGGGAACCGCCCAATGAGTGCCAGGCATTTCGCCTTGTTGCTGGCATTGGCGTTCGGCTGCGGGCACGCGTGGGCCTTCGGCCCGGCCGCCCATGTCTACATCGTGCGCAAGATCGCCGGAGACACTTGGCCGCAGGCCGCCTTTGGGGCCACGTTGCCGGACATGGGGCGGTTTGGCGTGACCGAGGCCATTCAGTCGCGCACGGCCAACCTGACGCATTCCGAGTGGGAGTTGATGGGAGCCACGCCGTTTGGTATGGGTTTTATAACCCACAATGGCGAGTGGGGGGCGGATTGGTATGTGCATTGCCACCATCAGGGGTATGAGAACACCTACATGACCATGCGAATGCGGGCGATGGTCAACGAGTTCGGCATCACGATGCTCGAGGCGGAAGACATTCTGGACGGGGTGGTGGACTACCTGGTGGGTACGGAGCAGGCACCGGACCTGGGGTTGCTGCTGAAGCGGGGTGCGGAGCTGTACGGCCCCGCAGAAGAGCAACAGGTCGTGGACGCGTACGCACAGCCGCTTGCGGACGGTGTGGCCGGCCTGTCGCTCGAGCAGGCGGAGGCGGAACTTCGGGCCATGGGGCAGCAATACAGGACGGTGATGCAGGTGTACGGGCAGCAGCTTGCGACGGCCGACGGCGTGACCGTGCGTGGAGTGCTGGTTCAGGGCCTGGCGGCGTACCTGGGCGAGGACCTGGCGACGGTGGACGCCTACGTGAGCTGGGGTGAAGAGATGTGCTGGGATTATGAGGTCGAACTCGATCACATTGTGGTGGCTATTGAGGAAGAACTGGAGGCCACGCCGTTCCAACTCCCGCTGGCGACGGGTTGCGGCGTTGTCGCCGGGCTGTTGTTGGGTGGGCTGGGTGTGTGGCGTATCAGGCGCCCGTTGGCCGGTGCGCCGCGAGAGTGCCGCAGCGGGGGGCTGTAGGATGCGCGCTGGTGTTGTGCTGTGTTCGGTGTCCCTGGGCCTTTTCGCGGGGGCCGCGTCCGCATGGGGGCCGGGGGCTCACGCCTATGTCGTTCGGGAGCTATCGGGCGACGAATGGCCCCTGGCGATCATGGCATCGACCATGCCGGACATGACTCACGCCTGCTCAGACCCAGCGGTGCGGTCCAATATGCAGTATCTCACGCATCACGAATACGACCGGCTGCCCCACGGCGCATTCGCCATGGGATTCACGACCCACAACGGCGATTGGGGGGCGGACTGGTACGCGCACTGTTACTACCAGGGCATCGAGACCACGTATTTGACCTCGCGCATGCGCATCATGGCGGACGAATTCGGCATCACGATGACGCAGGCGGAGGACGTTCTCGAACCGGCGGTGGACTATCTCGTCGGCTTGGATCATGGCCTCGAACTGGGGCCGCTCCTCGCGTTGGGGCTCGAGCAATATGGCGAGACGCAAGTGCAGCAACTGGTTGACGCCTATGCGCAGCCGCTTTCGGAGCGTGTGGCCAGCCTGTCCGTGGCTGAGGCCGAGAGCGAGATCCGTGCGATGTCGGAGACGTTCGCGTTCTTGGTGCAGGTGTTGGCGGAGCAACTGGTAGTGCACGACATGGCCTACGTCCGTTCGATCGCCCTGGTGTGGGTGATGGACGCGCTCGGGATCGACGAGGTCACCGCCGATCTGTACTTCTCACGGGCGGAGGCGTTGTGCTGGGACTACGAGGTGGGATTGGGCACGGTCGTGTCGGACTTGCCGTCGGGACTGGCCACGTTGGGATACGATTGGTACTTGTTCATCGAACAACCGGGGAACGCCAATGCCTACGTGGGCGATGCGCACACCTTCTGCATCGAGGACGGCTACATCAGCCACACCCCCTCCTACCAGTGGAAATGGG
>Ga0272442_10010919_pt1 | contig 11131 bp, 12 predicted proteins | sample SSMForm2O_FD_200262 | JGI IMG/M metagenome (GOLD analysis project Ga0272442, IMG submission 200262) | Marine sediment archaeal communities from Little Sippewissett salt marsh, Falmouth, MA, United States - SSM-Form-2O | ecosystem: Environmental > Aquatic > Marine > Wetlands > Sediment ...
CTGGTAGAAGAATACATAAGAATTATAAACGAGGAGGAGTGACTGATGGTAGAAGCAAATTACGGCAAGTGTAGATACCTATCGGTCAAGTGGGAGTTTAGAAAAATAAAATGAAAAATGGAATTGAAAAATAAAATGAAAAATAGAACTGGAAAATAGAACTGGAAAATAGAACTGGAAAATAGAATGAAAAAAATGAGGAAAGGTTACTGGGTAATCCTTCTGGCCTCAATATAATACCTTTTTTCGTTTTCCTCTCCGAGTGAAAAGGACTTCTTTGGAAGGACACCTTTCTTTTCTATGAGAGAGAAGAATTCACTCTTTTTAAAGGAAGGAAGGAAGAAACCAATATTATCCGGTTCTTTTCCGAGCTTTTCTACAATTTCGGGGTCATGTTCATACTCAACCGGATAGTCATCAATGATCTCGTCCAGGGTTTCGACTTCCAGGTCATGCACTGGGTTGTCAAAGACAAGGGAACCACGCCTGTATTTCGTAATGAATCCGATTGAATGAACAGATGGGGATTCCACAATTGAAGGGGCCGAATCTGAAAGGTTCGAATCCAAAAGGTCCGAAGACGGAGACTCCACAATCCTGGCATCGAACCTCTTGAGCAGTTCCTCGGGGTCAACGCCTTTTACAACCCTATGGATCGGTTCGAAGGTAAGGCCCGGGTCATGGATGTTTACGAGTTCGACCATTGCGTACCTTGCGGGATGGTTCTCAGGAACGCTTCCTTTGAGGCTTTCCCAGAAGCTCTTTGCTGCGGCAAGGCTGTGGTTTCCGTCCCCGACAAGAAGGGTCCTGAGGGCCAGTATCTTATCGGAAATTGTTTTAATTGAATTTTCATCACTGACCCTGTACCCTATGATGTGCCCGCCGTCTTCCATCAGGTCAAAATCATAAACAGGATCAGATGCTATTTTGGGGAGAACGGAAAAGTCAGGGTCGTCATATAAGACCAGGACATGGGAAAGTTCCAGTTCCGCATCCTTTCTTATCTTGACTCTTGTGGGAAGCCTTTCTTTAATCGTCTTTTCAGTCGGCCTGATAAAAGAATCGGAACCGTCGAACTCATAATCTTCAAGGTCAACCGCAACTACAAGCCCGGTCCTTTCCCTGCCGCAAACCGAACGCTTTACAAGAATAAAACAGGGGCCGTGATCAACAAGAATATCCCTGTACTCCCGCATGGCTTCGTGAATGTCATCTACCTTTTTTTCATCCAGCGGGAGATATATTTCCGGATAAATAAGCCTGAGGGCAGAAGGGGTATTCCCGACAAAGGCCTCGACCCTTTCCCAGTATTCCAGATCCTGGGTGTGCTGGTCACAGGCGATTACTGCCCACTCTTCCCAATTGCCCTTCGGAAGAAGAATGTGAGGAACGTGCAGAGTCATAGCTAATGAAAAAAAGAATATAGGATATAAAGATTTCTAATGTCATACTTCAAGAATATATATTAAAGGCACAGAATAAGGATTCTAGCTCAGCAACACCTTATTCAGACCGGGAACCGGAAATGTTCCCGAAAAAACATAAGCAGGATATTCATAAGCAGGATATTCATAAGCAGGATATTCATACGAGGGACTTCCATATAACCAAAAATCACATCATCAGACCATTCGAATTTCCAGACCAGGCCAACTAAAAATTATTTATATAGAAACAAGAAAAATTAAAACTATGATCACTCCGGCAGTTGCATTAATAGTTACAATTGTTTTAATCGTTACCTCAATAGCTGCTTTCCTGGCCTACAAAAGAATGGAAAAAAATGCTAAGGAAACCGGCAAGTACACGAAAGAATTCGCAAAGAAGAACCGAATGGGACTCGGGCTTGCTCTTGGAATGCAGCTGGGTTTCATAATTGGAATTATGATGGAAAATATAGGCCCCGGAATTGCTCTTGGAGCTGTTTTTGGAATGGCGCTTGGGGGAGCATTCAGTAAAGGGGGTGATGAATAATACGAAAAAAATACCTTTCCATGCCCGAGGGAACAATTCCCGCAAACCCCGCCCGCAAAAAAGCCCCACTCCCGTACTTGTTTTCAATAAATTGCTTCAATAAATTGCTACTCTTTTGATTATTCACCATTATTTACAATGGGTTGCCGGTGTCTGAACAGCGGATAGAAAATTCAGACACCGCGGGAAAGATTAGCATTAATTACTAAGCCGCGCAGGAGTGATGAGATTCGTGAATCTCACCCGGGGAGTACTTTATAGCCAGTACGCGGATTATGCCCATCACCAGCAGCAAAGCCGCCATACTCAGGACAAATTCATACCCGAACTCCTGGGCATAGATGCCCATGGCGATTTCACGCATAATAATTAAAATCGTGGCATCGGTTACGTTCGTGAGTTTGATCCTGTCGTGTTCGTGGAAATCAACGAAGGCCTTGAAAAGGTCGATTACGATGAAAATCGTAAGGACACTGGCTACTATGTGCCTGAACCCGTCTTCAAGGGAGTCAATCATGATAAAGCGCAGGTCAAGCAGAGTCTTTGCCATTCCCAAGATTAGCGCCAGCACCAGCACGTAGAGGATAAACGTGGTGACAAAATCTATGACTTTTTTGAATATTTGTATGTGATCTATCTTTCAACCCTCCAGGTAAAGTTCTTGAAAAAAATTCCATTGAAATTTTTGAAAAGCTCAAGACAAAGGATATTGAATTTCAAATCTCATACAAATATATATACTTTTTTTATAATGATTAATATTTAGAGATATAAGTATACAGGTACAAAAATTCAGGAGGTTTTTTTAGGACGCAAAAAATTCATATCGGGAAATTGAATGTAAAAAGGACCGGAAGCTTTTTTACCCTCCAAAAAAATAGACAAACAGGAAACGAAATATATAACTATAGTCATATATCAGTGCTTACTATATACACCGTATCACAGTGTACGTCAATGTACGCCATAATTTACGTCACAATCTACGTCACAAAGTTCACCATAATCTGCATCACAACGTACAGCACAATCTACACCCGAAACCCCGAATTAAAACGACTTTTAAAGATGATCAAAATTGCACTCCTCCGATAAGCCCAAAATCCTCATTGTTGATGACGAACCGGATCAGGTAGAATTACTTTGTTCGCAGCTTGAGGACGACTACTTTCCCATCCCCGCCTACGGGGGAAAAGAAGGCCTTGAACTTGTAAAAAGCAGTAAGCCCGACCTGATACTGCTGGACCTGATGCTACCCGGGGTCAACGGGTTTGAAGTTTGCAGGAGGATCAAAAGCGATCCTGATTCCACATTCATACCTGTAATCATCATTTCAGGATTTTTTGAAAAATCAAACAAGATAAAGGCGGTAGAATGTGGGGCTGATGACTTCATCAACAAGCCGATCGACAGGTTCGAGCTAAAAACAAGGATAAGGTCTCTGATCAGGATAAAAAGGAATTATGAAGCCCTGCAGGAAAGCGAAAACAGGTACAAGCAGTTTTTCAACAACAGCCCTGCAGTAACTTTTTTAGTTGAGCCCGGGACTGGCTTTATTATTGATGCAAATGAGCCAGCATGTGCCTATTACGGATACACGCGGGAAGAACTGACCACAAAAAGGATTTTTGACATTCACCTCATGCCCGTCGAAAAAGTCAAAGAGCTCCGGGAACAGATTTCCCTTGAAAAAAAGGGTCATTTCCATTCCTCCCACAAACTTGCAGGAGGGGAAATCAGAGACGTGGAAGTGTATACGAACCTTATTAACATAAAAGGCAGAGAACTGCTTTACACCAACGTTTATGATGTCACCGCCAGCAAACAGACCAAAAGAGAGCTTGTGGAATCGGAAGAGAAGTTCAAGCAGCTCGTGGAACTGGCAATTGACGGGATTTTCGTAGAAACAAAAAGGGGAGAGATCCTCGACTGCAACGGTGCAGCCTGCAGGATGTTCGGGTATAGCAAAGAAGAAATGGTTGGGCTGACCATTGCAGACCTTGTCCCCGAGGATTTTGCAAAGACCCTTCCCGAGATAATAACCCCTGAAGAAACCACAGGGGACACAGCAGTCGAGAGGGTAAATAAAAAGAAAGACGGAACACTCTTTCCCACCGAAATCAGCACCAAACTGTTCAGCCTGGGCGGGGAAGAGAGGTTAATTGCGTATGTCAGGGACATTACGGAAAATAAAAGAGCCCAGGAAGCCTTAAAGGCAAGCGAAGAAAATTTCCGCGCCCTTTTCGAGCATACTCTGGACGGCATTCTGGTTCTTGATTTTGAGGGCAATATCCTGTCCGCAAACGAAGCTGTCGCAAAAATGACGGGGACCCCCCTGGAAAAAGTAATCGGCTCAAACATCTACAATTTCCTGACTCCCGAATCAAAGGCAACAGCTGCGGAAGACCAGGTAAACGTCTACAACGACAGGGGCGGCTATTTGAGCAGCTATAAAATCCATTCCTCAAAAGGGGAAACCCTCTGGATCGAAGGCCTGGGCACCAGAATAATGTACCGTGGAAGCCCGGCAAATATTGTGGTCATAAGGGATATAACCGTAAGAAAACAGGCAGAAGAAACCTTAATAAATGCAAAAATGGCTGCCGAAGAAGCAAACCGCACTAAAAGCGAGTTCCTGGCAAATATGAGCCACGAACTGCGGACACCCCTGAACTCGATTATCGGTTTTTCAGACCTTATTTCAGAAGGAGCACCCGGCCCCCTTACCGAAAAACAGTCCAGGTACATTGAATTTATTTCCGTAAGCGGAAGAAACCTTCTGCGCATAATCAACGACATCCTTGACCTATCAAAAGCAGAAGCAGGAAAAATCGAACTCGAAAAAGAAGAGTTCTGCGTGGCCAAATCTATTGATAAAGTAATCTCGACCATGCTCCCGCAAACAAAAGAAAAGAACATCACACTGAGCCACAAACCCGGAACCCGGGCTTTAACCGCCTATGCGGACCCGAGCAAATTCGAGCAGATCATGTACAACCTTTTAAGCAACGCTACAAAGTTCACCAATGAAGGCGGTTCGATTGACGTTTATTCGGAAAAGAGCGAAGAAATGGTCCGTATAACCGTCAGGGACACCGGCATCGGCATCTCCGAAGAAAACCTGGATAAAATCTTTAACCCTTTCGTCCAGATCGACTCATCCATGAAACGTTCCTTCGAAGGCACAGGCCTGGGACTTGCCCTGGTAAAAAAGTTTGTCGAAATGCACGGCGGAAACATCAGTGTGGAAAGCAAACCGGGCGAAGGCACAGCTTTTTTCTTTGAATTGCCTGCGTCCCCGTAGCAAGGAATGTAATGCAGAAAAGGCAGGAAAGCACTTCCAGCCTGCTTTTCATCAGCATTTGTTTTTCACCGGCACCCAATCATCAGTACTCGACTTTATCCTCACACAGTTCCCAGGCTTTGAAAGCCTCGAGGGCTTCTTCCCGGAGAAACTGGTGGGACTCGATGCTCCTCTCCGGTAGAGGGAGCGAAATTTCCCTGTAAATAAAGGAATCGTCAAAACCTACTTTTTCGGCATCCGATCTGCTCCCGGCAAAAAAGATTTTGTCCAGCCTGGCCCAGTAGATGGCCCCGAGGCACATCGGGCAGGGTTCGCAGGAGGCGTAGATCTCGCAGCCGCTCAGGTCAAAGGTGCCCAGCTTCCGGGCTGCTTCCCTGATGGCATTGACTTCGGCATGGGCGGTGGGGTCATTAAGAAGAGTGACCTTGTTCTGGCTTTCCGCAATTATTTCCCCATTCCTGGTGATTACGGCACCGAAAGGCCCTCCTCCCTTTTCCACGCTCTCCCGGGAAAGTTCGATGGCCCGTCTCATAAAAAGGAAATCGTTTTCTGACATGTTTTTCTCTCGCTTTTGCGTTTTCAGAAAAACTGCCAAAGTATAAAATAATTATCTAATTCCTGCCCGAAGTTTACAGGTTGAGGAAATAGAATAAAAATTCATGTCCGGCCTTTCATCCAAACATCTCCACTATTTTTCCTGGCAAATCATCCCTGTTTCTCTCGTCAACCGTCAGAAGCTCAAACTCCGCCCGCACCCTCTGCGCCAGCGGATGCCTGCTTGACCTGTGCAGCACCGCCAGGACCGGCCTGTCAGATTCCAGGACCTCTTCCACGGCTGATATAAATTCTTCAGATTTAAGTTCCATCGGTCCGATCTCATCGATCACCACCAGGTCGCAGTCCAGAGCAGCTATGAGCGCACCCGCAGCTATCCCTGCAAGGTCAGCCAGGTTCACATGATATTTCCCAACCCTGGGACCGCTTCCCCTGACATGGCTAAGGTTACCGGTCTTTCCGCTTGCGAGGTCTTCGATCGAAAAACCTTCCCTTTTCCCTTCCTTCCGGATTTCGGCAGTCCGGATGCCCCCTACTTTGAGCCCGAATTTCTCAGCCAGCTTCCCTGCCGCTTTTGCCACGACCGTTGATTTTCCCACACCCGGTTTTCCAGTTAGTGCAATTCTCCGCATGAAAACACACCCTCTATCTGTCCTGCGTCAAAAAACGTTAACTAACTTGTGGTTTACCAGACCGCATTTGTCAAATTATTGTTTACCTGACATATAAATGGCGAAAACAAGTCTCTCCCCGACGCTGCCCATAAAAACATTACCTTACATAGTTACAGTAATACATTAATACATGCATAATACAACTTAATTACTGCAAAGTTTATACAGAAGATCACACAAATATAAAATATTACACATAAGCAAGGGGGAAATAATTTTGGCTACAGATAAGGAAATTCTGGCAAGAATCGAGGGAATAGAGAACCGTCTGGAAAAAATGGAAGCGACTCTCGAAAGCATAAACAAGACCCTGAAAAGGGTTGAAGATATCACCAACTTCGGATGTACGGTGGAAAGCGGGCAGTACGACTGAAGAAAAAATTTAATTCTGCTCTTTTATTTTTGGTCTACGTTGAACCAGTTTGTGTTTAACTGGTTTTTGGATATCAAATTCAGCTCAGGTTTATTGCTTTTTTTCATGCTCGATTTTATGTTAACCTTTTAACGGTAACGTTTTGAGATTTTACTACCAATATGAAGGTAGTATTTTGGCTATTATAGTACCAATATAAAGGTAGTATTTTGGCTATTTTATTACCACTATAAAGGTAGTATATTAAGAGTTTGTAGAAAAGCTGTCCAAATCAACCCGGGCAAGGAAGACGTTATTGCCTTACCCAGCTATTCCCAAAAACCTTTTTTCTATTTGCTTTCCAGGTACCGGCATTCTCACCGGTCAGCTTGCTGACCGGCTTTTCCATGAAGTTTGAAATGACTAAAAAAGAACTATGTAGAAATCTCTATTCAGTATAAGTTATCTAAGAATTGTTAAAGTATCTATAAATTTGCAGTGAGGGGATCTGATTACCGATATGAATAAAATAAACGCGGTAATTAATTACCCGGTCAAAAACAAAGACCATTTTTAAGTGATATTGCAGAATTTCTATGTAAAGGAGACATATTTACCGATTTATTTACTTCGTAAACCTTTTTTCATTTTGTTTTTACAGTTTTAATTTATATTTCAAGGAAAAGCCGGCCGCCTTCGGCGCCCGGTGAGAGCCCCGGTACCCTGCAAGCAAGAAAAAAGTGGATTCCGGGATATTTAATGAAAGCAGATGGTAACGAAGGTAACGGAAAAACACTCTTCTAGCTTGTTCCCGTTCTTTTAACTTATTCCCGTTCTTCTAGCTTATTCTCGTTCTTCTAACTTATTCCCGTTCTTCAAACTTATTCCCGTTCTTCAAACTTATTCCCGGTTATGAATGATCTCGTATGTGACCCTTCTTTTGTCGATGCAGTCCCTGACAAGCTTCTCCCTTTTTGAAAGGGCGCCTGTCTTTCCGGACTTTACCTCTACGAAGACTACCTTGTTCATATCTCCCTCGGAAAGGCCGTCGAAGACTATGAAATCTACGGGCGTACCCAGGAAACGGGCGTCTTTCGGGTTGTATTCGAAGTCCGGGAAATAGGGGATGAGGTGTTCCGTGACTTTGCCGCGGATGACGGCTTCACTTTTCTTTACGGCGTCTTGGCGGATCTTTTTTTCTTCGTCGATTTTCCAGGTCCTGAACATGTTATCGGCTCTTTCGGAGACCTGTTTTTCCATCTCGCGGGTCTGCCAGTTCTCGAAGAGGTCACGGGCCCGGGACTCTACCCGGCTTTTGAGCTGGATGTACTTGAGCAGGAGGTAGACAGCAAAGAGGGCGAGGAAGATTATCAGGGTTGGGATGATCCAGTCGTTCATGGCAAAGTCTCCGAGGAGAGTTGAGTTGTTTAAATACGAATTTTTTAGATCTGTGAGGGCAAGTGAGGCAAAGAGTGCAGGACTTTCACAAATGATCATTGGCTTCAAAATAATTGGTACAGGTATTTAAACATTCCAGTACAAATTCGGTGTTTACTGGCACATTCTGCTGAGAATGAAAAAGCATTATTTCATACTTTTTCGGACGAAATTGGCAAAACATAAATACGATAAATATAATTTCTGCTTTTCATTTCACCAAAAACAATGAAAAGAGTGATGGAAGAAGAGAAGAAAGAAAAGAATGCTAGAAGAGAGCAAGGAAGAAAGCAGGTAAAAAAGTAAGGAAGAAAAGTAAGGAAGAAAAGAAGGAAGAAAAGAAGGAAGAAAAGAAGGAAGAAAGAAATCAGGTAAAAAGAGGCAACAAACAGAAGGGACAGGAGATGAGTGAACAGCACAAAAACCTTTTCATGAGCGCCTTAAAAACCACAGTCCCCGTGTTTCTCGGCTACATCCCCCTGGGAATGGCTTTCGGGTTCCTGCTCGACGGTGCCGGGTACCACTGGATATATGCCCTCCTGATGGCAATTTTCATCTATGCGGGCTCCGGGCAGTTCCTGGCAGTAGCCCTGCTGGCGGCAGGAGCCGGGATTACGGAATTTGTGATTGCCACGCTGCTCCTGAACCTCAGGCACTCCTTCTACGGCCTCTCCCTCCTTGACAGGTTCTCAGATGTCGGGAAAGTCAAACCCTACCTGATCTTTGCGCTCACGGACGAGACCTACGCGCTCCTTACTTCAACAGAAGTCCCGGAGGGTGGGTCAAAATCAAAGTTTTACCTCTACATAACCGCCCTCGACCACCTCTACTGGATAACAGGCTGCGTCCTCGGGGCATTGTTAGGCTCCCTGCTCGACCTAAACCTTGAAGGCATGGCTTTCGTGCTTACAGCCCTTTTCGTGGTGCTAACAATCGAACAGTATTTCAACGCCAGTTCGCGCTTTCCCTTCATGGCAGCCCTCGGAGCAGGGGTGGTCTCCCTGGTGATTTTCAGCCCGGAGAACATGCTACTGCTCTCGATCATCATAGGAACCCTTGTCCTGATAGCACACGAGAAGTTCATGGGAGCGAAGGCAGGAAATGTTTTACAAGCTACTGCTACTGCTACTGCTACTGAAGTACAACATGTCTCTCAGCCTGTCCCAAAACCAGTCCCACAGCCTGTCCCACAACCAGTCCCACAGCCTGTCCCACAGCCTGCTGCACAGGTGACTGAAAACAAAGCGAAGGAGGAAAGGTCATGACAGAAATGTTTGGAACAATGGAAATGATGGTAATCATCACGGTCACTGCCCTTGCAACCTTTGCCACAAGGGCTCTTCCCTTCATCTGTTTCAGCTGCAGGGCTCCCCCGGAAGGACTCGCAGCAATTGAAAAGAACCTGCCTCCTATGATCCTGCTGCTCCTGGTCATCTACTGCCTGAAAGATGTCCAGTGGTTTGCCGCACCCTACGGGCTTCCGGAACTCTTTACCATAGGGATGGTAGCGGGCCTGCACTTCTGGAAGCGGAACGCCATGCTCAGCATCTTCGCAGGGACCGGGCTTTACATGCTGCTCGTGCAGTGCAACGTGTTTTCATTCCTTTGAAAACGCCCAATCTGATCCAGGAAACCGTTTTTCTATTAGATGTAAAAAGGTGCCTCCGCCAGCTTGCCTGGCGCCCTCATCAAAAAGAAATGAAATACCGAAAAATTACTGAGCAAAAATACTGAATGTACTGAAAAAAAATACTGAAATTACTAAACAAAGAAATTTATCTTTTTTTTAAAATAAGGCAATTATTATATAGGTCGGCCTCGATGCATCCCGCTGAAGTGACTTTCATGAACGAAAAAAAACTTGATTTACCTTCACTCAAAAGCAAAGGCTTCCTGCCCCAGAAGCAGGAAAACACTTTTTCTATGCGCCTCCACAGCACAGGCGGCCGCATCGAGGCAGCACAGCTCCGGGCTATTGCCGACGCCGCCGAGAAATACGGTGATGGGCACATTCACATCACTTCAAGGCAGGGAGTCGAAATCCCCTTTGTCAAACTTGAAAACACGGACAGCATCAGCGAAGCAATGGAAAACGCCGAGCTCTTAGGGGGAGCCTCCGGCAAGAAGGTCAGAGGAGTAGTTGCCTGCCAGGGAAACACCGTCTGCAACCACGGCCTGGTCAACTGCCCGGAAATCGCGGAAAAAATCGATGCCCTGTACTTCGGGACCTATGCCCCCAAGAAGTTCAAGATAGCAGTCACAGGCTGCCCCGCCTCCTGCGTTAAACCCCAGGAAAACGACTTCGGGATCATGGGCACCGTCCTCCCGACCTGGGTAAGGGAAAACTGCGTGGACTGCGGGCGCTGTGCAAAGGTCTGCAAAGCAGGTGCCATAAGCATCGAAGATGGAAAATTAAAGATCGACAGGGAAAAGTGCATCCTCTGCGGGGAATGCATTACAGCCTGCAGGAAAGACGCGCTTCAGGCAGAAAAGACCGGCTACACGATTTTTGTGGGCGGGAAAGTGGGGCGCTTCCCAAGAGCCTGCACAAAACTCCTCGAAATGGCAGATGAAACACAGCTCTTCTCAGTCCTCGAAAAAACCCTGGAATATTACAGGGAACACGGGATGGAAGGAGAGAGGTTCGGAGATTTGCTGGACAGGCTCGGGTTCGAGAAATACAGGGAGAAAGTTCTCCCCTGAATAACTATTTTTAACCCGTATTCCCGGATTTATTGCAGATTTATATTACAGAGTGATTACAGAGACTCAGTTCCAAAATCAAGTGATTTAGTAAGTGTAACACCACTACATAAAATATATAATTATGATTTT